>Ga0209079_10000138_pt1 | contig 34854 bp, 48 predicted proteins | sample PPLLaktember2015_2_FD_187259 | JGI IMG/M metagenome (GOLD analysis project Ga0209079, IMG submission 187259) | Freshwater sediment microbial communities from Prairie Pothole Lake near Jamestown, North Dakota, USA - PPLs Lake P7 Core (6) Depth... | ecosystem: Environmental > Aquatic > Freshwater... | reverse complement strand
GACCGCGGGTACCAGGTGTTGATGGAGATCGTAGCGGAGCCCGGGAAAGGGACGGGCATCGTCATTGAGGAAGGCGAGATCGTGTCGCACCCTAGTGAGGGGATCTCCGCCGAAGCAGTGCAGGAGGCGGATGATGGGGACGAAGGAAACAGAGAGACTCTACCGGATCACCCGGTCGAGCAAGGCAAGCGGCACGCTCCGGATGACGTTGCCGCGGGAGCTGTGCGATGAGGTGGGGATCAAGGGCGGAACGCACCTGGCAGCCGAGATGCCAGGGCCTGGCGTCGATGGGACGTTGGTGCTGCGGGTGGTTCGGCCGTCGTCGTCGCGAGCGAGCAACGTCGTCGTCGTCCTCGACCCATCGATCGAAGACGAGCGGAGGTCGCTCCGGGCGACCGTACCGATCGCGATCGCGCACATGGTCGGTTTGACATTCGGAACCGAACTCACGTGGGCGCCGCTCGCTGGCGGCCGTGGGCTCGTGATGAAGGTGGTGGAGAGGAGGTAACGATGGAGGAAGGGCTGACTCTGGAGAAGCTGAGGAGTATGTCGGCCGCCGACTTTGGAAGGCTGGTCCATTCGCTTGGCCGCGACGAGACGTACGACGACCTGTTCGAGATTCTCGTTGAGGCTGCGCGCCGGATGTTCCCAATCAGCGGGAGAGCGAATGACCCCGCGCCGTACCTCCCCGGCCACATCGTGCAGCCGCGGACCGTATACGAGATCGATCCGCCTGCGGGGCCGTCAGGATCCTCAGGTCCAAGGAGCCTTGGATGATGCCGATGGCACCGCAATGTAGGTGCGTTGGAGAGTCTGCCATTCTCTACAACGGCCTCAAGATCGCCGGCCGGATGCCGCCATTCACGCGACAGATGCGTGACGCGATCCGCGCGGGGCGGAAGACGCAGACGCGAAGGCCGATGGCACCGCAGCCGACGTTGCCCGATGGTCCTCATCGCCAGGCAGGTGCCCCAAACACCTTTGGTTGGCTAGGAGAGGACGATGGGACGAGGATTCCGTACGAGCTGCGGACGTGCCGGATCGGCAACCTCCGCGTCATGTCCGAGCCGCTGAAGTGCGGTGCGGACGGCCTCGCGTACTACGCCGATGACGGCGCGCTCGTCGTGAGCCTGCGTACCGGCGCGCCGATCCCGTGGCGCTGGCAACGCAGCACTCTGTCGTCGATCCACATGCCGACCGAGGCCGGCCGCACGGTGCGACGGTACACCGACATCCGCGCCGAGCAGTTGCAGGAGATCAGCGGCCGGGACATTTGCGCCGAGGGAGTCCACGTCGACTTCACGATTCCTGGTGCGTTCGATGCCCTCGACCAGTTTGCCAAGCTCTGGAATTCTGTCTACGCCAACAGTGACTGCAACTGGGACGCCAACCCGTGGGTCTGGGTGCTCGTGTTCGAGGAGGTGTCGTGCTCCTGATCCTTGAGGCCGCAAGGCCCTGCCAGCGGGCCCCGTGGGTGTACCGCAACAGGGCGGAACGCAGCTTGGAAGTGGGATGGTTGTGGTTCGCGATCCGTTTCACTCACGAGGCGTACGAGAAGCTTGTCATGGAGCCACATGACTGGGTCTGCCGCGGCCGGAGGTACGCGTCTGTGGCGGAAACTAGAAGATGGGCGAGCCATCCTGATCGTGTACGATAGGTGAGGTGAAAGCAGTGAGGGCAACAGGTTCTAAGGATCAGAGAGGAGGTCTCATGAAGAAGGTGGGTTCGGTTTTCGTGGCGGCAGTGGTGCTGTGCGGGGCGTTGTTCCTCGGTGGGTGCACCGATCTGATTGGCAACAACGCGAGCAAGGACGGGTACTCGATGACGGGGCAGTACATCACGATCACGGAGCCGAGCGTTGCCGGCTGGGTCGAGGTCGCGACGTCGGCGGGCGGGGTCATTCACTGGGGCGACTCGTTTGACGACGCGTCCTACATCACGGCGAAGGGGCCTGGGACGTACGGCCACTACTTCCGGCATGAGGGCGTCTACGCGGTGCGGCTGATCCAGAACGACGCCTACGTTGTAGACATCGCCATAGCCGAGGTTCGGCACTCGGGTGGGCACGTCGAGCTGGCACGAACCGAGGGCAGCACGATCGTCGTCACCGTGTACGGCGCCGAGCGCGAGTTCTACTGGATCGTCTGGGGCGACTCGAACATGACAACCGTTCCGGACAACTACGGGCACTCGACGGGCCTTGAGTGGTCGCACACCTACAGCGCGCCGGGCACGTACGAGATCGGGATCCGTGGCGATGTGGATGACGGTGACCCGTACCGCGCGTGCTTCGAGGTCACGGTTCACTAGGCTGTGGCCCCCGTCTTCTACACCCAAGAGCGGGTGAAGTGTTCGTACTGTCGGTTCAGCCGGAAGCGGACGAAGAAGAACGTCGAGATGATGGTGCGCCACGAGGCGCGGTGCCGGCACAACACAGGAGGTAAGCAGGATGGTGGAGCAAGCGAAGCTCGACATTCCGTTGCCTGTGACCGAGGAGCTTCTTAGGTCCGAACTGGCCGCCAACCTGCAAGACAGGCTCGACGCTCTACTCACATCTGTGCCTGGTGGGAAGATCCCTTGGAGCGAGGAAGGGCTCCAGCTTGTCTGCCAGTGTACCCGTCACGTGTGCGATGAGATGTCAAGCTCTGGCTGGCTCTACCCTTCGCCGGAAGATGCGTCGTGGGGTGACTTCTCGTGGTCGTTGTGGCGGAAGCTTCGCCTGTTCAGCACAATGCGGGGAGTACGCCGAGCGTGGTTGCGAGAGGTGACTGTGTCGTAACGTTACGACATTCACCAGAAGTGAGAAGATGATTGGCGCGTTCGCCGTCGCAACGCGACTGGGGGCCTAGCTACCCGTGTCGCTAAAAGAGGGCAGGGCTAGATGCCCGAAGCGGAACGGCGGACGCGCCATGATGAACGGCGCGACGCCGCGTCTGTTGGGTAAGGCGACAGATCACCATCTGCTCCGAGGGCCGTCCAAAGCTCCGATGTCAGGACGGCCTTCGTCCTTTCTGACCAGCCATCCACGATGTGGACGGCCTTCGTCTTTCTCGCCGAGCCGTCCGCGATGTGGACGGCCCTCGTCCTTCTAGCCGAGCCGTCCATGATGCTGACGGCACTCGTCTTTCTAGCCGTCCCGTCTGTTGACTGCATCGCATCACCACCAATCCGATCCCCGAGCGGGCCGCCTCGAAAGAAGTAGAGGCGGCCTTCTCTGTTGATTGTGAGCGACAGCCTTCCGCTAAACCTCCTTGCGGACCGCCACCACTAGAGAGAGTCGAGAGCCTTCCTCCGGGGAGGCTCTCGCTCTTGGAATGTTCTGTTGGATGAGGCGTTGGACAGATGTCCGTGAATTCGGAGGACATGACATGCCGTTCTCGATGGCCGACCTTGAAGCTCTCCGCCAGGGGCTCTCCGCTTCGCAGAAGGAGAGCACCATCGCTCTCTACGACTCCGCGTTCGCGGCGTTCACGGCCGCCGGCTACCGATTGGAGTCGATCCACGACCACGCGGTGCGCATTGCCATGTCGCGGCTGGACGCCTCCCGGCTCCGAATCGACGCCGCGGACCTCGTCCTCCGGCGCGACGACGGCCGTGTGCAGCGTGTCATGTCGTCCGAACCGATCGAGGTCGTCCGCTACGACGAGAAGACGGGGATCCTCACCGCCAAGGTGCGGATGATCAAGATGACGGTCCTGCCGTACATGGATGCGGCGGGGGAGGTCGTCTACGAGTACAAGCCCGCCAAGGAGTTTGCCACGCCGGCGTTCATGGGCGGGATTCCCGGCCGGCCCGTCGCCGACCTCCACCCGCAGTCGAAGTCGGGGAGCGTCACGTTCTTCGATATGAGCGACGAGCAGCGCGCGCTCTACACGAAGGGCGTGTTGCACACGAACCCAGAGCTGTTCTACGTCGATGGCGACGTCATCGTCGGCATCGAGTCCATCTTCGACCGCGATCTGATTGCGTCGTTGCTCGATGGCGAGAAGGTCGAAGTCTCCGCCGGGGTCCTCGCGAAGGTCGAGGAGCGCAGCGGAGTCTTCGACGGAAAGGCGTACACGAAGGTCCAAACCCGTCCGGTGTTCGACCACCTGGCCCACGTTCCGCGCGGGAGGTGCGGCCCGGACTGCCGGGCATTGATCTCGATCAGCGACGGGGCGGAGGAAGTCAGCGAAGAGTCCGTACTCAACGCAGGAGGGAACAACATGCCCGAGACAAAGAAACCGACCGATCCGCTTCGGATCCAGGTCAACGACAGCCTGTACATGAGCTTCTCCGTTGACGGGAGCCAGACGCCTCCGACGGCGAAGGAAGTTGCAGCGTTCCAGGCTGCGATCGACCTGCTCCGCACCGACGCCGCGCAGGTCCCCGCGCTCCAGGCCAAGCTCGACACGGCCGAGCGGGAGAAGGCGGAGATGAAGACCAAGATGGATGCCGCCGATGGGCGCGCCGACGGCAAGGACGACGAGGTCAAGACCCTCACGAAGACGGTTGAGACCCTCCAGGCCAAGGTCGACGCCGCCGAGAAGGGCGAGCAGGCCAAGATGGACTCTGCGATCGACGACCGCCTCGAGATGGTCGAGCTCGCGCGCGAGGTCGTCGGCGACGAGTACGACTTCCACGGCAAGGACGCCCAGGCGATCCGCGTCGACGTCCTCAAGAAGCTGAACCCCGAGGTCAAGCTCGAGGGGCGGAGCGACGACTACGTCATCGCGCGATTCGACGCGGCGGTCGACGCGTTCCGCAAGCACGAGACCGAGCCGACGGGCGCGGGCAGCATCCGCGGCCGCAACGACCAGGGCGGCGCCGAGCAGACGAAGCGCACGGCGCGCACCGACGATCTCCACAGGAGTCCGGACAAGACTCCGGACGGCACCAAGTAGGCCGCTAGGCCGGTAAGGGAGGAACGATGAGCTTCACGGGTCAGGAATCCGCACTGAGCAAGGGGTGCATCCCCGAGGGCGGTGCCTTCCACGGCGTAGGCGACAAAGCGGCCGAAGGGGCGATCCCGTTCGGGTGCGCAGTCGAGCTCGGCACCGACAAGGTGACGCAGTACAAGAAGTTCGCCGGCGGAGCGTTCGAAGGCGTGGCCGTCGCCGATCCGACCAAGGACAACATCGATCTCGATGGATCGGGCAACGAGGTCTACCGCAACCAGTACGAAGACGGCATCGCCGTCTCCGTCATCAAGCGGGGACCGATCCAGGTCGAGGTCGACGAAGGAGTGACGCCGACGGATGCGGTGTACGTGAACACGGCCACTGCGAACTTCGGCAAGACGAGCGGCGCAGGTCACACGGCGGTGCCGAACGCGAAGTTCCGAACCGTCGGCGCCGGCGCGGCCTCGATCGTCACGCTCGATCTCAACCTGCCGTAGCAGGGCAACGAAGGAGATGGGACACACATGAAACGCATCGGAACAACGTACGTCGCGGACAGCATCATCGATCCGCGCGACCTCGTAGCCATCCAGAACCGTCTCGTCTTGCCCGACGTTGCGAACCTGATCGCACGGCAGGTGGCCCGGGTCAACACGGGCTACCCGGCCGGAACGGAGACGGTCGCCTTCTACCGCTACACGCGTGAGGGGGCGGCGAAGATCTTCAACCACACGGCCGCGGACAACGTCCCGCTCGTGAACGCCCACAAGACACGGCAGACGCAGAGCGTCGTGTCGATTGTCATCGGCTTCCAGCTCACGAACCAGGAGAAGCGGGCGGCGCAGATGACGGGCGACGACATCGTTGGGAAGCGCACGGACGACTGCAAGCTGTACACGTCGATCCGCGAGAACGACGTCTTCTTCAACGGGTCGACGCCGCACGGCATCAAAGGCCTGCTCGACTTCGTCGGGATCCAGCTCGTCACCATCCCGAACGGCGTCTCCGGATTCTCGTACTGGGCCAACAAGACGGCGATGGAGGTCCTCGCGGACATCATCCTCGTCTGGAAGGCCGTCCAGGGGCAGGACAACTACCGCGCCACGATGCTGCTCCTGAACACGGAGATGGCGACGAAGTACCTGTACCAGTTCGTCGACACGACCAAGGACTCGCGGACCGTCATCGAGGTCATCAAGGCGATGGGGATGTTCCCCGCGGGGATCGTCACGTCGGACGGCCTCAAGAAGTCGAAGCTCGTCGTGCTGCAGAACACGCAGGACGTCGTCGAGGCCGCGCTGCCGATGGACATCACCGAAGGCGAGCCGGTCATGGTGAACGGGTTCACCGCCGAGGTCGACTTCGAGGAGCGCTACGGTGGCGTGATGGTCTATCGCCCGCTCGGCGTTGCCGTCGGGTCGACCATCAACTCGACCGACTAGGCAGCGGAGACGCATCCGGGAGAGGGGGACTGAGATGCCCGGTATGGTCGAAGTGATCAGCAACTCGGATCAGAACCACGTGTACCCGAACGGGCTACGAATCGCCGCTGGGTACAACAAGGTGGACAAGGACTTGGTTTCGGGAGCCGTCGCGGTCACCGAGGGGAGTCCCGACGGCTTCCGCGCCAGGTGCGACTCCGGGGTCTACGAGCTGCGCAAGCTCCAGATCGCGGTGAAGAAGAGCTAACCAACCGCCAACCGAGCCCCACACGGAACGGGCGGTCGGAAGCAGGCCTCGACTCACCGCGGGGCCGCGCCGGCCGCCCCTGTTCTCTAGACGGGAGGCACCATGACAAGCGCATACCGTCCAGAAGCTGACGACGTCCGCGGGGTTCGCCCGTTCGAGATGACGGACGACGCGCTTGAGGTCTACATCGACCTCGCCGAGACCTCCTCGTACGCGCCGGAGACGGCGATCGCAATCCCCGATGCGAGTCGGAAGCACGCCTGGGCGCTCCTTGCTGCGCACCTTGCGACTGTCATGCAGGAGCCCGAGCCGACGTCGGTGCGCGTTGGGCCGATCACGACCGAGTGGGCCGGTGTCCGCGGCGCCAGCGCAGCGCTCACCACAGAGAGCCTCGAGATGTCCGCCCCAGGCAAGGAGTTCAAGTCGAACTGGGCCCGCTGGAATCGCTCCGGAGACCGCATCCGATGACGAACGAGGTCCGTGACGTCAACCACATCCCGCAGATCGTCGCCGCGTTCAAGGGTTTTGCCGACACGGAAGTCGAGATCGGGATCTTCGGCGAAGGGGCGAACCAGACCATCGAGGATTCGAAGATCTCCGTCCTTCAGCTGGCAGTCATCCTCCACGAGGGCTGCCGGATCAAGGTCACGCCGAAGATGCGTGCCTACCTGCACGGCCTCGGTCTGCATCTGAAGGACGAGACGACGACTATCACGATCCCGCCACGGCCGTTCTTCGATCCCGTGGTCGACGGACGCGAGGCTGAGGAGTTCGTCTTCGAGGCGTTGCGCGAAGGAATCAAGTCGGCGGGCCCCGGCGACATGCGTGCCGGAGAGCGTACCTACGAGCGGATCGGCCTCGGTCTTCAGACAAAGATCCAGCGCTACATGCGCGACCTCCGTCAGCCGCCGAATCACCCATTCACGATCAAGATGAAGAAGTCGTCGAACCCGCTCATCGACACCGGGTTCCTGCTCAGCCACATCATCCACGAAGTCCGGCCGGCGCACGGCAAAGGATGAGGCCATGAACTTCGTTGCCACCTCTCTCCGCGCCGCGCTCCGTCCGCTTCAGCAAGACCTCCGCGTCGCCAAAGTCACGGCCGCGCGCGTGAAGGGCCACACGATACGGACAGCGGCCGCGCCGCGCGGCTTCCGCGGCGTGATCGCCGAGGCCGACATCTGGAAGCAGTTCATGGCTCCCGGCGGCGTCATCTCCTCGACCAGGCCGGTGCTCGTCGTGTTTGACGGCCTGCTCGACGACGAGGGCGAAGCGCTCGAAATCGGGAAGGACGACCTCGTCGACCGCGGCGACGATAACTGGCTCAAGATCCTCGATGTGGCCAACGAAGTCGCTCGCTACGGCGTGCGCTACTACACGCTTGTCGAAGCGCCGAAGCCGGCGGCGGTGCCCGCCGAGGAGGAAGACGATGGTTGACCTTGCGAAGTTCCTGGACCAGCTCCTCTTCGGCAGCGACGACGAGGATGCGACCGATGGAATCAAGCGCGCGACGGGGCTTGACGAAGGGCAGATCGTCTACGAGTGGGACAACGGCGACCGCCCGGAGGGGGTCTTCCTGACCTTCGACTTTCCCCTCCTCGAAGGCGACCCCAACTACGGCCCGCCGCACGACCCTCCGATGCACCAGATCGACGATCCCGACGATGAAGACGCGGTCCTTCTGTTGCATGAAAACGCGAGGAACTTCGAGCTCACGCTGTACGCCTACGGTGTCGTCGGCGTGCATCAGCCACCGGAGCTCCATTCCCTGCTCCAGGCGGTGCGTCAGTACCTCCTCAGCAGGGCCAAGATGGACCTCCTCCTGGCTGGAGTCTCGGGACGCCTCGTGACGCCGGGTCAGATCCGGAACGCCACGACGGTGTTGAACGAGAGCGTCGAACTGCGGCTCGCGATGACGGCGCGGTTCGAACTCGACGATCACTGGAGCGTCTCGGTCGGCACGTTCGGCAAGGTGACCGTGGAGCTCGAAGCCGACGGAGAAACGGACTGCACCAAGGAGATCGAGCTATGAAGCGAATCGTCGTACTGCAACACCCCAACGGCACGCGCTACCGCGGAACCTCCCTGGAGCTCTCCGTTGGAGAGAACCTGATCGAGGACGGCATCTACCAGGAAGCGTACGCGGCCAGCTCGCGTCTTCGGTCGCACATCGAGAGCGGGCACGTCGTCGACCAAGGGCTGGTTGTCGATCTCGTTGTCGCGCAGATCCGCGAGAGCGGAGTCTCGGCCGTCAAGAAGGAGATCGTCGACCTCACCACCGAAGAGATGCGGAACGTCGTCGACCGCGTCGACCAAGCGGCCCTGAACGCAATGGCGCCTTTGGTCACCCGCGGCGGGCCGCGGCAGATCGTTCGACAGGCCCTCGGCCTGGCGTAGCGGAGGAGGGCCATGAGCATCGAAATCCAACGGATCAACGTTTCCGTCATCGACGGCACGCGCCCGTGGGCGACGGCCGCGTTCAACATCCCGCTCGTCCTCGGGACGTCGGTCGACCCCGAGGCGGTGAAGGACACCCTGAAGCGGTACACGTCCGACGACCTTGTCGCCGTTGCGGCCGACTTCCCCGTCACCACGCCGGAGTACAAGACCGTCGCCAAGATCCTCGCGCAAGACGTCCACCCCGACACGGTGTACGTGTTCAGCGTGACGCGCGGGGCGACGCCGGCGCCGGAAGACCTCTCGGCGGCGATCCTCGAAGCCAAGCGGCAGTGCGAGGCCGCTCAGTGGGCCGAGTTCTACTTCATCGTCCCAACCGAGCGCGAGGAGGTCGAAGGCGACCTCGAAGAGATGGCCGACACCGTGAGCGCGATGACCGCCATCATGGTCACCGCGAACGAGGTCGGCGCGACACCGTCGCAGATCAAGGCCGTGTGCGAGGAGATCGCCTCCGACCGCGTCGTCATCATCGCGCACGACGACCCGGATGAGGAGCGGCCCGACGCCGCGACGGTTGGGTACTGGGCGGGGATGCCCATCGGCTCGATCACCCTCGACGCGAAGCCGTTGAACGGCGTTTCGGCTGCGTCGTGGACCGCCTCGCAGCTCGCCGAGCTGATGCCCGCGAATCCGTACACGGATCCCGCGGCGATCCCGTACGTAAAGCAAGCGGGCGTGGCCGTGCTCTGCGGATCGTGGACGACGAACGGCGCCCCGGCCGACATGCGCCGGGACAAGGACTGGCTCGTTGCCACGATGAAGGAGACCCTGTTCGGTCTCAAGCTGCAGCACGGGAAGATTCCGCAGACGCAGCGCGGTCTGAACATGGTCCACGCCTGCATCGAGGGCGTCCTCGTCCGCGCGGACGAGATGGGTGTTCTGCAGAAGCGCGGCGGAACGGGCGCCGGGCGGTGGGAGATCGACATCCCGACGCTCGAATGGCTTGCTCTGAACGATCCGCAGGCTCTCGCGTCCCGCCACCTGAAGACGATCCGCATCCGCGTCTGGCCGCAGGGCGCGTTCGAAGCGTTCACCGTGCTTGTCTACATGAACTGGAGTCTCGAGGAATAGGGGAGGGATGACGCATGCACTTTGACCCTGAGAAGACTGACTTCGTGATCAACGGGATCGTCATCCCCATGTGGGACGAGCTGTCCGTGGCGTACGACAACCCGCGCTGGGCGACGCACGCCGCGGGGAACGGGCCGGGCTACTTCGGGAAGAACCCGAACAAGAACGGCGCGTTCACGCTGACGTTGCCGATCGTGAACGGCATCTCGTCGCGGCTGGAGAGCCTGGCCGCGTCGGATGGCACGTACCCGGCGTCGGCCATCGACCGCAGCGACGCGTCGCGGCGCGCCACGGCGGCCACCTGCCGCTTGGAGAAGGTCGCCGACATGGATCGCAAGGGCTCCAGTCCGAGCCCGGAGGTTTGGAAGGTCATCACGACGGACCTCGAGCTCGGGCACGGCGCCGGCGATCCGGACGACGACGAAGAGTCGATCCTGTAGCGCAACCAGCCCGGCGCTTGACTGCACCGGGCTCGACCTAGGAGGGGAAGAGCGATGAGCGAGAGAGAGACGGCTCGCGATGCGTTCGAGAGTGCCGAGAAGCCGGAGAAGCAAGTAGCCATCGTCGAGGTCGACGACACGGCGTGGATCTTCCGTGAGGTCACGGGAGCCGAGGTCAAGCGCATGGAGGCGCGGTGCCGCGACAAGAAGAACCGTCTCGACACCGAGGCCTACATGCGGGTCCTCTGCAAGGAAATCGTCCTCGGAAAGGCCGCGCTCGGCGAGGACGGCAACCCGACGACGGACGTCATTCCCGAGACGCGCTTCGACCCGCGAGTCGAGCTGTCGCGCGACTGCGTGGCGATGGAAGAAGCGCTGACGACGTTTCTCGGGTACGGCGCATAGAACGGGCAGCGTAGACGACCTCGTCCTTCCAACGGGCGTCGTCTACGACGAAACACGAATCCGCCTCCGCGCGCTCGGGTGGTTCCACTGGTGGAGCCTGATCTTCGCAGGGTACGCGACGATCTCCGAGGTGTGGGGGCGGAGGCCTTTCGGGCTCACCGAGCGCGAGGTCCAGGAGATGAACCTCGCCTACGACGAGTACGAGAGGCTGAGCGCAGCGCGCCGGGCGTGGATCGAGCACCAGAGCAAGCAGCGCGAATCCGGTGCGTGGCGGCGCGGCAGAGGGCAAACCCCCGGCAAGAGGCCGTTCGACGCCGGCGCGTACATCGAAGAACGACGACAGCAACTGCTCGATCAACTCGCAGCTGAGCAGGACGACGAAGGCACCGAGTAGAGCCTGGAGGCGCCGTGAGCACCGAAGCCCGCCGGATGTCCGTGGTGATCGACAGCCGCGGCATCAACAAGGTCGCTGCCGAGCTCGCCGGCCTCAACAAGATCGGCGACAGACTCTCCTCCGGCCTCGGCAAGGTCACCGGCAAGCTCAAGGACTTCGGCAGCTGGTTCATGCGCAACAAGGTACTGATCACCGCCACGGCGGCCGCGATCAGCGCTGCGGTCATCATGCCGTACGCCAAGCTCGAGACCGCCCTTGTCCGCACGCGCATTGCCCTTGGCGGTACTGCCGAGGACATGAAGCTCCTGAAGGACCTCGCCGACGACCTCGGCTCGAACACGATCTACAGCGCCACCCAGGTCGCCGAGGGGATGCAGCAGCTCGCCAAGGCCGGCTACGACGTGAACGCCATTCTTGCCGCGACGCCGGGCGTGCTGAACGCGGCCGTCATCGAAGAACTCGACCTCGCCACGGCGTCCGAGATCGTTGTGTCGTCGCTTGCCATGTTCAAGCTCGGCGCCGACCAAGCGACGCGGGCGGCCGACGTCCTCGCCAAGGGCGCCAACCTTGCCCTGACCGACATGCCTGGCCTTGCCGAGGGGTTGAAGATGGTCGGCTACACGGCGAGCGAGATGGGGTACTCGCTCGAGGAGACCGTCGCCCTCCTCGCCATGCTGTCGCAGTTCAAGATCGAAGGCAGCATGGCTGGAACGGCGCTTCGCTCCGGCGCCGCGACATTCTCCGAGTTCGGGCTCAACAAGTACACGGCCACGCAGAAGCGGATCCTGAAGTCGCTCGACATCAGCCCTGAGACCCTCACGAAGAAGATCGCCTCCGGAGAGATCGACCTCGTCCGCTTCCTCGGTCGCTTGAGCGAAGCGGGCGCCGAGATCGGCGAGATGAACATCCTGTTCGGCCAGCGCACCGGCCAGACGATGCTCGCCATCGCAGACGGCGCCGCGGTGGCATTTGACCAGTACGCCACCGCGCTCGAGAACGCCGTCGGGTTCACCAAGGCAGGCGCGGAGCTGCTCGGCGAGACGACCGAAGGCAGCTTCAAGCGGCTCAAGAACTCCTGGCTGTCCATGACGAACACGCTCATGGACACGATCGCCCCCGACCTCAAGCGCTTCCTGGACGACGTCGTGAAGCCGTTCATCAACCGGATCACCGACGAGTGGGAGCGCGGCGGAGACACCTGGAAAGAGAAGATGACGAGCGTGTTCCAGAACGTGCTCATGCCGGCGCTCGAACACGGTTTGGAGCTGATCGGCCAGAAGATCCGCGAGTGGGGGCCCGAGCTCGCCACCATCATGGGCGAGGTCGTCGATGCCGCCGTCCCGGCTGTCGTCAGCGGGTTGGGTAGAGGTCTCTGGACCGTCATCAAGACTGCCGCCGAGGGCTGGGTTACCGGCCTTCCACAGGTGCTTGCCAAAGGCGCCGATCAGCTCATCGGCCCCTACATCTGGCCGATCTACAACTGGTTCGAGAAGGGGGTCTCCGGTTGGGGCCAGGGCTTCGCGGACCAAGGCTGGCCTGGATGGGGGACGTCGAGCGTTGACAACTCCGGCCTCACCGACGAGCAGAAGCGCGGCATTACCCTGGCGACAGCCGGGCCGAAGTCACCGTATCTGCCCGGGCTTCCCGGGCCGTCGCCTGTGGGCCCACTCCGCATCGAAGAGGAAGCCCCGGCTGCGGCGGCCGAGGAGAAGCCGTCTACGTTCTGGGGCCGCGTTGGGACGTGGTTCTCGGAGGGCATCAACTGGCTGCGTGACCTCGTTGGGATCTCGAAGGAGACCGAAGAGAACACCGAGGACCTCTCCGGCGGCGACACGGCCGAACAGGATCCGCTGTCGATGCTCCTCGGCGAAGGGCTCGGCGCGATCGAGTCGACTCTCATGTCGGCTGTGACCGAGCCGATCACGTCTGAGCTGGCCGAGTGGCTGGAGCCGGCGTCGTCGCGGCTTGGAACGCTCACCTCGAACGTGCTCCACAAGTTCGACTTCCTGCTCGCCGGCGTGACCGGGATCCTCGACATCCTGATCGACTGGACGGGCGGGAGTGACTACTCCGAAGGGCGCACGTCGGCGCAGGGCACGTTTGCCACCGCCACGGCAAGCGGCGGCAGCGCGAGCTACTCGAGCAAGGCCCACATCGAGCACTTGCACATCACCGGCTACAAGGACGGCGAGGCAGCCGGCAAGGCCGCGGCGGCCGAGATCGCGAAGGGCGAGGAAATCTCCACCCGAGCCATGGCGCGCAGCCTCCGCTCCGGGATGACGACGAGCGAAGCGCAGGAGTACTAGCTATGCCCGAACAGTACAACGCCATCATCACCGACGAGCAGACCGGCGACCAGATCCTCCTCTGGGCGGTCCTTTCCGAGAAGCTGCGGTTCACGAACGAGATCACGAGCGAGCCGATCGACACGCGCGGCTCGACGCCGGCGAAGCAGATCGGCGACAACATCCACTTCAACCCGCTCGAAGTCGACATCACCGTCGACCTCACGGGCGACCCCGGCGTCGCGTTTGGGTCGCTCGGCGGCGCCGGGTACGAGCTCGTCCAGCACCAGAAGCTCGCCGACTTCATGAACCGCAAGACCACGTTCTCGTACCAGTCGTTCCTCTTCGCGAACCAGACCTCGGACGGGATGAACATCACCCCGGGGATTCCGACCTACTTCCTGGCGCTCGAGGAGTACGAGGCCGTCAAGGGCACGACCACGCGCAACGGGGAAACGAACATCATCGGCGCGCGGATCAAGTTCAAGAGCGTCGTGTTCACCGACGAGCACGGCGATCCGTACAACTCGCCCGACGACGCCTACGCCTACGGCGAGCAGCAGCTCATGCAGTACATCGGTGGGCAGACGCTCACGACCCTTTTGATGGGCGGTGCGGGCGCGGCGATCGGCTTCGCGATCGGCGGCCCCATCGGCGCGCTCATCGGGGCGGGGATCGGCATCATCGGCTCCCTGTTCGTCAACACGGGCAGCGTGCCGCGGCAGCTCTACCAGACACGTATCAACGGCGTCCTGTTCGACATCGAACTACGGACGAACGAAGCGGGCGAGTTCTGCACGTTCTCGTTTGGGCGCCGCGGCGTGTGGTTCGTCCGCGAGCGGCCGATCGAGTACGGCGAGGACCTGCTCGCCGGCGTGGTCGACGAGTCCGTGCGCGGCTTGCACATCGGCGCCATCGGCCTCACCGAAGACGTGACCCCGGACACCCTCGGAAAGACTGTTGGGCTCGTCGTTCTGTCGGAGGCCGTCGTTGGCTAAGAGGAAGAGCGAGTTCAAGATCGAAGGCGCTGGGTGGCGATCGAAGGTCACGACAGCCGACGGCACCGAGTTCTTCTCCAAGGAAGCGCAGCAGCCCGACCGCGGCACCAACTCCGGCGACGCCGGGTTCGTCATCCGCTTCGACGTCCCATTCGACACCTCGCCCGACGTGAACGTCGGCAAGCTCCAGATCTACAACGTGAAGAAGGAAGAGGTGTCCCACTTCGTCCGTGGCGAACTCTGCAAGCTCGAGGCCGGCTACGAGCCGTTCGACAAGCACAAGGAGCTCGTCATCGACGGGACGATCGAGGACGTGATCGTCGAGGAGATGGACAAGGTCACGCGCGCGCTCACGGTGTACGTCGGCGACGGATCGGAGTTGTGGTCGGCGGCCACCGTCGCGCGACGGTACGGGGCGGGGACGCTCGCGAGCGTCATCTGCCGCGACCTGCTCGACGCGGCCGAGATCGACATCGAGATACTGGAACCTGCCGAGGACCCAACCTACGAGAAGGGCCTCACCGTGTGCGGACCCATCCGCCCGGAAGTCGAGATGGTCGTTCGCGACATGCGCTCGAAGATCCACATCAGCCGCCGGCTCGCCTACATCCTGAAGCCCGACGAGGGGATCCAAAGCGACATCGTTCTCAACAGCGACAACGGCCTCCTCGCGGCGAAGCCCGCCATGGCGCTCGCGAGCGACTTCAAGCACTCGGCCAAGTTCGACGAGGCCGACACGCCGATGGTCTACGAGATCCGGGCGCTGCTCACTCCGCGGATCTTCGCCGACGTGGTCTTCCGGACCGAGAGCGACTCCCTCACAGGCAAGTGGCGCGCGATCCTGGGGACTCACTGCTGCGACGGGCGGCGCTTCCTGACGACCGTGCGGGTCGCTGCGTACAACTAGGAGGCAAGGGTGAACGAGAACATCGCCGCGGTGCTCCGCCAGATGCTCGAGGCGCGTCTGGAGCAGGTGCACACCTGGCTTCCTGGGAAGATCGTCTCGTTCGATCCGACGACGCTGCGCGCCGTGGTTGTGCCGGTCATCACCAAGGTCGTTGGCGCGAACGAAGAGACCGAGCTCGAGTACCTGCCCATCGAGGCGACGCCCGTCGACGTGCTGATCACGGCCAACTACGTCATCCGCCCGCCGTACGCCGAGGGGGACGTAGTCACGCTTGGGTTCTACGAGCGTTCGAAGGAGCGCATCCTCCGCGACCTCGACCCGCGGCGGCCGCACTTCAAGCGCAAGCACCACCTGACCGATGCGATCGTCGTCCACGGACGCATGACCGACAAGGAAGGCGAGAGCCGACCGCTCCCCGGCGTGTGGACCGACGAGCTCCTCATCTACTACCGCGACAGCGACGCGACCGTTATTCGGCTTACTGTCGACAAGCGGATCGTCATTCAGGTCGAAGAGGGCAAGACGATCCACCTCGGCTACGGCGTGCTGGGATGCGCTCCCAATGACGTTGCTGTCGAGGGAATTCTGTTGGGTGACCGAACGAAGCTCGTGTTCGACGAGCACCGGCACACGTGCCCGGCGTGCGGGAACCCCACGAGTCCGCCGTTGACGCCGTTCCCCGACCCGAGCGAGACGGTCAAGGTCGGGCCATGAGAAACGAGGACAGCCATGCCGCCGCTTGAGAGTCATCCCACGACGAGCTTCAAGCTGAAGCGCGTGCCGGCGATCGGCGTTCTCAACCCCGTGTTCGACCTCGACCTCGGCGACGATGGCGCGCCGCAGCTGCTCGAGGACTCCGCCGAGCTTGCCCAGGCGCTTACCCTCCGCCTGCTTATGGTCGTCGGCGAGGCGTGGGAGGACCCGGCGTGCGGCCTACCGTGGCTCCAGCTGCGCGGCATGCGCCCGGGCAGCCGTGAGCTCGTCATGTACCTCGTCCTCGCGCAGCTGCAGAAAGAACCGCGTGTCCGCCAGGTGCAGTCCTTGTCCGTCGACGTCGACCAGCGCACGCGCCGTGTGTCGGTCACGGCCTACGTCATCACCCGCGATGGGTCGAAAGTGAAGGTGGAACTGTGAGCGACTACGGCGTCCTCGCGACGGGGTTCCGGCGCCCGTCGCGCAACGAGATCCTGACCTTGCTCCGTACCGGAGCGCTCGATGCGTCGCGCGGCTTCGGGCAGAACGCCGATCTCGGCGCGGCGTCCCCGCTCGGGCGGTTCTACGCCCAGATCGCCGACGCGGAAGACCTCCGCTGGCAGGCGCTCGAGGCGTTGTACAAGTCCGGGTTCCTCGCCACCGCTTCGGCCGAGCAGCTGGCGCTCGTCGTCGGCGAGCTCGGCTTCACGCGCACCGCAGCCGCCTACGCCGAGGGAATCGCCACGATCTACGGCAGCAACGGTACGACCATTCCCGCTGGGACGCGCCTGCAAGCCGACAACGGCGCGCTGTTCGAGACCGTCGAAGCATGCGTGATCGCTAGCCGCGGGAAGGCCGACGTGTGGATCCGTGCCGTCGTGGCCGGGCCCACCGGCAACGTTGCAGCCGGGACGATCACCACGATGGTCAACGTGCCCACCGGCGTCGACAGCGTCGAGAACGAGGTCGACCCTGGATCGACCCTCATCCTCGGCAGCTACGACGCGGGCTCGTTCGTCGTAGCGAACGACGGCGAGGCCGACGACTACCAGCTCCTCAAGGTCGCGTCGCTTGCGCACCCGCACGTGCTCGACGACCTTGCGATCACGGTGCGGAACGACGCCGAGGCCGAGCCGGCCACGAGCGTCTTCAACGTTCACTTGCGCGTCATCGACCACCTGTCGGGCGAGCTCATCGGCCGCACTGAAACCCAGACGTTCACCCTCGATGCCGACGAGGAGCGGACCCTTCTGTTCACCTACCAGAGCATCGACGTCCACTCCGTGCTCGGCGAGTACGTGCGCATCGCGGTCGTCAACGAGGCGACGAGCGACGCCGACCTTGGTGTTGCGTACGACGACCGCAACCCGTACCAGGCTGGCGACGCGGCGGTCAACACCGCGCCGCAGACAGGCAAGGACCTACTCCTGTCGCTCACGTGTCGTCTGCCCGGTGCGACGTCGGGTGGCGCCGCCGGCGAGACCGACTCGGCCCTGCGAACGCGCTACCGTGCCGCCGCCGCGTCGTTCGGCAACGCCACCGAGGAGGCCGTCCGCTCCCAGGTCGCTCGCCTCTCGGACGTCCACTCGATCTCGACCCGCCAGAACCGCATGGATTACGAGGTCGACGACCTGCCGCCGCACTCGCTCGAGGTCACCGTGTACGGCGGGGATCCCGATGACATCGCTGCAGCACTGTTCGCGGCCGCGCCGGCTGGGTGCGAGCTCGTCGGCACGTCGGCCGTCGTCGTCCGCGACTCGATCGGCCAGGCGCACGACGTCCACTTCAACAAGGCAACGCGGGTCGGTCTGTACGTTGACATCGACCTCACCGTGAACGCCGCGTTCTCGTACGACGCAGGCTTGGACGAGATTCGGAACGCGATCGTCGAGTACATCGGCGGCGCCGACACCGACGGTGAGTTCCACGTCGGCCTCATGCCGGGCGCGACCGTCATCTACGCCAAGGTCGTTTCCGCTGTCCTCTCCGTTACCGGCGTCGAGGATGCCGTCGTTCGCATCGGGAAGACCGCGCCGGGGTCTGGAACGACCAACGTCGCCATGGAACCGTCCGAGGTCGCCGAGACGGGCGAGGGCCTGATCACGGTCGAGGTCGTCGCATGAGCTTCAACATCGACGAGAGGACGGCTGAGCTGATCCGCGCGTTTGGCTACGTCTACGACGAGCGGCCGACGTCGGGCATCGGCAAGCTCCTCTATCCGTACCTGAGCCTCCAGGAGCTGGAGGAGGAGACCATCGAGGCGATCCGCGACAGCCGCTACCTCGAGACCGCGTTTGGTGCATCGCTCGACCTGATCGGCGACCAGATCAACTGCGGCCGCGAGGCCTCGGAGTCCGACGAGTCGTACAAGAAGCGCCTGCGGCTCGAGATCATGGTCATCACCTCGACGGGGACGCTCGAGGAGATCCGCACCATCCTCTCGACGGCGCTCGACATCGCGCCCGGGCAGATCCAGATCACGAACAACGCCGCGCCGTCGCAGGCGCTCGAGGACCTTGCCTACTTCGTCGAGGTATCGCTCAACTACGGGGCATTTCTGTTGGGTGGAACGACACAGTGGTTCAAGTACTCGGACCACCCGACCGAGTCCACGTTCGACAGCCCGTACGGCTTCGGCCGCGGGAAGTGGCGCGGCGAGGGAATGTCGCCCGAGACGGTCGTTGCCACGATCAGCGCTTGGCTCGAACGGATCCTCGCCACCGGCGTGCAGTACGTCATCGCCGTCCACGGCGGGTTCAAGTTCTCGGACCACGCAACGGTCGACACGCTCGACAGCGATCGAGGGTACGGGCGCGGGAAGTGGAGCGGATCGCTGAGCTAGGGGGAACGAATGCCGATCACCAAAGCACTCCTCGACCTGTATCTCTCCCCGTGGGAGAGTGCAGGAGTCGAGCGGCCGGAGTCGACACGGACGTGGATCGTCGGTCAGGAACCGCCGCCCGATCACTTCAACTTCGACCGCTACTGGACCCAGAAGGACCTCGCGAACCTCGTCGACGCGATCGAGGCGCACCTCCTGCCACAGCAGTTCTACCCCGACGCGATCAACCTCATCGGGGATGACGCAGGGCTCTACGGGTGGATCGTCGGTGGGACCGGGAAGGCTATCCCCGTGATCCAGCTCGAGGTTGGAGAGGACCAGGAGCTCCAGATCAAGGCGCGCGTGCGCCGCAACAACGCCGTCACCACACCGACGCAGACCGTGCTCCGCGTCATCTGGTCATCGTCCGCCGAGGACATCCGGACTGCCGTGTTCCAGGCCAGCGTGTCGAGCGTCGCCACGGGCGCCACATTCACCGGAACGCCGACGACGATCGTCAAGGAAGCAAGCGACTCCGCCGTGCGGCACGGGCGCGTCGTCACCGACGTCGAGCTTGGCGTTCTCGTTCAGGGCAACTCGCTCGACATCACCCTTGCTCACCTTGGGACGCACGTCGACGACGATATTGCGGCCGCGGTGTGCATCCACTCCGTCGAGGTGATCTAGCATGCCCGGTGGGAATCGCGGGGCCCGCGACAAGTACAACCTCCTGACGTTTGACCTCTATGCGAACAAGCCGGAGACAGGCGATCGGGAGCAGTTGTTCATCTGCACCGATGTCGACGGCCAGCCGAACGCCGGGAAGATCTACCGCGGCACAGGCACCGGCTGGGTGCTTCTTCCCGTTGCGGCGCACACGCACAGCATCTACTCGCTCATCGGCCACACCCACGACTACGCGGCACTCGTTCATGCGCATGACTACGCGGCGACGAACCACAACCACGACGACCGGTACTCGCTGCTTGCCCACACCCATCCCGAGCACCTCGGCTTGGTGACCGTGGGGGATCTCGCTCTCGAACAGCTGAAGGGCGAAGCGGCGCCGACGGGCGCACTGGCATGGTCGCGGCGTGTGAACCGGATCGTGATCGCCGGCACCGAAGTGCACGTCGTCGGCTTCTACGCCGAGTGCGACGCCGACGGAAAGCCCGCGAGCGACATCACCTTCGACTTGAACCTCGATGGAGTAGAGATCGCTCAGGTGAAGATCCTGAGCGGCCAGGCATCCGGCAGTACGGTCATCGCGGATGTCGAACTTACGGCAGACGGCCAGCTGTTCACGGTCGACTTCCCGACAGACATGGCGGGAATGCTTGGTGTGCGGCTCTACATCACCCTCGAGCGGCATGCGGTGTAAGGAGGGAACATGCCCGAACCGCAACCACTCAAGATGCTGTACGTCGGCGGCGGGTACGCCCACGTCGGGATGGCCAATCTCGGAGAGTTCCACGAGGTGGCCGTTGCGGAAGAGGACCGGATCCTCGCCGGCCGATACGGCTCTCCGTCGAATGTAGGAAACAACGTCTACACCGGCAGCATTGCGATCGAAGCAGAGCCGGCCGTAGGCGTGTCGCCCAACAAGTACGAGGGCTTCTTCACTAGCAGCCGCATTTTGACGAACTGGCTTGTGGCGAAGTCTCTTGCCGGACAGACCGTGCGACAGACGTTCGGCGGGTTCAACACGAACTCCAACCAGTTCATGTGGGCGATGCGGCCGAACTCTGGGACCATCGAGTCGGTCGAGATGTGCGGCCCGCTGTCGCGCGAGAACGTGCACTCGAACTACCCTGACTGGACCTCGTACATCAACGTGGCCAAGAACGATTGGCTGGCCATGTGGTCCTGGATGGGACAGAGCTGCGGAGCGTGGGACGAAGCGAAGATGGCAAACCACGGCGACACCGAGGGGACGGCGGTCGTGACGCGTCACTCCTTCGCTCGAGACTTCTGGCGCGGCATCTCGCCCGACTACGAAGCCGGGGCGATCGGTCTGTACGAAGTCACCTCGGGCGGCACATTCCGAGTGTACGGCCTCGACGTCGTCGTGAAGCGCATGCAGTTCCTCGGCTCTGCCCCACGAAGACGACCGAACAGCCAGATGACGCTCATGTAGTCGTGATGCGCTAAGCACAAGCCGGAGGAGCCTCCATGGGGTGGGTCAGCCCGACGGGGTACAGCAACAACGACGGGTGGACGAACCCCGCGCTTGCCTACGACGGCAACGAGGCCACGTGCGCAGGCTGCAACATCACCTACGTTGGTCACACGTACTGGTGTCAGTTCGACCGCGACTACGTCTGGTGCAACCAGGTACAGATACGAGCCAAGCGCAGCTTCGGCGGAGCGACCACCATGTACGTGGAGGCCTACTACGACGGAGCATGGCATGCCGTGCTCACAACGCTCGTGACCGAAGCGATAGAGTGGTTCGCGGCCAACCTTGAGGCCACGAAGCACGTCACTGCGGTGCGTGTCGGTTGGAGCCGCACGGGTACTACTGTCGTAAGTGCTTACATCTACGAAGTCCAGCTCTACGCCGTCGCGTCTGCCCCCACGGCGCCGACGTTGCTCCGCTGCGAAGGCGCATTGAACCCGACGGGTGTGACGGACCTCACTCCTGAACTGTCGGCCATCCTGAACGACCCGGATCCGTCCGACACGCTGACCCATGTGGCGATCCAGGTGGCCACAGACTCGGGCTTCTCGAACCTGCTGTGGGATTCCGGCTGGCTTGACATTGCCGACATCGTGCAGGGCAATCGCTGCGCCGATGTGAGCTATGCGGGGACGGCCATTGCCCAGGTGGGCGAGACGTTCTACTGGCGGATCAAGACGAAGGACGACGAGGGCGCGGAAGGTCCCTGGAGTGCGACGGCAACGTTCACTATGGCCCCGAAGCAGGTGGGCATCTCCGACGCAGGCGTCGGCGTCGACGTGCCGTGGTGGTTCCACCGAGTTGTCGTGCCCGACGCGGGCGCGGCCGGCGAAGACGTGTCGTGGCTCCGCGCGGTGGCCGTGCCCGATGCGGGACAGGCGAGCATCGAGTACATCCGAGCCGCATACCGCGTTGTCACTGTCTCCGATGCCGGTGCGGCCACCGAGTCCATCTCGCCGCTCAACTGGATCCGCACGCGGTCGATCCGCATCAACGCGCCCGCCAAGGACCCCGTGAAGGCCTACCCCGCCAAGGACGCCATGATCGAGTACGACCCGAACGCGGGAGGGGAGTAGGAGTCAACCATGAGCAAACCTTACGCCACACCGAACAACGTTGAGTCCACCATCGCCGCAGAGAATTCGTGGACGCGCGGGACGGACACCTCCGTCGTGCTCACGGACGCCTCCTTGTTCGACGCTGGCGGTGGGTACATCCGCATCGGTGACGACGACTCGTACGCCGAGATGGTGTACACCGGAAAGTCGTCCAACACCCTCACCGGGCTGGCTGTCTGCACGCTGGGCAAAGTCGTTTCCGTTGGCGACGAGACGAAGACGTGGCCTGCGGGCACCGTAGTGGCTCGCGTCCTCATGGGAGAGGATCTGGACGACCGCGTGGCGAAGAATCAGACCGCTCCTGCGGCAGGTGTGACGAGCGTGCTGGGCATTGAGAATGGCGAGACGGTGATGTCGCTCAAGGCCCTACCAAGCCTGACGGAACTGGGCTACGTGGACGGCGTGACGAGCGGGATTCAGACGCAGCTGGATGGCAAGCCGGGGACAACCACGGCGAGTGTCACGCTCTACGTGGACAAGGCAGGCAACGATGGAAACGCTGGAACCGCGATTGCTCCGAAGCTGACGATCACAGGGGCGTTGAATGCGCTCCCGATCACGCTCGCGCACGCCTGCTACATCAACGTCGGAAAGGGGACCTACACCGAGTCGCTGACCACTCCACTCGCCCGACTCAACATCATTGCGTCTCTGACGATCCGAGCGGTCGATACGTCGGACGTTGCGCTGCACGTTCGCGGTGCGGCGGCGGCTGGCGCGAATACGACGGTGGATGTAGAGGACGCGCACGTCACAGCAGACGACCAGTGGAACGGCGCGCAGATCATCATCTACGGCGACACCGGCTCCGGGCAGATTCGCGACATCACGGACTCCGCTACGTCGAACAACCGCCTCACGGTGGCGACGTGGGAGACGAACCCGGCGAGCGGCTCCGACTACGTCCTCACGGGGCTGGTTGTGGTCGACGGCAACACGGCGACGGCGATGCAACTGACTGGCGTGCGGAACCTCTTCTTTGAGGGCATCAGGTTCACGTCGTCTGGAACGGACGCGGTGAACTGTGTCGAGCTGCTCGCGGTCTCGTTCGCGCAGTTCACAGACTGTCTGTTCGACGACAAGTACGCATTCAGCTGCGACATCGCATCAAGTGCGTACACCTACTACTGTGGCTGGAGAATCCCCGCCAGCGGGTACGGGCTCGTTGTGCAGCAGGGCGGATTCGTGCTCGTGGTTTACGGCACGGTGTACGGAGCCAAGTCTAGCGACTACGGCGTCTACATTGCGTCAGGGGGCACGGTGAACGTGTCATATCTCCAGGTGCGGCACTGCGCGACAGGGGTGTACGCAACCGCAGGCGGATGGCAGCTCGGTTCCTACATCACCTATACCGACAACACGACGAAGGCGAATCCTGATGCTCCGGCCAGTACAGCAGACATCGTGACGGACGGCTTCTCGTTCATCCAGGATCAGAGCTAGGAGGCGAGCATGTGGATCTTTGTCGAGCACAAGACAGGGCGCATCCTGGCAGCGGGACGCGGTAACGGCAACCCAGCGAATCACGACTCGGCGATGGGAAGTATCGTCGCCGTCCCCGAGCAGAAGCTGGACCTCTACAGTGAAGGGCCGATGGGCCTTCCGCAACTGCGAGAGCTGTACTACCCGAAGGACGTGCTGGAGTACACAGCGGAGGAGAAGCGTGCGAGAGTCGACCGAGACACAGACTCAGCGATCTGCGCAGCGATCCACCCTAACGCGCCTCTTGGCGAGCAGATTGGCATCTTGCGACGTCGCATTCTCCAGCTCGAGAAGGCCCTCCTGGCTACTGGCGTTGTCGTTGAAGCATCGGCTGACTTCGAGCGAATGAACAAGATCGCCACGGCCGCCGTTGCAGCCGGGCGAGCGAAGAAGCAGGAACTCGGCGTGTAACTATGTTCGGCCGCAACCTGATTGGGACGACGGTCATCGGCACGGCGGGCGGTGGCATCGCCGTTACGCAGATCTCCGTCACGGATGCCGGTACCGCCTCAGAGGCGCTTGCGGTTGCGGTGAGCGCGCTTCTCGGCGAGGTTGGAGCCGCGACTGAGACCGTTGCTATCGTCGTCTCGGTTGAGCTACCTGACTCCGGGAGCGGGGTCAGCCAGGTTGCCGTCGTCGCGCACGTTGAGCTCGCCGAGGCTGGCGCAGCCACCGAGGGAATTGTTCTCGTCGTGCAGGTATTGCTCCCCGACGTGGCCTCCGGCGCGGAAGCCCTGGAGATCGTCAACCACATCGCGCTTGCCGCGGACGTTGGCGTTGGCGCTGACGCGGTCGCGCTCGAGGTGCGCGTGCCGATCACCGACGCCGGGGCGGCCGTCGAGGCCGTGTCGTTCATCGTGCCGATCATCCTGGCCGAGGTCGCCGCGGGAGCCGACGAGGTCGCCACGGAGGTCTCGTTCACGATCGCGGACGCCGGCACGGGGGCCGAGGCTGGTACGGTCGCGGTGCGTGTGCCAATCGCCGACGTTGGCGCAGCCGTCGAGACGCTGGTCGGCGTGATCGCTCAGGTGCTCCTCACCGACTCGGCTGTGGCGGGCGACGAGATCACGTTGCGTGTGGCGGTCCCTCTCACCGACGCCGGGGCCGGCGCGGAGGCCCTCTTCTTCCTCAACCACATTGTCGTGAGCGCCGACGCTGGGCACGGCGAGGACAGCGTGCCGAGCATCACCGTGCGTGTCCCCATCACGGACGCAGGCTTGGCGACGGATCAGGTGTCGTTCGTCGTCCCCGTGCCGCTGCTCTCGGACGTCGGGGTCGGGACGGACACGGTTGGCATCGTGGTCGAGCTCACCATAGTCGACGCAGGTACCGGGTTGGACGCAGGCACGGTGCGTGTGCAGGTGCCGGTCTCCGACCAAGGGGCAGCCGTCGACCTTGCGAGCGTCCTCGCGCGCGTGACGATTGCCGACCTCGGCCTTGGGGCTGAGGCGCTTGCGATCCTTGCCAAGATCGGGATCACGGATGCGGGGCTCGGCGACGACTTGCTCAAGCTCGTGACGGCGTTCGTGGAGGTCTCCGATGCCGGCGCGGGCGATGATGCTGTGTCGAAAGAGCCGTGGGTGCCGAACGTGAACATCACCCAGATCAAGTACCCGCCGAAGGACGCGACGATCGTCTACCACGGGAAGGACGCGCTCGTGGAGTACGACCTGGAAGCGTAGCTTGCGGCATAGCCTCCAGCCTAGCTCCCCCGCCTAGCTATCTGAGTCTGCCCTTGCTGTTGGGTGTACTGCGCAATTGCACAGCCTCACCCTGATCAGGAGGGCACGTACTCATGAACAAGCTCGCATCTGCTGCACCTGTCATCCAGGAACGCGGCGTCTGGCGTCCGCACTTCACCGTCAAGCGATTCGAGAACCACCAGGCTAAGGACGCCTTTCGGAAGGCGCTCCTCATCGAAGCGAAGGCGCTCTTCCACCGCGACCCAACGTGGCGCGCGTGGGTGCAGAAGGTTGCCTTGAACTCGCGTCGGCCGATCGAGATTGTCGCGATGGCCTGCGTCCCGCAAGCGCTGCAGTGCGAGATCGCGCGGCGTATCTCGTTCCAGGTCACCGACTTCGCGGGGAACCTGCTCTTGAACTCCGGCATCAACGACATCTTGTGGCCGCTTGTCTGCGGCGGAGCCGGCACGGCGCTCGACAACGACAACGCCTACCTCGGGGTTGGTGACACCGACACCGCTGCCGATCCGGCCGACACGGACCTCAAAGCCGCTGTGAACAAGCTGCGCGTCGGGATGGAGGATGGCTACCCGACATACGGAACGAGCCAGAAGGCCGTTTTCCAGTCGAGCTTCGGCGGCGCTCAGGCGAACTATGCCTGGGCAGAGTTCATCACCGCGAACCATGCCTCTGCTGGGACGGCCCTCAACCGCAAGGTGTCCGCTCAGGGCACGAAGACAGCCGGCCAGGTGTGGGTCCTCACCGAAGAGATCACCGAGAGCTAGGGCCACGGGCCCTGAATCGAGGGATGGGTCATGCCGGATCTGAACCGTGAGAAGACGGCGCTTGGGTGTCCAGGGTGCACGCCTGTGGACGTCGACAACCGACCGTGCGAGCCGCGGAACGCTGGCTTCTGTCTAGCGGCTCGAGCGAAGGCCGCCGGATGGAAGCGGGGCGCCTGCGCGGGCTGCAAGCTGCTCGCCGATGGCCTCCCGTGCCAGAGCGGTGACGCACGCGTCTGTGCCGTCGCCTGGTCGCGCAACAAGCCGCACGCGTAGCAAGCTACGAGTAGCTCGTCTAGTCTCAAGGGGGCCCCGTGGCCGAGATCGCCGAGATCCAGTCCAAGCAGCCGGCCGAGATCAAGCCGGTGTCGGTGTCGTTCGTCGATGCGCTGTCCGAAGGCGAACTCATCGCCACGGCCACGATCGTCGCCTACGAGTGGGACGACCGCGACCAGGTGAGCGTCGAGCTCGACCTCGAGGAGTACGAAGCCGACGAGGTCGAGATCATCCTCCGTGCCGGCGGGGAGCTGCTTACGAGCACGACACAGTCGCTCGCCGCGGCGCTGACGCACCTCCTCGTCCAAGCCGACAACGAGAACGCTTGGGAGACGGTCGAGGGCATGGTGCCCCCTGAGTCGACAGGCTGGGGCGACGGCATCGTGTGGTTCAAGGTCGCCGGCGGGGTAGCGGGCCACCAGTACAAGATCACGGTCAGCGTGACGACCGACGCGGGTCACGAGTTCGAGCAGGACGTTCTCATGGAAGTGGAGTCCTTGTGACAGCAAAGCGCGATACCGAAGTCACGTCGATCGATCAGATTCCTGGTTTCGAGACCTTCATGCTGTGGATCAAAGGCCAGTTCGAGGCGTTTGGGGGCGACATCGCGGAGTTGAAAGACCAAGTCAAGTCGCTCACCACGTGCGTGAACGAGGGCAACGGGAAGCCGTCGCTGAAAGAGCAAGTCAACTTGAACACGACGTTTCGTGTCGAGCGAGAGCAGGACGCCAAAGAGATCCGGAAGACCGTTCGCAACGCCAGAATCGCTTTCGCAAGTTCCCTGGGGATGCTGCTGTTGAATGTTCTGGTCACCCTGTTCGTGAAGTAGTCGACAGGAAGGCCACTACTCAGCACGGGAGGGGAACTGATGAGACTGAGACGCATTCTCCCGCTGTTTGTTGCTTGTGCGCTTCTCATTGGGGTGTTCGGTTGCGACATCTTCACGGGCGTGTCGGTAACGCCTCTACAGGTCACGCTGTACGTGAACGAGCAAGTCTGGGCAGGCGGCCTGCAAGTTGAGGCGCGCCCCGACTACAGCATCCCAGCCGTGGTACTGCGGTTCGATGTGACCGGCGGCGACTCGGATGCTCGCTACCGCGTCGAGTACGTTACCGGGGTCACTGGCCGGGAAGAGTGGTTCGACGCAAGCGCCACCATTCGCGTGACGACAAGCCAGACGATCACGATCCGTTCGGGGAGAGCAACCCCCGTCATTTACGAGCTGACAGTCATCAACAACGCTCCGTACCTCTACTCTGCGTGGATCTCCGACGTACAGCCGGAAATGGGCGCTCTGCTGCGGATCATGGTCGAGTACCACGACCCGAACACGTGCCCTAGCGTAGCCGCCGAACAGATCACGGGCGCCTACGACGAGGACTCTACTCTCGGAGACACGCTCACGTACCGTCTGCGAATCACCGGCCCGAAGAAGGGCTCGTGGCAGAACTTCGTTCAGTATCGCCTCTACAACGACCTTCCGGGCACGAACGAGTACGAGATCCTCACCGATCAGTGGCTGCCCGTGGAGACACAGACGTACTTCTTCGTTGGGTATGACGGCCCGGCTCCCGGAATCGGCGCGCTTGGTTGCTACCCGGATCCGGATGAACCGTTCAACACGGAAAACCCGTGGCCGTCTGGGAAGAACCTCTGCGTCGAGCAGTGGGTGCGCGACTCCATGGGCGCGGAGGCCTACCGAAGAGACTACTGGGAGATCTACGTGGGCGGATGCCCATAGGAAGAGGGGGCCGTCCCCCGCTGATGCGGCGGATGGCGCGAGACAGACACCCGGCTGGATGAGCCGGACAGGTACTCAGAGGAGGTTCATCGTGAAGAAAGCGTTGGTGCTTTCGCTCTTCGTGATGTTGGGGCTGGCGTTTGCCAGCGCGGTTGCGTGGGCTGGTCCGACGATCGGCGGGATGTACCTCGACTACGACGAAGACGTCGCCGGGAGCGAGGGCTTGCTGCCTGCATTCGGGATCAGCTACGTGCATGAGTTTGGGTCCTCGTGGGGCGCCTTCGAGAACTTCCTACTGACCGACCTCGTGATCCACATGGGCGACCCGTGGGAGTTCGCATTCGGCGGCTACCTTGACCTTCAGGCTACCTACGACTTCACCTTGTACGCTGTCGAGGACACACCGGTCTTCGTGATCCGTCCAGGAGCTGGGTTCATCTTGCCGATCAACTTCGCGGCCGCGCCCAGCCTATTTGTGTTTGGGATCGACGACCCCGGTGTAGCGGTCAGCGCGGCGTTGGTCGTTCCGTACGTGACGATCCGCGGCGAGATCTTCTACAGCGCCAAGGGCTTCGGATGGGCCGCCGGAGCGACCATCGACTACTTCGACATCGCGGCGCTCTTCCGGACGAACAAGGACACTACGGAGGCGTCGAAGTGAGCGTCTTCCTCCAAGCACTGACGGGGTTCGGGGCGGCGATTGTCGCCCCGTTCCTCATTCAGTTCCTGAAGAAGCGAACCTGGAAGGCCACAAAGGCGAAGTGGCTCGCCTTCGCCGTGTCGGCGGTTGCCGGCGTCCTCTGGGTCATCCTCTCGGGAGCTGCAGGCAAGCCGACGGGGTCCTTCGCCACTCTCGAGTGGTGCGGGTGGCTCCTCGGCGCGGCAACGGTGGTCTACACCACCGCTACAGCGATCTACCGCTGGTTCGAAGAGAAGGTCTTCAAGAAGCTCCCGACCCTTCAGACGATCATCGAGAAGGCGACGGGAGCGTCGTGACCGAGTGAAGGCGGAGAGTGGTTCGTCTCAACCATCGTCCCGCGTCAAGCGTAGCGATCGGTCCCTCGCCACTCTCCGCCCCTTTTCACCTCTGCTTGTCCGTGCAGGTCGCACCCCTAGTACACCACAACGTCGGTCTACCTCTGCGTGGACCTCGGCTAGTGATTCCTCTCTGTTTATACTCTTGACACCGGGGCCGACCCGTGTATACTTGTTTACCGCGGATGGAGGATGAAGGAGGCCCAGGTGCGGGATGACAAACCCGGTGGGCGGGGGCGAGAAGGAAAGCTGATGCGGATCGACGGCCCACTGCACAAGAGGTTGAAGGTCGCGTCCGCACAGACGGGGAGAAGCATGCGGGAGCTGGCGGAAGAAGCGCTCGTCGAGTACTTGGATCGTCAGAAGAGTGGGGGCTCGCTCGTGAAGGAGCCGAGTAAGTCGAAGTACAGGAACTAGAAAAGCGAGAGGTCCCCGGCACATCCAGGCGGGAGGCACAGGGACCCCTCAAGGGGCTCATACCACCGTGTCGCAAACGGTAGCTGAGACTCGTTCTTATCGTAGTCGTCGCCTTCCGCCTTGTCAACTGACGGAGGTGTGCACGATGAGCGACTCGCATCGACGACAACATCAGCAAAGCACTTTTCTCGGTCTCGTTCTCTTGGCGTACGACATCCGGCTTCTCTTGCACGACGACCCTAGGAATTACGCTCTTGCGCCGGCGCTTCGCCTTGCGCAAGGCATCGGAGCTGTCAACGCGCCGTGTGTGCGGGGACGCGTCGTAGCGATCAAACGAGTGGTGACGCGGTGGGCTAGGGAGTCCGACCGACGGGAACGCGTTCTGGAGCGGCTCGAACGAATCGAAGCCGCGTTGGCGTAGCAGGATCGACAGAACGGAGGGACGCATGGCGGGAGATCAGGAGAAGGTGCAGGGAGCAAACGGAACGGCAGCGGAACCAGGACCGGTGCGCGGGACGGCGTTGGTAACAGCCCCGGACACGCGCGGGCTGGAGAACTTCGACATGGACGACATGGTGTTCCCGCGGGTGCGCATCGTGCAGCCATCGGGGACCGGGGACGGGTGGGTCGCCGGGCAGTTCCTGCTCGAGAGCGAGAGCGTGCAGGTGAAGGAGATCACATGCGTCTTCATCTCGCAGAAGAAGACCCGCACGCTCTTCCGAGACCGCGTGCCGGTGTGCCAGTCGCGCGACGCGCAGCACCCGGACACCGGCGCGAACCCGGACGGCGAGATGGTGCTCTGCCACGAGTGCCCGCACGCCAACTGGACGACCAAGGAGGAGGACGGCAAACGCATGCCGCCGAAGTGCACGCTCCAGTACAACCTCCTCGGGATCCCCGCGGAGGGCGTGCCGTTCACGATCGCGCTGCACGGGATGTCGACGATGCCGGTGCGCAAGTTCCTGAGCGTGTTCAAGGCGCGCGGCGTGCCGCTCTTCTCGGCGCGGGTGACGCTCCAGCTCGAGAAGAAGGAGAACGCCAAGGGCATCTACTTCGTCGCCAAGTTCGCGGGCTTCCAGTGGCTCTCGCCCGACGAGCGCGTGGAGTACGAGGCGCTCTACAACCGCTACCAGCAGTTCGACCTCGGCGTGGCGGACGTGGTGGACACGGAGCCTGCCGCTCCGGAGGACACAACGGTAGTTGGCGAGGAGCGTACTCCGTTCTAAGCTGTGTCCAGCAAGGGGGCTCGCCTGTGTCGCAACGGCTGCGTGTACCGCTGAGCGCTTTCCCGACGTGTTCCGATCGCGCCATTGTCGATTGGCAGATCAAGGCCGTCGTCCGGCCGCAGCCGTTGGCGCGTCCCGGCGACATGCTCATTGTCTCCGTCGTCAACGTCCCCTACGAGATCACGGCCGTCAGCCACCACACGCTCCGCGAGGCCTCGGCCTTGTTCGACAAGGCGTGCGGCTTCTCGTCGCCGGAGGCGATGGAACGCGGGATCCTCGAGCGCTACCCGTCCCTGCAGCGCCAGCGGCCGCCGATGGTGTACGTCCACAAGCTCAAGCGTCCGCTCGACGTTCGCTGGTGGCTCCCGAGCGCATCGCCGGAGGTCGTCCATGCCGGTCATTGAGGCCTTCTACGAAGACGAGCTCGGCGTCGACCACGTCGTCAAGGCGGTGTGGCTCCGCGAGGAGGCGTGCCGTTCGGAAGAGGAGACGCGCGATGCCGTCGAGGCCTCGATCCATGCATCGCTTGGCGAGGACGGCGTGGACCTGTGGACGAACGGCGACAGCGGGCCGGGGAGGAGGTTTCGCCGTGTTTGCTGACCCTTCCTCAGTTCGAGGCCTGTGCAGCCTGTTGACGCTGGCGCGGCTGCCGTGGTATGGTGGACGTCGCCGGTCTGAGCAACTGGCACGGAAGCAAAGTGCATCCTTGAGCGAGGATGCGGGAGAGAAGAGCCCTGAGCGAGGGCGTGTGACTGTTGGTGTTGACGAGTCGGTGAGCGCCGACCCGGAACGCTTTTCATTGTAGCGCTCGAGAGGGGGATGTCAAGTGGGGGGTAGCAACCGGGTGGTGCCGGAGCGCGAAGCCGAACTTGATAACGGTCTGACCATCGAGCGCGCGAAGGAGCTCGGCGGCGCGTTCATTCCTGCCTTCATCATCGCGCGGCCGGACCTGACGCACGCTCAGAAGCTCGTCTGGGGCAAGGTGTGTGGCCTCGCCGGCAAGCACGGCTACTGCTGGGCGAGTAACAAGTGGCTCGGCGAGAACCTCCTCATGGAGGCACGGACGGTTCGCGAGCACGTCCAAGTGCTCGTCGACAAGAACCTCTTGCGCCGCGATGTCATTCGCGACGAAAAGGGCCAAGTTATCGAACGTCGCCTCTACCCGATGTGGCCGCAGGAATCTTCCGACGTACCCCCTCCGGCGCCCGAGCGACGTACCCCCTCCGTCGGTAGAGCGCCGGAGGGTGGGTCGCCCCAGCGCCGGACCTCCGTCGCCCGGGCGCCTATAGAGGTTAGAAGTGAGGTTGGAGACGTAGACGGATCTACCTCGGAGCCAAAACCAAAACCGGCCCCGAGGGTGAAGGTCCAGAAGGCTGACCTCGACCACCTCACGGACCGCTACGCGGCGTTGAAGGGTGTTCGTCCGCAGGGGAAGGAGTGGCTCCCGATCCAGCAGGGTTTCCGCCGTGCGCTCCTCGACGGCAACACGGTCGAGCAGATTGAGGGCTGCATGAACCGCATCGTTGCCCTCGACTGGCCGTGGACGATCAACACGGTGCGGCGGTGGCTGCCGGAGCACCGCGCGGGGAAGATGGAGGAGTTCCAGGCGATCTCGCAGCGCAACGGAGACGCCGGCGGGGTTCCGGAGTGGGTGGACGAGGCGGTGGACCAGTATCGGCGGATCATGGGACGCGCGGCGAGCATCGCCCAGGAGATAACGGAAGAACGCTCGCGTGAGCCGTTCGACCCGGAGGCGATCCCCGAGCGGCTGCGGCAGACGATGGGCAAGATGCTCGACGGCGCGGAGGCGGGTGACACGGTGGATGCGGTAGCGATCGCGGAGATGGAGGCACGGCGCGGGGAGCTCGAGGAGCGGGCCCGCGACATCGTAGCGAAGCTCGAGAAGGCAGGCTTTGCATACCGGTTGGAGAAGGTGAGGGTCTGATGTTCGGGAAACGGGCGGAGGAGCTGAAGCGGATGACGTCAAGCCTGCAGGCGGCGGCCAAGGTCATCGAGTTCCTCCACAAGGACCTTGGCTACCCCGACCAGGTGGTCAAGGACGCAGCACTGGAGTGGTCAGGGCGGCGTGCGCGGCGGCGCAGCCGGAGAGTCCAGGTGGACATGATCGACATGATCCGCGGTCTCCGCGAGATCTGCGATCGCGAGAAAGGGGCCGAACACCATGTCGCAAGAGGAGAATCAGCAGGACCAAGAGAGCGGTAGCGGAGCAGTCGCGACGGTCGATCCGTCGCAGTGGCTGCAGGAGGAGCTCCGAGCGCGCGGTCTCAACGACCCACTCGAGGTGCTCTACCAGAGCATCAAAGACATGAGTCCGCTCGACAAGAACGGCGTCTTCGCCATCTCGCTCGAGGCGGAAGGTCAAGCCTTCGAACTGCGCTGTGCGGTGTGCGCGAGCTTCGCCGGGGAGCGCGAGCTGAAGGACTGGATCACCCAGTACAACACGTGGGCGCGTGCGAAGCGGCTGAAGACCGTGGCGTACTCCTATGCCCGTGAGCTCTCTCAGGTTGGAGGGCGGTTCACGGCAGCCGAGCGCCGGATCACCCGCGACTTCCCGTGCCTGACGCCGTCGTTCTTCGTCGTTGCGTTGCGCGCCAAGGAGCCGAAGTACTTCGACGTGCTCGAGGATGCGCAGGACCGGATCGAGAAGCACGAGCGCGACCCGGAGAACGCGCCGCGGCTCACCCTGGACGGCTTCCGCAGCATGATCCACGAGGCCCCAACGGTGGACGTGAAGTCGAAGGTCTTGAAGCCGCCGACGAAGCCGGCGCCGGCCGGCAAGGGTGAAAGTCGTAACGTTACGACACAGGGCGGTCAGGGCGACGAGCTCCACGTCGACAAGAAGACCGGCCGTGTCGAACTGTGGGGCGAGCGCGGGATGAAGGTCCTCGCGGGGACGATCGTCTACGCCGCCTCCGACGAGGAGACGGAGGACACGCTGATCGCGCGGACGACGGCCGACGTGCACATCGTGTCGGACACCGACCCGCACGGCGTGGAGATCGAGGGGGATCCCGCGGCCGTCGATGCGGCTGTCGAGATCTCCCGCGGCGACGACCAGGTGTTCTGCGCGATGGCTCGCGGCGACAAGCAGATCATCATCGGCATCGTTCCCGTCGAAGGCCTTCCGATGATGAAGGGTCCGAGCGACGAAGACGACGAAGCAGGAGAGAGCCCTCTGCCGGCGCCCACGCGCGACGGGTCTGGTGCCTCTCCCGCGGCGGCCGCTGAGTCCGCGTGCGACGAGCGAAACTGCTACGAGTGCGCGAGCTGCCGAAGCATCGGCCCGGCGGCGGACAAGGACGGCAAGAGGCTTCGCCTTGCGGTCGTGAACGCCGCAGTCAGCGGCGCGAACAGCAAAGGAGACGTCGTCTTCGTTGACGAGAACGCGTCGGCGTGGGCGTGTGGACGGACGCGCCAGGTCATCAGCGTGCGGACACAGATCTTCCCCCGCGCGGTTGCGATCGCCAAGGCGTGCTCGGTCTACGCCAAGCCGGAAGAGAAGGCCGATGGGAAGAAGGAGCCTGCGGCTGTGGAACCGGCGCCGAAGGTGCTCGTCGTCCCCGGCGGAGAGGATGTCGAAGCTGCAGCGGATCCAAGCGACGAGGCAACGGGCGACCCAGCGACGCTCGACGAAGTGATGGCCGGCGCCGACGAGGGTGGTGCGTAGGATGCTCAACGCGACGACCTACGCCCATCCGAAGTCGACGGCGAAGAGCGGGTTCCGTGCGGACCTCGGCATCGCTGTCCGCTCGCAGGCCGAAGCCAACTTCGCACGGCTCATGACGCGGTTGCATGTGCCGTGGAGCTACGAGCCGATCACCTTCAAGTTCGAGGACGTCGAGCGAGGCAACCGTT
>Ga0209079_10000136_pt1 | contig 35040 bp, 48 predicted proteins | sample PPLLaktember2015_2_FD_187259 | JGI IMG/M metagenome (GOLD analysis project Ga0209079, IMG submission 187259) | Freshwater sediment microbial communities from Prairie Pothole Lake near Jamestown, North Dakota, USA - PPLs Lake P7 Core (6) Depth... | ecosystem: Environmental > Aquatic > Freshwater... | reverse complement strand
CGGGCGACAACATCCAGATGACGGTGGCGCTGATTGCGCCGATCGCGATGGAAGAGGGCCTGCGCTTCGCCGTGCGCGAGGGCGGCCGCACCGTCGGCGCCGGCGTCGTCGCCAAGATCATCAAGTAGGTCGCACCGCAGAACGCGTTGAACCGGGGCCGGTCGCTCATTGGAGCTCGAGCCGGCCGGCCTCTCGCTCTTTGAAAAGGATTGGAAATGCAAAGCCAACGTATTCGCATCCGCCTCAAGGCGTTTGATTACAAGCTGATCGACCAGTCGGCCCTCGAGATCGTGGACACCGCCAAGCGCACCGGCGCCGTCGTCCGTGGTCCGGTGCCGCTGCCGACCCGCATCCAGCGCTTCGACATCCTGCGCTCGCCCCACGTCAACAAGACGTCGCGCGACCAGCTGGAGATGCGCACGCACCAGCGCCTGATGGACATCATCGACCCGACCGACAAGACGGTCGACGCGCTGATGAAGCTGGATCTGCCGGCCGGCGTGGACGTCGAGATCAAGGTGCAGTAGGGATGAGCCGCCGGCGGGCTCCGCTTGCCGACAAGTAGCTGACTGGGCTACAATTTCAGGCTTTCCGCAATCCGCCCCGGCGGGCTTCGGATCACAAGTAGTCGATCACAGGCAGTCGAGCAGTCGAACAGACGCAGGCAAACAGGCACCGGACGTCCACGTCCAGGCGCCCAAACAGGGTCCCGGCCAATTGAAGTCGGGGATGGAGAAAAGAATGAGCGACACCCGCTCGGCCCTTGGTTTGTTGGGCCGCAAAGTCGGCATGACGCGTATCTTCACCGATGACGGCGAGTCCGTTCCGGTCACGGTGCTCGACGTGTCGAACAACCGTGTCACCCAGGTCAAGGCCGCGGACACCGACGGCTACAGCGCCGTGCAGGTCGCCTACGGCAGCCGCAAGCCTTCCCGCGTTGCCAAGCCCATCGCCGGCCACTTCAGCAAGGCTGGGGTCGAAGCAGGCTCCGTGCTACGGGAATTCCGCATCGATGCCGCCAGGGCGGGCGAACTGAAGCCCGGCGCGGCCATCGGCGCGGATCTGTTCGCCGTGGGCCAGAAGGTCGACGTTACCGGCGTGACGATCGGCAAGGGCTTCGCCGGCGCGATCAAGCGCCACCACTTCTCGTCGAACCGCGCGACGCACGGCAACTCCGTGTCGACCAACGCGCCGGGCTCGATCGGCAATCGCCAGGATCCGGGCCGGGTGTTCCCCGGCAAGCGGATGGCGGGCCATCTGGGCGACGAGCAGCGCACGACGCAGAACCTGGTCGTGGCCCGTGTCGACACCGAGCGCGGACTGTTGCTCGTGCGCGGTGCGGTCCCGGGTTCGGCGGGTGGCAACGTCGTCGTGCGCCCGGCCGTCAAGGCCAAGGCGGCGAAGGCATAAGGGGGCGCGATGGAACTGAAACTGTTGAACGCCCAGGGCCAGGCCGACGGCACGACGCCGGCGCCGGAGACGCTCTTCGGCCGTGAGTACAACGAGGCGCTTGTGCACCAGATCGTGGTGGCCTACCAGGCCAACGCGCGCCAGGGCACGCGGGCGCAGAAGGACCGCACGACGGTCAAGCACTCGACGCGCAAGCCGTGGCGCCAGAAGGGCACCGGCCGCGCTCGCGCAGGCATGTCGTCTAGCCCGATCTGGCGTGGGGGTGGCCGCACGTTCCCGAACTCGCCGGACGAGAACTTCACCCAGAAGGTGAACAAGAAGATGTACCGGGCGGGCATGACGTCGATCCTGTCGCGGCTCGCGCGCGATGGCCGCATCGCGGTCGTCGACGGATGGACGGTCGACTCGCCCAAGACGAAGCCTCTGGCGGAGAAGCTGAAGGCGATGGGGCTCGAGTCCGTCCTGATCATCACCGAGGCCGTGGACGAGAACCTTTATCTCGCTTCGCGCAACCTGAAGAACGTCATGGTGGTCGAGCCGCGCTACGCGGACCCGCTGTCGCTGATCCACTACAAGAACGTGGTGGTCACGAAGCCGGCGATCGCCAAGCTCGAGGAGATGTGGGGATGAGCCAGGACCGTCTTTACAGCGTGCTGCTCGCGCCGATCGTCTCGGAGAAGAGCACGATGATCGGCGAGAAGAACGAGCAGGTCGCGTTCCGCGTTAAGCACGACGCGACCAAACCGGAAGTCAAGGCCGCGGTCGAACTGCTCTTCAAGGTGCAGGTCGAATCCGTGCAGATCCTGAATACCAAGGGCAAGACGAAGCGCTTCGGTCGGTTCGAGGGCCGTCGCGGCAACGTGCGCAAGGCGTACGTTTCGCTCAAGCCGGGTCAGGAAATCAACTTCGCGCAAGAGGTGAAGTAAATGGCGCTGGTTAAGGTAAAACCGACGTCTGCCGGCCGGCGTGGAGTCGTCAAGGTCGTCAACGCCAACCTGCACAAGGGCGGGCCGCTCGCGTCGCTGACCGAGAAGCAGATCCGCGGGTCGGGCCGCAACAACCACGGCCGCATCACGGTGCGGCACAAGGGCGGCGGCCACAAGCAGGCCTATCGCGTGATCGACTTCAAGCGCAACAAGGACGGCATCGCCGCCAAGGTCGAGCGCCTGGAGTACGACCCGAACCGTTCGGCGCACATCGCGCTGCTGTGCTACGCCGACGGCGAGCGCCGCTACATCATCGCGTCCAAGGGCCTGACGGTCGGCGCGCAGCTGATGAGCGGGAACGAGGCGCCGATCCGCGTCGGCAACACGCTGCCCCTGCGCAACATCCCGGTAGGCACGACGGTCCACTGCGTCGAGATGCTGCCCGGCAAGGGCGCGCAGTTGGCGCGTTCGGCCGGCACGTCCGTCCAGTTGCTCGCGCGCGAGGGCAGCTACGCGCAGCTCCGGCTGCGCTCCGGCGAGATCCGCCGCGTGCTGATCGATTGCCGCGCCACCATCGGTGAAGTGGGCAACGAAGAGAACAACCTGCGCCAGATCGGCAAGGCGGGCGCGATGCGCTGGCGCGGCGTGCGTCCGACCGTGCGTGGCGTGGCGATGAACCCGGTCGATCACCCGCACGGTGGCGGCGAGGGCCGCACTGGCACCAAGCGCGACCCGGTCAGCCCGTGGGGCACGCTCACCAAGGGCTATCGCACGCGCAACAACAAGCGGACTGACACGATGATCGTGCAGCGCCGGAAACGGAAGTAAGGGGGCCTGAATGTCTCGTTCACTGAAGAAGGGCCCGTTCGTCGACGGCCACCTGCAGAAGAAAGTCGAAACCGCACAGGCCATTCGCGACAAGAAGCCGATCAAGACCTGGTCCCGTCGCTCGACCATCCTGCCGGAGTTCATCGGCCTGACGATCGCCGTCCACAACGGCAAGCAGCACGTGCCGGTGTACATCAACGAAAACATGGTCGGTCACAAGCTCGGCGAATTCGCGCTGACGCGGACCTTCAAGGGCCATGCGGCGGACAAGAAAACCGCCGTGTCCAAGAAGTAGGGTGAGCACGATGGAAACCACAGCAATCGTCAAGGGCGCGCGCCTGTCTCCCCAGAAGGGCCGGCTGGTCGCGGACCTGGTTCGCGGCAAGCCGGTAGACAAGGCGCTGAACATCCTGTCGTTCACGCAGAAGAAGGCGGCCGGACTGATCAAGAAGGCGCTCGAGTCCGCGATCGCGAACGCCGAGCACAACGACGGCGCCGACATCGACGAGCTGCGCGTCACGCGCATCTACGTCGAGAAGGGGCCGGTGCAGCGGCGCTTCGCCGCGCGCGCCAAGGGCCGCGGCACGCGGATCGAGAAGAAGAGCTGTCACATCTACGTGACGGTCGGCGACGCCAAACAGAAGAAATAGGGCAACCATGGGTCAAAAGATCAATCCCACCGGCTTCCGCCTGCCGGTCACGCGGAACTGGACCTCTCGCTGGTTCGCCACCGGTCCGGCGTTCCCCAGGATGCTGGGCGAGGACCTGAAGGTCCGCGAGTACCTGCGCAAGAAGCTGCGCAGCGCCTCGGTCGGCCGCATCGTCATCGAGCGTCCCGCGAAGAACGCCCGCATCACGATCTACTCGGCGCGTCCGGGTGTCGTGATCGGCAAGAAGGGCGAGGACATCGAGACGCTGAAGTCCACGCTGCAGAAGATGCTCGGCGTGCCCGTGCACGTGAACATCGAGGAGATCCGCAAGCCGGAACTCGACGCCCAACTGATCGCCGACTCGATCACCCAGCAGCTCGAGAAGCGCATCATGTTCCGCCGCGCAATGAAGCGCGCGATGCAGAACGCGATGCGGCTCGGCGCCCAGGGCATCAAGCTCATGAGCGCCGGTCGCCTGAACGGCATCGAGATCGCGCGGACCGAGTGGTACCGCGAGGGTCGGGTGCCGCTGCACACGCTGCGCGCCGACATCGACTACGGCTTTTCCGAGGCCAAGACGACCTACGGCGTCATCGGCGTCAAGTGCTGGGTCTACAAGGGCGACAGACTGGGCCGCGGCGAGGCTCCGGCCGCCACGGACACGCCGGGGCAGGATCGCGAGGAGCGCCGTCCGCGTTCCGACCGCCCGAGCGGCGATCGCCGACCCCCGGCCAAGCGGCCGGCACGCAAGACGGCTGACGCCAAGACGACCGAGACCAGGACCGCCGAGGCGGCGCCTGCCGAGCCACCGAAGGACGCCCCTGCGAAGCCGGTCGTCAAGCGTGTGCGCAAGGTGGCGGCCAAGGCCCCGGGTGACGCCAAGCCCGAGGGCGGCGCGAAAGACGGAGAGTAATCATGCTGCAACCCGCTCGACGCAAGTACCGCAAGGAGCACAAGGGCCGCAACCGCGGTCTGGCCCTGCGCGGCGCCAACGTCTCCTTCGGCGAGTTCGGTCTGAAGGTGACCGAGCGCGGCCGCCTGACCGCCCGCCAGATCGAAGCGGCCCGCCGCGCGATCAGCCGCCACATCAAGCGCGGCGGCCGCGTGTGGATCCGCGTGTTTCCGGACAAGCCGATCTCGCAGAAGCCGGCAGAGGTCCGCATGGGCAACGGCAAGGGCAACCCGGAGTATTGGGTGGCCGAAGTGCGCCCCGGCAACGTCGTCTACGAACTGGACGGTGTCAACGAAACCATGGCGCGGGAGGCCTTTGCGCTCGCCGCCGCCAAGCTGCCGCTGAAGACGACGTTCGTCGTCCGTCAGCTCGGCCAGTAAGGAGAACGCGCATGAACGCCAAGGAACTGCGCACCAAGGACGTCGCCGCCCTCGAGAAGGAACTGCAGGAGCTGCAGAAGGCGCACTTTTCACTGCGCATGCAGCACGCAACCCAGCAGCTGCAGAACACCACCCAGCTGCAGCGCACGCGCCGCGACATCGCGCGCGTCCGCACCGTCCTGAGCCAGAAGGTCGCCGCCAAATGAACGCCGAGAAGAAATCCCTGACGCGCACGCTGGTCGGCCGCGTCGTCAGCAACAAGATGGACAAGACGGTGACCGTGTTGATCGAGCGTCGCGTCAAGCATCCGCTCTACGGCAAGTACATCGTCAAGTCGAACAAGTACCACGCGCATGACGAGACCAATGCGCTGAACGAGGGCGACATCGTCGAGATCGCCGAATCACGTCCGCTGTCCAGGACCAAGACCTGGGCGGTCACCCGCGTGGTCGAGGCGGCGCAGACGATCTGAGAAGCACGCCCGGAGCTTGCGGCGTTGACGCGCCGCGGGATATACTCGCGGGCTTCGCCGGTTTCCGGGCCGAGTCCAGCCGGGCGGGGGTCGGCAGGGTAGTCAGGAACGACAGGTTTTAGAGGGTATCCAGGGTATTCAGGGTATTCAGGGTTTTGGTTTTCAGGTTTTCAGGGCGGGCAGCGCCCCGGTCCACCCGCGATGCGGGACGGGCCCCGGAGAGCGGGGTCAGGACGGAAGCGCGGCCGGCTCTCCAACCCGGACGGGGCCAAGACTGCTCGTTGCGCAGTTCGGCGGTAGCGACGAAGCAAGTTGGTGGAAAAGTCAGCGGAAGTTATCGAGCAGTACCCATTGGGGCAGCCATGATCCAGATGCAAACGGTGCTGGACGTCGCCGACAACACCGGCGCGCGGTCAGTGATGTGTATCAAGGTGTTGGGCGGATCCAAGCGCCGCTATGCCGGCATTGGCGACGTCATCAAGGTGTCGATCAAGGAAGCCGCGCCGCGTGGTCGCGTCAAGAAGGGCGAGGTCTACAACGCGGTGGTCGTCCGCACCGCCAAGGGCCTGCGTCGCGGCGACGGCTCGGCGATCAAGTTCGACGGCAACGCCGCCGTCCTGCTCAACGCGAAGCTGGAGCCGATCGGCACCCGCATCTTCGGACCGGTCACGCGTGAACTGCGGACCGAGCGCTTCATGAAGATCGTGTCGCTGGCTCCCGAAGTGCTGTAAGGAAACGCTATGGAACGTATCCGCAAGGGCGACGAAGTCGTCGTCATCGCAGGCAAGGACAAGGGCAAGCGCGGCACGGTGCTGCGCCGGGTCGATGCAGACCACCTCGTGGTCGAGGGCATCAACGTCGTCAAGAAGCATGTCCGGCCGAACCCGATGAAGGGCGTGGCTGGCGGCATCAGCGACAAGACCATGCCGATCCACGCGAGCAACGTGATGCTGTTCAACCCGGCGACGAGCAAGGGCGACCGCGTCGGCGTCAAGCTGGTCGACGGCAAGAAGATGCGCGTGTTCAAGAGCAATGGCGCCGTCGTTGGCGCAAAGGCATAGGGGAGCTGGCATGGCGCGTTTCCAAGCCCAGTACCGCGAGAAGGTCGTGCCGGACCTGATGAAGCAGTTCGGCTACAAGACCGTGATGCAGGTTCCGCGGATCACGAAGATCACGCTGAACATGGGCGTCGGCGAAGCGGTCAATGACAAGAAGAACATCGACATGGCCGTCGGCGACCTGATCAAGATCGCCGGCCAGAAGCCGGTCGTGACGAAGGCCCGCAAGGCCATCGCCAACTTCAAGATCCGCGAGGACCTGGCCATCGGCACGATGGTCACGCTGCGCGGCGAGCGGATGTACGAGTTCCTGGACCGCCTGGTGACGGTGGCGTTCCCGCGCGTGCGCGACTTCCGCGGCGTCTCGGGTCGCGCCTTCGATGGCCGCGGCAACTACAACATCGGCCTGAAGGAACAGATCATCTTCCCGGAGATCGAGTACGACAAGATCGACAAGCTCCGGGGCATGAACATCAGCATCACGACCACCGCGAAGTCCGACGAGGAAGCCAAAGCGCTGCTCGCCGCCTTCCGGTTCCCGTTCCGTAATTGAGCACGGTGTCCTAGAGGGATACATGGCAAAACTTTCGCTTAAGAACCGCGAAGCCAAGCGCGAGGCGACCGTCAAGAAGTACGCGGCCCGGCGCGCCGAGTTGAAGGCCGTCATCGATGACCAGACGCGTTCGATGGACGAGCGCATGGACGCGATGAAGCGCCTGCAGGCACTGCCGCGCAATTCCAGCCCCAGCCGGCTGCGCAATCGCTGCGACATCACCGGCCGTCCGCGCGGCACGTTCCGCAAGTTCGGCCTGGCGCGGACCAAGATCCGCGAGGCCGCGATGCGGGGCGACATCCCGGGCCTGATCAAGGCCAGCTGGTAAGCGAGGAGATCGAACGATGAGCATGAGTGATCCCATCGCCGACATGCTGACCCGTATTCGGAACGCCCAGGGCGTCGAGAAGACCGAGGTCGTGATGCCGGCATCGAAGCTGAAGGTGGCCATCGCCGGCGTCCTGAAGGACGAGGGCTACATCGATGGCTTCGAGGTGAGTCCGAACGACGGCAAGCCGCAGCTGCGGATCGGCCTGAAGTACTACGCGGGCCGTCCGGTGATCGAGCGCCTCGAGCGCGTGTCCCGGCCGGGCCTTCGCATCTACAAGAGCCGCAACGACCTGCCCGAAGTGATGAACGGGCTGGGCGTGGCGATCGTGTCGACGTCTCGTGGCGTGATGACGGATCGCAAGGCCCGCACCCAGGGTGTGGGCGGCGAAGTCATCTGCTACGTGGCGTAACCGGACACGGCGGAGAGAAACATGTCCCGAATTGCACGAGTACCGGTCGAGGTCGCGAAGGGTGTCGACGTCCAGGTCGCGGCCGACAAGATCACTGTGAAGGGCCCGCTGGGCACGCTGACGCAGGCGATGACGCCGCGCGTCGCGATCACGGTCGCCGACGGCCAGATCACGTTCGCGGCAGCGGACGAGTCGCGCGAGGCAAAGGCGATGAGCGGCACGATGCGCGCGCTGGTCGCGGGAATGGTGACCGGTGTGTCGAAGGGATTCGAAAAGCGCCTCGCGCTGGTCGGCGTCGGCTACCGCGCCCAGGCCCAGGGCGACAAGCTCAACCTGTCGCTGGGCTTCTCGCACCCGGTGGTGCACGAGATGCCGGCCGGGGTGAAGTGCGAAACGCCGACGCAGACGGAGATCGTCATCAAGGGCTCCGACAAGCAGAAGGTCGGCCAGGTTGCGGCGGAAGTCCGCGGCTACAAGCCGCCGGAGCCGTACAAGGGCAAGGGCGTGCGGTATGTCGGCGAGACGGTCGTCATCAAAGAGACCAAGAAGAAATAGCGGGGGAGGCACAGACCATGATCGACAAGAAAGCATCCCGACTCCGCCGCGCGCGCGCCACGCGCGCGCGCATCGCGCTGCAGAAGGTGAACCGGCTGACGGTGACACGCACGAACCAGCACATCTACGCCAGCGTGATTTCCGCCGACGGCAGCAAGGTGCTGGCGAGCGCGTCCACCGCCGAGGTCGAAGTGCGCACCCAGCTCGCGTCCGTGAAGGGCAAGGGCGGCAATGCGAACGCCGCGAAGATCATCGGCGAGCGCATTGCGAAGAAGGCCCAGGCCGCGGGCGTCGAGCAAGTCGCGTTCGACCGCGCCGGATTCCGTTATCACGGCCGCGTCAAGGCGCTGGCCGACGCCGCGCGTGAAGCCGGCCTGAAGTTCTAAGGGGCAGAGATGGCGAGAGTTCAACCCAAGGGCATGCCGCAGAACGAGCGGGACGATGGCCTGAAGGAGAAGATGATTGCGGTCAACCGCGTCACCAAGGTGGTGAAGGGCGGCCGCATCCTCGGTTTCGCGGCGCTGACCGTCGTCGGCGACGGCGACGGCCGCATCGGCATGGGCAAGGGCAAGGCGCGCGAAGTGCCGGTCGCCGTGCAGAAGGCGATGGAAGCTGCGCGTCGCGGCATGGAGCGCATCCCGCTGAAGCACGGGACCGTGCACCACACGGTCGAGGGCAAGCACGGCGCCTCCAAGGTGCTGCTGGCCCCGGCGGCGGACGGCACCGGCGTGATCGCGGGCGGACCGATGCGCGCCGTGTTCGACGTGATGGGCGTGCGCAACATCGTGGCGAAGTCGCACGGGTCGACCAATCCGTACAACCTGGTGCGCGCGACGCTGAACGCGCTGGCGCAGTTGCGCACCCCGGCCGAGATCGCCGCCAAGCGCGGCAAGACCGTCGAGGACATCGTGGGCTGACGCCCCGGGGACTGGCAATGGCGAACAAGACGCTGAAAGTGACGCTGGTGAAGAGCCCGATCTCGGCGAAGGCCGCGCATCAGGCGACCGTGAAGGGCCTCGGCCTGAAGCGCATGCACCAGACCCGCGAGCTGGAAGACACCCCGGCGGTCCGCGGCATGATCAACGCGGTCGCGCACCTCGTGAAGGTTGCGTGACGCACGCAAGGAAGACACCATGCGCCTGAACAACCTCAAACCCGCCGCCGGCAGCAAGAGCGCGAACCACCGCGTGGGTCGTGGCATCGGCTCCGGCTGGGGCAAGACCGCGGGTCGCGGCCACAAGGGCCAGAAGTCCCGCGCTGGCGGTTTCCACAAGGTCGGCTTCGAGGGCGGCCAGATGCCGCTGCATCGCCGCCTGCCGAAGCGCGGCTTCACGTCGCTGACGCGTCGCTACGTCGAGGTGGTGCGCCTGTCCGACCTGCAGAAGCTGGCGATCGACGAGGTCGACCTGATGGTGCTCAAGCAGGCCGGAGTCGTGTCGGCGCTGGCGCTGGACGCGCGCGTGATCAAGTCGGGCGAACTGTCCCGCAAGGTCGGCGTGCGTGGCATCGGCGTGACCAAGGGCGCGCGCGCGGCGATCGAAGCGGCGGGCGGCTCGGTGACCGAGCCGGCGCCCATACCGGACACCGCGAAGAAGGCGGCGGCGAAGAAAGCGGTCGCGGACAAGGCGGCTGCGGTCAAGGCGGCGGCGAACAAGCCGGCGGCGGACCAGGCGCCCTCGAAGAAGAAGTGATCGGCTCCACCTGAGATAACCAGGAACCCGCGTGGCGACCAGCCTTCCCAACACGCTCGGCAAGACCGGAAAGTACGGCGACCTTAAACGGCGCCTGATGTTCCTGTTGCTGGCGCTCGTCGTCTACCGGGTCGGGACCCACATCCCGGTGCCGGGGATCGACCCCGACCAGCTGCGCCAGCTGTTCAACAGCCAGCAGGGCGGCATCCTAGGGCTGTTCAACATGTTCTCCGGCGGCGCGCTGTCGCGCTTCTCCGTGTTCGCGCTGGGGATCATGCCGTACATCTCGGCGTCGATCATCATGCAGATGCTGACCTACGTGATGCCGTCGCTCGAGGCATTGCGCAAGGAAGGCGAGTCCGGCCGCCGCAAGATAACGCAGTACACGCGCTACGGCACCCTGGGCCTGGCGATCTTCCAGGCGATCGGGATCTCCGTGGCGATCGAGTCCCAGCAGGGCCTGGTGCTCGATCCCGGCCTGATGTTCCGCTTCGTCTGCGTGGTGTCGCTGGTCACCGGGACGATGTTCCTGATGTGGCTGGGCGAGCAGATCACCGAGCGCGGGCTGGGCAACGGCATCTCGATCCTGATCTTCGCCGGCATCGTCGCCGGCCTGCCGACGGCCATCGGCGGCCTGTTCGAACTGGTGCGCACCGGCGGCATCTCGCCGCTGGCGGCGATCTTCATCATCGCGCTCGTCGTCCTGGTCACGGCGTTCGTCGTCTTCGTCGAACGCGGCCAGCGCAAGATCACGGTGAACTACGCCAAGCGCCAGGTCGGAAACAAGATCTACGGCGGCCAGAGCTCGTTCCTGCCGCTGAAGCTCAACATGTCCGGCGTGATCCCGCCCATCTTCGCCTCGTCGCTGATCCTGTTCCCGGCCACGCTGGCGAGCTGGTTCACCACGGGCGACGCCACGCGCTGGATCCGCGACCTCGCCGCGGCGCTGTCGCCGGGCCAGCCGCTGTACATGGTGCTGTACGCCGGCCTGATCATCTTCTTCTGCTTCTTCTACACGGCGCTCGTGTTCAACAGCAAGGAGACGGCTGACAACCTGAAGAAGAGCGGCGCGTTCGTTCCGGGTATCCGTCCGGGCGAGCAGACCGGCCGCTATGTCGACCGCATCCTGATGCGGCTGACCCTGGCCGGCGCGATCTACATCACGTTCGTCTGCCTGGTGCCCGAGTTCCTGAACATGCGGTACTCGGTGCCGTTCTACTTCGGTGGAACGTCCCTGCTGATCGTCGTCGTCGTGACGATGGACTTCATGTCGCAGGTGCAGGCATACCTGATGACGCACCAGTACGAGTCGCTGCTGAAGAAGGCGAATTTCAAGGGCTTCGGCCCCGGCCAGTTGCCGCGCTGATCGAGGACATGGCGAAGGACGACGCAATCCAGATGCAAGGGGAGATTCTCGAGAATCTCCCGAACGCCACGTTCCGGGTGAAGCTGGAGAACGGCCACGTGGTGCTGGGACATATCTCCGGGAAGATGCGGATGCACTACATCCGGATCCTGCCGGGCGACAAGGTGACTGTGGAACTGACGCCTTACGACCTGTCGCGGGCGCGCATTGTGTTCCGTGCGAAATAGCGCGGATTGGAGAACAAGATGAAAGTGATGGCTTCCGTCAAGAAGATGTGCCGCAAGTGCAAGGTCATCAAGCGCAAGCGCGTCGTTCGCGTGATCTGCACTGATCCGCGTCACAAGCAGCGCCAAGGCTAAGCGAATAGCGAGGACTCAGAATGGCTCGTATTGCCGGTATCAACATCCCGCCGCATCAGCACGCGGAGATCGGCCTGACGGCGATCTACGGCATCGGCCGCGCTCGCGCGCGGGCGATCCTCGAGGCTGCCGCGGTTCCCTTCGACAAGAAGGTCAAGGAACTGAACGACGCCGAGGTGGAACGCATCCGCGAGGAGGTGGCCCGTGTCACGGTGGAAGGCGACCTGCGCCGCGAAACGCAGCTGTCGATCAAGCGATTGATCGACCTCGGCGCGTACCGTGGGGTGCGGCATCGCCGTGGCCTGCCCGTGCGCGGCCAGCGCACGCGCACGAACGCGCGCACGCGCAAGGGCCCGCGCAAGGCCGGCGTGTCGCTGAAGAAAGGAACGTAATCCATGGCGAAGAATCCTTCTCCGCAGCAGGTCGCCGCGCAGCAGCGCGCGCGCAAGAAGGTCAAGAAGGTCGTGTCGGACGGCATCGCGCACGTGCACGCGTCGTTCAACAACACGATCATCACGATCACCGATCGCCAGGGCAACGCACTCTCGTGGGCGAGCTCGGGCGGGGCCGGCTTCAAGGGCTCTCGCAAGTCGACCCCGTTCGCCGCGCAGGTCGCCGCCGAGACGGCGGGTCGCGCCGCGCAGGAGCACGGCATCAAGAACGTCGAAGTGCGCATCACCGGGCCGGGCCCCGGCCGCGAGTCGTCGGTCCGCGCGCTCAACGCGATCGGCATCCGCGTGCTGTCGATCCAGGACATCACGCCGGTTCCGCACAACGGCGTGCGTCCTCCGAAGAAGCGCCGAGTTTGAGCAGGCGAAAGTAAAAACCTACTTTCGCCTGATTTGAAGTGAAAAAGTTCGCCGGCGAAGCCGGCCGAACTTTTTGATGGAAGAGGCAGGCAACTGCCAGAGCGTCGTGATCCCGCGGGAACCGACTTAATGCGGCCCAGCCGCAGGATGAAAAGGAAAGAACGTGGCACGTTACACAGGACCCAAACTCAAGCTCTCGCGCCGCGAGGGCACCGACCTCTTCCTGAAGAGCTCGCGCCGCGCCTTCGACTCGAAGGCCAAGGCGGACAGCAAGCCCGGCCAGCACGGCCGCATCTCGGGCGCGCGGCAGTCGGACTACGGCACTCAGCTGCGCGAGAAGCAGAAGCTGAAGCGCATGTACGGCATCCTCGAGCGCCAGTTCCGTCGCTACTACCAGGAGGCGGCGCGCCGCAAGGGCAACACCGGCGAGCACCTGCTGATGCTGCTGGAGTCGCGGCTCGACAACGTTGTCTACCGGATGGGCTTCGGGTCGACGCGCGCCGAGGCCCGCCAGCTGGTCGGTCACCGCGCGATCGCGCTGAACGGCGAGACCGCCGGAATCCCGTCCATGCTGGTGAAGCCCGGCGACGTGATCACCGTGCGCGAGAAGGCCAAGACGCAGGGCCGCATCCAGGAAGCGCTGACGCTCGCCGAGCAGTCCGGCTTCCCGTCGTGGGTCGAGGTCGACCCGAAGAAGATGGAAGGCAAGTTCAAGGGCACGCCGGATCGCTCCGAGGTCGCCCAGGACGTCAACGAGTCGCTCGTCGTCGAGTTGTACTCGCGATAACGAGTTCGGGGACGCCGGCCCGGCTGCGCCGGTCCGGCGACGGAAGTGATTCGGGCACCCACTTCCTGTGTCTCACCGCCCTAACCATCAGCCTTATCGGCGTAACGAGCCGAGGGTATTGAAGGGAACGAAATGGCAAGCACTGCACTGCTCAAACCGCGGGCGATCGAAGTCGAAGCGATCGGCCCGAATTCCGCCATCGTCACGATGGAACCGTTCGAACGCGGCTACGGGCACACGCTCGGCAACGCGCTGCGCCGGATCCTGCTGTCCTCGATGGTGGGCTACGCCCCGACCGAGGCCCAGATCACGGGCGTCGTGCACGAGTACTCGACGCTCGACGGAGTGCGCGAGGACGTCGTCGACATCCTGCTGAACCTCAAGGGCGTGGTGTTCAAGCTGCACAACCGCGATGAAGTCACGCTGCGCCTGGCCAAGGAAGGCGAGGGCGTGGTGACCGCGGGCGACATCGAGCTGCCGCACGACGTCGAGATCGTCAACCCCGAGCACATCGTCGCCCACCTATCGGGCGGTGGTCGCCTCGAAATGCAACTGCGCGTCGAGAAGGGCCGCGGCTATGTGCCGGGCAACGTCCGCGCGTTCCGCGACGACCACTCGAAGACGATCGGCCGCATCGTGATGGACGCGTCGTTCTCGCCGGTCAGGCGCGTCTCCTACGCGGTCGAAGCGGCGCGGGTCGAGCAGCGCACCGACCTCGACAAGCTCGTGATGACGATCGAGACCAACGGCGCGATCACCCCCGAGGAGGCGGTCCGCTCGTCGGCGCGCATCCTGATGGACCAGCTGCAGGTGTTCGGCGCCCTGGAAGGCATCGCGGAGTCGTCCTCGGCGCCGTCGTCGCGTTCGCCGCAGGTCGATCCGATCCTGCTGCGCCCGGTCGACGACCTCGAACTCACCGTCCGCTCGGCCAACTGCCTGAAGGCCGAGAACATCTATTACATCGGCGACCTGATCCAGCGCACCGAGAACGAGCTGCTGAAGACGCCGAACCTGGGCCGCAAGTCGCTTAACGAGATCAAGGAAGTCCTCGCCGCGCGCGGCCTCACGCTCGGCATGAAGCTCGAAAACTGGCCGCCCGCCGGGATGGAAAAGTAGGAAGAACCGAGGCGGGCCGGAGATCCGGCCTGCCCGCTCACTGACCGAACCGCCCGTGATGGGATAGAAGAGTCGGCAACCAAGACTGAAAGGAAGAACGAATGCGTCACGGACACGGATTGCGGAAACTGAACCGCACCAGCAGCCACCGCCTGGCGATGTTCCGCAACATGGCCAACTCGCTGCTGCGCCACGAAGCCATCAAGACCACGCTGCCGAAGGCGAAGGAACTGCGCCGCGTCGTCGAGCCCCTGATCACGCTCGGCCGCGAGCCGACGGTCGCGAACAAGCGCCTGGCGTTCAATCGCCTGCGCGACCGCGAAATCGTGGTCAAGCTCTTCAACGAGATCGGACCGCGCTACAAGGCGCGCAACGGCGGCTACACGCGCATCCTGAAGATGGGATTCCGCGTGGGCGACAACGCGCCGATGGCGTTCGTCGAACTGGTCGACCGCCCGCAGCCGGAGGCGGCCCCGGCGGCCGACGACGCCAGCTGAGCGCCGGCGCCCGCTAGACTGCAAAGGCCTGCCGCTCCGGTGGGCCTTTTGCTTTGGTCCCCCGCATGAGCGCCCTGCCGAAGCCTGCCACCACGCTTGCCGACGACGTGCTCGTCGTCGACGGGCTGCGCAAGGACTACGGCGGCACGACCGTCGTCGACGGCCTGTCGTTCGCGATTCGACGCGGCACGTGTTACGCGCTGCTGGGCCCGAACGGCGCCGGCAAGACGACGACCTTGCGCTGCTGCCTCGGCCTCACCGAGCCCGATGCCGGCGAGATCGTGCTGGTCGGAGAGCCGGTGCCGCGCCGCGCCCGTCGCGCGCGCATCCGCGTCGGCGTCGTGCCGCAGATGGACAACCTCGATCCGGACTTCACCGTGACCGAGAACCTCGTCGTGTACGGCCGCTACTTCGGGCTGACGGATGCGGAAGTGCTTGCGCGCGTTCCGGGGCTGCTCGAGTTCGCGAACCTCGCGCACAAGAAGGACTCGCGTATCGGGGAACTGTCGGGCGGCATGAAGCGCCGTCTGACGCTCGCCCGTGCGCTCGTGAACGACCCGGACCTGATCTTCATGGACGAGCCGACCACGGGCCTCGACCCCCAGGCGCGGCACGTGATCTGGGAGCGGCTGAAGCAGCTGCTTGCCCGCGGCAAGACGATCCTGCTGACGACGCACTTCATGGACGAGGCCGAGCGACTGGCGACGCGGCTTGCCGTGATCGATCACGGATGCAAGATCGCCGAGGGCAGCCCGCGCGAGCTGATCCGCGCCCACATCGAGCCGCACGTCATCGAGGTCTACGGCGACGGTGCGTTCGCCTGGGCGGAGCGCGACGGGCGGCAACTGGCGGATCGGCTGGAGGTCAGCGGCGAGACCGCGTTCTGCTACACGTCGGAGCCTGCGCGCCTGCTGCAATCCCTCGAGCATGCCGCCTCCCTGCGCTACCTGCACCGGCCCGCCAACCTGGAAGACGTGTTCCTGAAGCTCACGGGGCGTGAAATGCGGGATGAGGCATGAGCGCCGCACGGCCGCTCCGGAGGCGCTCGCTCCCCTTCGGGGAGCGTGCGCGTAGCGCCGTGGGGGCACGATGAGCGCCGCGCTGCCGGCCGCTTCGGGTCGCACTTCGCGCTGGGCGCTGCCCCGGGTCTCCGCGCGCTTCGTGCCGGTGTGGCGCCGCAATTACCTCGTGTGGCGGAAGCTCTTCCTCGAGCGACTGCTGACCAACGTGATCGAGCCGCTGCTGACGATCGTGGCGTTCGGCTACGGCCTGGGAAGCCTGCTGCCCGAGGTCGAGGGCGTCAGCTACCTGCAGTTCCTCGCCAGCGGCGCGATCGCGATGAGCGTGATGTACTCGGCGAAGTTCGAGTCTCTCTGGGGCGCCTTCTCGCGGATGCACGTGCAGAAGACGTGGGACGCCATCCTGCACACGCCGCTCGCGGTCGATGACCTGCTGCTGGGCGAGATCTTCTGGGCCGCAAGCAAGGCGACGTTCACTGCGCTGTGCATCCTCGTGATGATCTGGGTGCTCGACATCGCGCGCGAGCCGATGTCGCTGCTGGTGCTGCCGGCCGCCTTCTTCATCGCGCTGGTCTTCTCCGCGATGGCACTGATCGTCAATGCCGTCGCGCGCAGCTACGACTTGCTGTCGAACTACTTCACGGTCGTCGTGATGCCGCTGGTGTTCCTGTCGGGCGTCTACTTTCCGCTGACCCAGTTGCCGCCGTGGCTGCGCGGTGCCGCGCAGTGGCTGCCGATGACGGCGGCGGTCGACCTCGTCCGCCCCCTCGCGCTTGGCAGGATGCCGGAGCACCTGATGCGTGACGTCCTGCTGCTCGCGGTCTGCGGCGTGCTCTGCTACTACGTGGCGCTGGTGCTGACGCGCCGGAGGCTGCTGAAATGAGCGAAGCGCTGGTGGTGTTGACCAACTGCCCGGACGACGAAGTCGCCGACCGCATCGCGCGAACCCTGGTGGAAGGAGGCCTTGCAGCCTGCGTGAACCGGCTGGCGCCGGCGTCGTCGATCTACCGCTGGCAGGGCGCCGTCGAGCGCGCGACCGAGACCCCGCTGCTGATCAAGACCACGCGCGAGCGCTACGCCGAGGTCGAGCAGGCGATCCGCGCGCTGCATCCCTACCAGGTACCCGAGATCATTGCCGTGACGATCGAGGCAGGCTTCGCGCCGTATCTGCGCTGGATCGTCGACGAAACGCAGCCGCCGTTGATGGCATGAGCGCCGCCCTCAGCCCCCTTGGGGGGACGGCGCGCAGCGCCAAGGGGGCACGATGAGCGCCGGCAGCGTCCGCCTCGACAAGTGGCTGTGGGCCGCGCGTTTCTTCAAGACGCGCTCGCTGGCCACCGCGGCGATCGGTGCCGGTGAAGTCCGGGTGGCGCGCGAACGGGTCAAGCCGGCGCGCGACGTGAAGCTTGGCGACGAACTGCAGATCCGCCGCGGCGACGACGTGATGGACGTGGTGGTGCGGGAGCTCTCGAGCGCCCGCGGAGCGGCGCCGGTCGCGCAGCGCCTCTACGAGGAGACCGAGGAGAGCCGGCAGCGCCGCGCCAGGGCGGCGGAACGCCGTGTGCTGGCGCGGGAACCCGCGCTCGACATCAGGGGTCGGCCGACAAAGCGGGACGCGCGGGTGCTGCGGCGACTGCGTGGCAGCGATTAGCCGGCTGCAGCCCCGGGGGCCGCGTGAATACTCAACGCATCCAGTGCAGCCAGCGCGGGGTGCGCGGGGCGCGGGGTCGCTCGAGGATGCGGCGCGTCCAGAAGTACAGCAGCATGATGATGGCGACCGTCGCCATCGTTCCGGCAGTGATCCAGAACCCGTCGAGATCGTCCAGCAGCGGCATGTGGCGGAAGTTCATGCCGAAGATGCCGGTGATCAACGTGAGCGGCGCGAAGATGGCGGCGATGGCCGTCAGCTTGCGGACAACCGTGTTCGTCAGGTGCGAGTTGGCCGAGAAGTGCAGTTGCACCGCTGACTCGACGGAGGACTCGAGGCGCCGCGCGTGGTGCAGGACGCGCTGGATGTGCTCCATCACGTCGGTCAGCCGCACGAGGTAGGCGTCGCTGACGCTGGCTTCGGGCGTCTGCTCGAGATACTCGTCGCGCATCTCGGTCAGCGCGTCGTACTGGCCCTCGCACAGGTTCTCGAGCTTGCGCAGTTCCATCCGCCCCTCGAGCAGCGCGCTCCAGTTGGAGAACGGCCTCCGCGGGTCGAGGAGGTCCCGCTGCCAGCGGTCGAGCCGGTCCGACAGCGGCTCGCGCAGCTCAAGGTAGCGGTCGACCATCACGTTCAGCATCCGCAGCATCAGTTCGCCGGCGCGCAGCGGAAGGCGGGAGCGGTCGCCCATGCTCGGGTCGTTGCCGTAGCGCCGCGCATCCAGCATCCGCTGCCGCACGGAGTCGATCGACTTGCTAGGCCCCTGCCGAACGGTGACCAGCATGCGCTCGAGCAGGAAGAAGGTGATCGGTCGCGTGACGATTTCCTGCAGCAGCCGGCGCTGGTCGGCGGCCATCGCCCGCCGCTCCTCCAGGGGCTGCACCTCGCCCGTCGACAGCTTGCGGAACACCAGCATCTGGTAGTCGTTCGTGGAATCGAAGAACGACGGATGCTGCGGATTCATCGCATCCTGCAGGTGCAGGTCGAAGAGCCGCACGCCCGTCAGCCGCTGCACGATGCCCGGCAGGAACTCCGGATCGGCGGCCGAATCTTCGTGCAGCAGGTCGAGCCAGACATAGCCGTCGGCGGGCAGTGCCGATGGCGCCGCATCGAGTTCCTGCGCTCGCCCCGCCTGGACTTCGATCCAGTTCACCACGGCCTCAGGCGGCGCCACGCAGCCAGCGCGCGACCTGCAGCGCGAAGTACGTCAGCACGCCGTCGGCGCCGGCGCGCTTGAACGCCAGCAGGGACTCGAGGATGACCTTCTTCTCGTCGAGCCAGCCGTTGCGCACGGCTGCCATCAGCATCGCGTACTCGCCGCTGACCTGGTAGACGAACGTCGGTGCCTTGTACTCGTCCTTGACGCGTCGCACGATGTCCAGGTACGGCATGCCCGGCTTCACCATCACCATGTCGGCGCCTTCCGCCAGGTCGAGGCCGACCTCCCACAACGCTTCGTCGGTGTTGGCCGGGTCCATCTGGTAGACCATCTTGTTCGACTTGCCCAGGTTGCCCGAGGAACCAACGGCATCGCGGAACGGCCCGTAGAACGCGCTGGCGTACTTGGCCGAGTACGCCATGATGCGGGTGTGGATGCGGCCTGCGGCTTCGAGTGCCTGGCGGATCGCGGCAATGCGGCCGTCCATCATGTCGCTCGGCGCGACGATGTCCACGCCGGCGCCGGCTTGCACGAGCGCCTGCCGTACCAGGACGTCGATCGTCTCGTCGTTGAGCACGTAGCCGCTTGCATCGATCAGGCCGTCCTGCCCGTGCGTCGTGAACGGATCGAGGGCCACGTCGGTCATCACGCCGAGTTCGGGAAAGCGCTGCTTCAGTTCGCGCACCGCGCGCGGCACCAGGCCCTCCGCGTTCGTCGCTTCCCTGCCGTCGGGCGACTTGAGCGATCCGTCGATGACAGGGAACAGCGCCATCACGGGTATGCCGAGCCGCACGCACTCGTCGGCGACCGGCAGCAACTGGTCGATCGAGAGCCGCTCGACGCCCGGCATGGACGCGACCGCCTCGCGCCGCTGGCTGCCATCGAGGACGAACACGGGATAGATCAGGTCATCGACCGTGAGTGCGTTCTCGCGCATCAGGCGCCGCGAGAAGTCGTCTCGGCGCATGCGGCGCATGCGAGCGGAAGGAAACTGGCCAAGGATCTGCATGCGGGAAACTCCCACTGGAGCGTGAGCACGGTCGGATTATCGTCGGTGCCCGATGACTCGTTCATCTCCCGCTTTCCCTCCCTGAGCGGGATGCCTTGAACATCGACAGGCATTGGGGCCCCGGACACGTTCGGGGCCTTTTTTTAGGCCCCGGAATGATACGGGCCCGTGCAATCCGACTCCCTGCGCTGTGTCAGTCGCGCAGCCACCCGGCCAGGGTCGTTTCCAGCTCCTCCACGCCCTGGCGCTTCAGCGCCGAGAACAACTGGGCCGATGCGCGCGGGCCAAGCTCTTCGGCCCGGCGCCGGGCCCGATCGATCGCCAGCCGCTTCTCGCTGTTGTTCAGCTGGTCCGCCTTCGTCAGCAGGAAGTGCAGCTTGCAGGTCGGCCGGTCGATGAAGGCGATCAGCGCTTCGTCGGCGGGCAGCAGCGGCCGCCGCGCATCCATCACGATCACGATTCCGACCAGGCTCTGCCTGCGCGCCACGTAGCCACCGACCAGCGTGTCCCACTGCGAACGCTCCGACTCCGGGGCCTTCGCATAGCCGTATCCCGGCAGGTCGACGAGGAAGCCGCGGGCCACCGTCTGTCCCTGGTCGTCGCGCTCGGACAGCTCGAAGAAGTTCAGCAACTGGGTGCGCCCCGGCGTCTTGCTCGCAAAGGCGAGACGCTTCTGCTGCGTGAGCACGTTGATGGCGGTCGACTTGCCGGCGTTGGATCGCCCGGCGAAGGCGATCTCGGGCAGCGCCGCGTCCGGCAGCCCGGCAAGTTCGGCCACGGAGATTACGAAGCGGGCGGAGTGGAAGAGTTGCACGGGGCGGGCCGAGAACAGCCGGGCGGATCGGGTCCGGTAGAATACGCGGCTTCGCAAAATCGTCCGTCGCCGCTTCCCGTCCGTAGTCACGCGGATGCCGAGGCGAGCGGCAAACCAACAACGAAGGCGCTTTGATGAACAGGTCGATGGGGCGACGTTTTCTCATGCTGCTGGGAGCAGCGGCGACCGCGGGGTTTGGGCTGACGGCCCATGCCCAGACCAAGGGTCCGTCCAAACCAGACCTCGCGCGCGGACAGCAGGTGGCATCGCAGGTCTGCGCCGCGTGCCACAACACCGACGGCAATTCGACGATCGCCGGCAATCCCCGCGTCGCGCAGCAGCACGCCGACTATCTCTACAAGCAGCTGGTCGACTACTCCCCTCAGGGGCAAGCGAAGCCGGCGCGCGAGAACGCGGTGATGAACGGCTTTGCTTCGGCGCTCTCGGATGCGGACAAGCGCAACGTGTCCGCGTGGTTCGCGAGTCAGCCGGCGAAGCCCGCGTTTGCCAGGAACAAGGACACGCTCGAGCTCGGCCAGCGGATCTGGCGGGCAGGCATCCCGGAGCGGTCCATCCCGGCGTGCGCCGGTTGCCACGGGCCCGCTGGCTCCGGCATACCGGCGCAGTATCCGCGGATCGCCGGGCAGCACGCCGAGTACACCGAGACCACGTTGAAGAACTTCCGCGACGGCACCCGGCGCAACAACGCGCCGATGCAGCAGATCGCCGCGCGGCTGTCCGACGCGGAGATCAAGGCGCTCGCCGACTTCGCCCAGGGCCTGCGGCGCTAGGCGGCAACGCGCGCTGGAACCGAGGGCGGGCCCTGGGCCGCCCTCTTGCTTTGCGCGCGGGGTCAGGACTTCCCGAACACCTCGTTGGTCTGCTGGGCCACGCGCACGAAGGTCGTCCGCTTCGAAAGCTCCTTCAGTCGCCGCGCGCCGACGTACGTGCACGCCGACCGCACTCCGCCGAGAATTTCCTGCACGGTGTGCTCGACCGGACCCCGGTAAGGCACCAGGACCTCCTTGCCCTCGGCCGCGCGATAGCGCGCCACGCCGCCCGCGTAGCGTTCCATCGCCGCGCGGCTGCTCATCCCGTAGAAGCGCTTGTACTTCTCCCCGTTGCGCTCGATGAGCTCTCCGCTGCATTCGTCGTGACCCGCAAACATGCCGCCCATCATGACGAAGTCCGCGCCGCCGCCGAACGCCTTCGCCACCTCGCCCGGGGTCGTGCAGCCGCCATCGGCGCAGATCAAGCCACTCAATCCGTGGGCGGCGTCGGCGCACTCGATCACCGCCGAGAGCTGCGGATAGCCAACCCCGGTCATATTGCGGGTCGTGCACACGGAGCCCGGTCCGATGCCGACCTTCACGATGTCCGCGCCGGACAGGATCAGCTCCTCGGTCATTTCGCCGGTCACCACGTTGCCGGCCATGATGACGAGCCGTGGGAAGTGGGTGCGTATGCGCGTCACGAAGGTGACGAAGTTCTCGTGGTAGCCGTTGGCCACGTCGATGCAGACGTACTGCACGGCGTCGCCGGCGGCGTCCACGACACGCTGGAACTTCTCCTCGTCGCTCTTGGTGATGCCCATGGAATAGAACGCGGCCGACTTGCGTTCCAGGCCCTTGAAGAAAGCGACGCACTCGTCGACCGTGTAGTGCTTGTGCAGCGCCGTGGACAGCTTGAAGCGGTCGAGCGCCCGCGCGATCTCGAACGTGCCGGTGGTGTCCATGTTGGATGCGATGATCGGTATGCCGTCGTATGGCACCGCGGCGTGCCGGAAGGAAAACTGGCGGGAGATGTCGACGTCGGAGCGCGATGTCAACGTGGACCGCTTCGGCCGGATCAGCACGTCGCGGAAGTCGAGCTTGAGTTCGTGTTCGATGTGCATCCGGTTCTCCAGGGCGTGTTTTCCGGGCAGTCTATCTGTCCGAAACCCCGGGCGTCCGGCGCTGTCCCAGGTCAGTCGACTCCTTGCGTCGATCCCTTCGATCCCTTGTAACCTCGCGGCGCCGCGCGTGGGCGCAGCCGTTCCCCGGAGCCACCGATGTTGATCCGACGCCCCTCCGATGTGCCGCCCTCCGAGATCACGCCGCGCGCCGTGTTCGAACGTCGCCGGACCCTGCTGAAGGCAACGGCCGCGGCCGCGCTGCTGCCCGGGGCCGCCTCTGCGCAGCAAAGACTGCAGACGCGGCCCGGGCCGTTCCAGACGATGGAGAAGCCCACGCCCGCGAACCTGGTGACCAGCTACTGCAACTTCTATGAATTCGGCACCGACAAGGAAGACCCGCCGCGCCTGGCACCGAAGATGCTGAAGACCCGGCCGTGGACCGTCCAGGTCGACGGCGCCGTGAAGAGGCCGCGGACCTTCGACATCGACGATCTGATGAACCTTGCTCCCCTCGAGGAGCGTGTGTACCGGCTGCGATGCGTGGAGGCGTGGTCCGCGGTCGTCCCGTGGGTAGGCTTCCCGCTGGCTGAGCTGGCCAGGCGCGTGGAGCCCGCCGGCAACGCCCGGTTCGTGGAGTTCGTGACCCTCGCCGACAGCAAGCAGATGCCCGGCCTCGGATCCCGGGTGATCGACTGGCCGTACACGGAGGGCCTGCGGATCGACGAGGCCATGCACCCGCTGACGCTGCTCGCGTTCGGAATGTACGGCGATGTGCTGCCGGCGCAGAACGGGGCTCCCGTGCGACTCGTCGTGCCGTGGAAGTACGGCTTCAAGAGCGCGAAGTCGCTGGTGCGGATCCGCTTCGTCGAGAAGCAGCCCGCGACGGCCTGGGAGAAGTCCAACCCTTCCGAGTACGGCTTCTACTCGAACGTGAACCCCGGGCGCGATCATCCGCGCTGGAGCCAGAAGACCGAGCGGCGCCTCGGCGAGGACGGGTTGTTCACGAAGCGCCGTCCGACCCTCATGTTCAACGGCTACGCGGAGCAGGTCGCGTCCCTGTATGCCGGCATGGACCTGATGAAGCTCTACTGATGGCGGGCGGTCCCTTCGCGGTGGTTCCCGCCGCACTGCCGCCGCGCGTGTTTGCGGCCGTGCGTGCGGCGCTGTTCGCGCTGGCGCTGGTTCCGTTTGCCGAACTGGTGCGCCTCGGCTTCACTGGCGGCCTCGGCGCCAACCCGGTCGAGTTCGTGCTGCGCTGGCTGGGGACATGGACGCTTGTGACCCTGCTGGCCACGCTGGCGATCACGCCGCTGCGCTGGGTGACCGGGTGGGCCTGGCTGATCCGCCTGCGGCGCATGCTGGGTCTGTACGCCTTTTTCTACGGCACCCTGCACGTGGCCTCGTACGTCTGGATCGACCACTTCTTCAACTGGGCGGACATCGTCGACGACATCACCAGGCGGCCGTACCTCACTTTCGGCTTCATGGCGTACGCGTTGATGATTCCGCTGGCCGTCACGTCGACGAATGCGATGGTGCGGCGATTGGGCGGACGCAACTGGCAGCGCCTGCACCGGATCGTGTACCTGGTCGCGGTGCTCGGGGTGCTGCACTACTGGTATCACAAGCTCGCGAAGAACGACCTCGAGACGCCGACGATCTACGCGCTGGTGCTCGGAGCGCTGCTCGGAGCGCGCCTGCTCCGATGGGTGGGCCGGCGCCGCGCGATCGTGCCGGCGCTGCCGCGCGACCGTCAGGGCAGGCGCGACTCGCCGGCGAAGAGCTGAGCAGGCCGCTCGCGCTCCCGCACGAGGAACGCCTGGCCGCCATCCACCATCACCTCGGCGGCGCGGCCGCGGGTGTTGTAGTTGGAGCTCATCGCCATGCCATAGGCGCCGGCGCTCGTGACGGCGAGCAGATCGCCCGGCTGCACCGCGAGGAGGCGATCGCGCGCGAGCCAGTCGCCGGACTCGCACACCGGCCCGACGACGTCATAGGCGACCGGCGCATCCGCGCGCGGAGCGACCGGCACGACACCCATCCAGGCGTCGTACATGGTCGGCCGCATCAGGTCGTTCATTGCGGCGTCGACGATCGCGAAGTTCTTGGTTTCCCCGTGCTTCAGGTACTCGATGCGTGTCAGCAAGACGCCCGCGTTGCCGACGATCGAACGGCCGGGCTCGAACATCACGGACTTCGCGCCATGTCCGCGGCGGTCGACGTGGGCGAGCAGGACCTGCACCAGCCCCTCGGTGGCCGGTGGCACTTCCTCGTCGTAGCGGATGCCGAGCCCGCCACCGAAGTCGATGTGCCGCAGGGCAATGCCTTCGCGTGAAAGGGCGTCGACGAGGTCGAGCACGCGATCGGCGGCGTCGATGTACGGGTCGATCTCGGTGATCTGCGAACCGATGTGGCAGTCGATGCCGACGATCTCGATGCCGGTCCGGCGTGCGGCGTCGCGGTACAGAGGCAGCGTGTCGGCATAGGCGACGCCGAACTTGTTGTTCTTGAGTCCGGTGGAGATGTACGGGTGCGTGCCTGCATCCACGTCGGGATTCACGCGGATCGAGATCCGCGCGCGCGTGCCCTGCCGGCGCGCCACCGCGTCGATGCGTTCGAGTTCGGGGCCGGACTCGATGTTGAAGCAGAGGATTCCGGCCGCGAGCGCCCGTTCGATCTCGGCCTCGCTTTTGCCCACGCCCGAGAACACCGTCTTGCCCGGGTCGCCGCCCGCCGCGATCACCCGCTCCAGTTCGCCGCCGGACACGATGTCGAAGCCGGCACCGCGCCGCGCCAGGATGTCGAGGATGGCCAGGTTCGAATTGGCCTTCATCGCGTAGCAAACGAGCGATGCGCGGCCGCGCAGCGCCAAGGCATAGCGGTCGAAGGCGCGCTCGATCGCGCGCCGCGAGTACACATACAGCGGGGTGCCGAAGCGCTTCGCGAGGTTCGCGAGGGGAAGATCCTCGCCGTGCAGTTGTCCGTCGTGGAAGCCGAACCCGTCGCTGTCGGGCAGCGCGGGTGTCATTTCTTTTCGTTCGTCGCGGGGACGTCGGGGAACGGACGATCCGCCGGCCGGGATGGCGCAGAGCCGGGCGGAGGCGCCTTCGATTGCGGCGTGGCGGGCGGCGGCGGGAGATACAGCGGTCCCTTCTGACCGCATGCGGCGACGGCGACGACGCACGCGGCCGCTAGAATCGTTCCACCGATCAATCGCATGCCGACGACTCTAACATGACGGAAACCGAGTTCCTCCAGCGCGCCGAGCAGGTGATGGGCGCCATCGAGCGCGCGGTCGACGCCACCAGCGCCGATATCGAGTCGACGCGCAGCGGGAACGTGCTGACGCTCGAACTTGGCGACGGCTCCAAGGTGGTGATCAACAGCCAGGCGCCGATGCAGCAGATGTGGGTCGCGGGCCGCAACGGCGCCTTCCACTACGCCTGGCGCGAAGGCGCGTGGCGCGACACGCGCGATGGCTCGGAGCTCTTTGCGGCGCTGTCGCGGCTCGTATCCATCCAGGGCGGTGAGCCCGTGGTGCTTGGTCCCGGCTGAAGCGATCAGAAGATCTGGTCGCGAACGGTATCGCGCCTGGACTGTTCCTCGACGGGCATCGTCTCATCCACGCCCACGCTCGCCACACCCTGGCCGGGCTGGTGTTCGACGAAGTAGACCTCGCCTCCAAGCTGGACCACGCCCGGCGGCATTTCGCGCACGGACTCGGGGACACCGGAAAGCGCCTTCGACATGTACGAAATCCAGATCGGCAACGCCAGGCCGCCGCCGGTCTCGCGCTCGCCCAATGGGCGCGGCTGGTCGAACCCCAGCCAGCTGACCGCGACCAGGTCTCCGCCGTAACCCGCAAACCATGCATCGTGCGAGTCATTCGTCGTCCCGGTCTTGCCGGCGATGTCCGAGCGCTTCAGTGTCGCGCCGGCGCGCGCGGCGGTGCCGTAGCGCGCGACGTCCTTCATGAGGCTGTCCATCACGAACGCGTTGCGCGCGTCGAGCGCGCGATTGGCTTCGTCCCCCGCCACGAGCGGCTTGCCCTCCATCAGCACCTTGCCGGCGCTGTCGGTCACCTTGGTGATGAGGTAGGGATTCACGCGGTACCCGCCGTTGGCGAAGACGCCATAGGCGCCCAGCATCTGCCACGGCGTCACGGAACCCGCGCCGAGCGCCATCGTCAGGTAGGCCGGGTGCTTGTCGGCATCGAACCCGAAGCGGGTCACCCAGTCGCGCGCATAGGCCGGGCCGATCGCCTGCAGGATCCGGATCGACACAAGGTTCTTCGACTTGGCGAGGCCCTGCCGCAGCCGCAGCGGGCCGTCGAACTTGCCGTCGTAGTTCTTCGGTTCCCACGCCTGGCCGCCGGTCAGTGCCGGATCGATCGAGATGGGCGCGTCGTTGATCAGCGTGCTCGGCATGAAACCCCGCTCGAGCGACGCGGAGTAGATGAACGGCTTGAAGCTCGACCCCGGCTGGCGCCACGCCTGCGTGACGTGGTTGAACTTGTTCAGGTTGAAGTCGAACCCGCCGACGAGCGCGCGCACGGCGCCGTCCTTCGAGCTCGCCGCGACGAACGCGGCCTCCACCTGCGGCAGCTGCGTGATCTCCCACACTCCCTTGTCGGTGCGCGACAGCCGGACCACGGCGCCGGGGACGATCTTGCGGTTCGGCTGTGCCTTCGGGGACAGTGACGGCGCGACGAACTTCAGGCCTTCGCCTTTGATGTCGAGCCCGGCGCCACCCTGCACGGCAACCCGGACGTTGCCCTGGGCGACTTCGAGCACCACCGCCGGCAGCAGGTTGGGGCTCTCGATGGCCTCGACGAGCGCGTCCTCGATACGCTGCTCGCGGACGCTTGCGTCGCTGCCGAGCTCGATGAACGCCTCCGGTCCGCGGTAGCCGTACTTGCGGTCGTAATTGAGCACCGCCCTGCGCAGTGCCGCGTACGCGACTTCCTGGTCCTCCTTGCGAAGCGTCGTCGTGACGTTCAGGCCGCGCGTGTAGGTCTCGCTGCCGAAGACATCGAACACCAGCTGGCGGGCGAGTTCGGACGCGAACTCCGCGTGCAACCGCAGCCGCGGGCCCTCCGGGCTCTCAAGCGAGGTCTGCCGCGGCTTGAGTTCCTGCAGCACCGCTTCGTCGTGGACTCCCTGGTCGATGTAACCCAGCTGCAGCATGCGCGACAGGACGTACTGCTGACGCGCCTTCGCGCGCTTCGGATTGACGAACGGGTTGAAGGCGCTGGGCGCCACCGGCAGGCCCGCCAGCGTCGCCATCTCCGCCACCGTGAGGTCCTTTGCCTTCTTTCCGAAGTAGACCTGCGACGCCGCGGAGAAACCGTAAGCGCGCTGGCCGAGGAAGATCTGGTTGGCGTAGACCTCGAAGATCCGGTCCTTCGACAGCGAAGACTCGATCTTGTAGGCGAGCGCGATCTCGTACATCTTGCGCACGTAGCTGCGTTCGGAACTCAGGAAGAAGTTCCTTGCGACCTGCATCGTGATGGTGCTGCCGCCCTGCCCGCGGCGGCCCGACACGAAGTTCGACACAGCCGCGCGCATCAGGCCGGTGTAGTCGACTCCGCGATGCTCATAGAAGCTGTCGTCCTCCGCCGCGAGGATGGCCTTCTTCAGCGTGTCCGGGATTTCGCTGAAGGGCAGGAAGTCGCGCCGCTCCTCGCCGAACTCGCCGATCAGGACGCCGTCGGCCGTCCACACGCGCAGCGGGATCTTCGGGCGATAGTCGGTCAGCGCGTCGATCGGTGGCAGGTTCGAATAGACGATTGCGAAGACGAACAGCACCAGGAAGATGCCCGCCAGGGCGCCGCCTCCGATCAGCAGGGCGATGCTGCCTGCCGCCCGCAGGACCCAGGGGCGCTGACGGGGCGAGGCTTGTTCGTTTTGCTGACCCGGGTCGGGAGAAGGCACGTCGGCGCGGTTGATGCAGGGAAAACTAGACGTGTGAGCGGCCGCTTTTTTGCGCTTCGCTGCACAGGGAGTCGTGGATTATGTCACTCAAGGGATGTGCGCACGGCAGCAAGGTGCGCAGAGGAATTGGATGCCCCTCGGCTTCAATCGTTCGTTGTTTATCCCTCAAAGAGGGCACGGTTAGGCTGAACACGGGGCTTGTGCGGATTTTGCTTATGTTGATAGGATCTCAAGTGCCGTCCGATAAAAACGCGGTAAACGCTCGAAAGATAAGGAAAAACGGGTGTCGTTGCGACCGCGAAGTGGGGTTGGGGATGCCCGGTCCATCGGATGCGCTTGGGACGCCCCGTTGAGCACGAATTCGAGCTTCGAACGTCGTTGGGAGCGTCACCTTGGCTTTTGACCTGCCGTTTTCGCCTAAAACGCCGCCGCTGATCGGACTCGACATCGGGTCGTCCAGCGTCAAGATCGTCGAACTGTCGGAAGCCGGCAAGGGCGTGATGCGCCTCGAGCGCTACGCGATCGAGCCGCTTCCCCGCGGTGCGGTGGTCGACGGCAACATCGACAAGATAGAAGTCGTCGCCGACGCCGTGAAGCGCGCCTGGCGCAAAGCCGGCGGCAAGGTGCGCAATGCCGCGATGGCATTGCCGGCCTCCGCGGTGATCACGAAACGCATCGCCCTGCCCGCGAACCTGCGCGAGGAAGAACTCGAGATGCAGGTCGAGAGCGAGGCGAACCAGTACATCCCGTTTGCGCTCGACGAGGTCAGCCTCGACTTCCAGGTGCTGGGTCCGATCCCCAATGCGCCGGACGATGTCGAAGTGCTGATCGCAGCGTCCCGCAAGGAAAAGGTCGAGGACCGCATCGCCGTTGCGCAGGCGGCCGGCCTGAAGCCGGTGGTCGTCGATGTGGAGTCGTACGCTTCGCGCGCGGCGATCGAGCGCCTGGTGCAGCAGCTGCCGAACGGTGGCGAGGGGCTGGTCATCGCGGTCTTCTACATCGGCGCGAACACGACGAGCGTCACGGTGATGCACGACGGCGAGGCGATCTACGAACGTGAGCAGCCCTTCGGCGGGCAACAGCTGACGGGCGACATTTCGCGCACCTACGGCATCCCGACCGAGGAAGCGGAACAGAAGAAGCGCAGCGGCGACCTGCCGGCGGATTACGAGACAGCGGTCCTCAAGCCGTTCATCGACACCACCAGCACGGAGATCACGCGTGCACTGCAGTTCTTCTTCACGTCGACGCCTTACAGCCGCGTCGACCAGATCATGCTGGCGGGCGGCTCGGCCGTGGTGAGTGGCCTTGCCGACGCCCTGATGGAGCGCTCACAGGTGCCGACATCGGTCATCTCCCCGTTCAAGGGGATGGAAGTGTCGCCGAACATCCGTGACAAGCAACTGCGGATGGACGCGCCCGCGCTCCTGACGCCCTGCGGACTGGCGATGCGGAGGTTCGACAAATGACCCCGCGCATCAATCTGCTGCCGCACCGCGAGGCGCGGCGCGAACTCAAGAAGAAGGTCTTCTGGGCGGCGACGGCCCTGTCGTTCATTGCCGGACTGCTGATGATCGGGCTCGTCTGGTCGATCCTGCAGGGCTACATCTCGAACCAGCAGGAGCGCAACGAGTTCGTTCGCAGCGAGAACCGGAAGCTGGACAGCCAGATCAAGGAGATCGCCACCCTGCGCCAGGAGATCGAAAGCCTGCGTGCGCGCCAGCGCGCCGTGGAAGACCTGCAGGCCGATCGCAACCTGCCCGTGTACCTGCTCGACGAACTGGTCAAGCAGGTGCCCGAGGGCATCTATCTGCGCACGATCAAGCAGGAGGACCGCAAGGTCAATGTCGGCGGATGGGCCACCTCGAACGAGCGCGTGTCCGAGTTCCTGCGCAACCTCCAGAACAACTCCCAGGTTCTCGAGAAACCCGAGCTCATCGAGATCAAGGTTGCGCCGCAGGGCCCCGCCGGCGTGAACCGGCGCGTGTTCGAGTTCGCGTTGAACTTCACGCTGAAGCCGACGCCGGAGCGGACGCAGATGCAGCAGCAGGCGGAAGCCGCCAGGATGGGCACGCCTGTTCGAGCGGCTGGTGCACCGGTTGCGACCCCTGCGTCCGCACCCGCGACGACGCCGGCGCCGACTCCGGCCGTCGCGACCCCAACGCCGTCGTCGCCCAGCGGCGCGGCTCCGAAGAAATAACGCGGGAACGAGGCAACGATGGCAAGCAGTCGTGATCTTCTCTCCGAGTTCCGCGGCCTGACGCTGGACAACGTCGGCGCCTGGCCGATGGTTCCGCGCGTCGCGCTGTGGTTGTTCGTCATCGCCGCGTGCGCGGTCGGCGGCTGGTTCGGTCTCTGGAGCGGGCAGAAGGAGCAGCTCGAGCAGCTGCAGGCCGAGGAAGTCAGGCTCAAGGAGGAGTACCGGAGCAAGCTGCAGCAGGCGATCAACCTGGACGAACTGCGCAAGCAGCGCGAGCAGGTGAGCCAGTTCGTCCTGACGCTCGAGAAGCAGCTGCCGAGCAAGTCCGAGATGGATGCGCTGCTCTCGGACATCAACCAGGCGGGCGTCGGGCGCGGTCTCGACTTCGAACTGTTCCGTCCCGGCCAGACCAACGTGCGCGAGTACTACGCCGAACTTCCGATCGCCGTGAAGCTCGCCGGCAAGTACCACGACCTCGGCGCGTTCGCGAGCGACATCGCCAACCTGCCGCGCATCGTCACGCTGAACAACCTCAACGTCACGACTGGCCGTACCGGCAGCCTGACGCTGGACGCCACGGCCAAGACCTACCGGTATCTGGACCCGGAAGAGCTCGCCGCGCAGCGCAAGGCGAACGCGCCGGCGAAAGGACCTGCCAAGTGAACCTCACGATCACTCCACTTCGCACCCTTGCCACGGCCGTCCTCGCCGCGCTCGTCGCGGGCTGCGGCGGCGGCGATGAAGCGGAACTCCGGGCGTGGATGGACGAGCAGCGCAAGACCATGCGTCCGACGACCCAGCCCGTGCCGGAGCCCAAGCAGTTCTCGCCGTACGTCTACGAAGGCAAGGCGCTGATCGACCCGTTCGATCCGCAGAAGATGATCCTCGCCGTCGCCCGCCAGGCACAGGCGCGTGCGAGCGCGAGCGCCCTCAAGCCCGACCTCGACCGCAGGCGTGAAGTGCTCGAGGGGTACCCCCTGGACCAGTTGAAGATGGTTGGCACGCTGCGGCAGCAACGCAACAATGCGGCGTTGATCGACGTTGCCGGCCAGACACACATGATCAAGGTCGGGAACTACATGGGACAGAATTTCGGCCTCGTCACCAAGATCACCGAAACAGAAGTCGAACTCAAGGAAATCGTCCAGGACGCTGCCGGCGAGTGGGTCGAACGGCCTTCGAAGCTGGAGTTGCAGGAGGCCGCAATGCGGCAGCAAGGGAGCAAGCGATGAGCATCACCATTAAGGGTCTGGCCAACCGGGTGTCGCGATTCGCCGCGGCTCTCGGCCTTCTCGCGGTCACCGGCGCGGCGGCGGCCCAGTCGCCCGGTGAAAACGCCATCGAGCGCATCGATGCGATCCAGACCACCACGGGCGTGGTGGTCAGCATCGAACTGAAGAATCCGGTGTCGGGCGTGCCGCCGAGCTTCTCGGTGGCGAATCCGGCGCGCGTGGCGCTCGATCTCCCGCAGACCGTGAACGCGCTGGGCAAGAACCTCGTCGAACTGAACCAGGGCGATGTCCGCTCGGTGAACGTCGTGCAGGCCAGCGGCCGGTCGCGCGTGGTGGTGAACCTGAAGCGCCCGGTGACGCACAACGTCACGGTGGATGGCAAGCGCGTGCTGGTCGCGCTGGGCGGGGCGGCGGGCGCCGTCTTCGCAGGAGCGCCGGAGCCAGCGGCCGCGACCGCCGCCGGTGCGCCGGTGGCGGCCCAGGCAACGGCCGGTCCGGCCGCCTTTACGGGAGGGCGTTCGCTTCGCGGCATCGACTTCCGCCGTGGCGCCGACAACGAAGGCCGCGTGGTCATCGACCTGAGCGACCCCAACACCAACGTCGACATCCGCCAGCAGGGCAACACGGTCGTGGTCGACTTCCTGAACACGGCGCTGCCCGACACGCTGAAGCGGCGCCTCGACGTCTCCGACTTCGCCACGCCGGTGTCGCAGATCAGTGCGAGCCAGCAGGGCAACAACACGCGCCTCGTCGTCGAGCCGCGCGGTCTGTGGGAGCACAACGCCTACCAGAGCGACACGCGATTCGTGCTGGAAGTGCGACCGGTCAAGGAAGACCCGTCGCGGCTGTTCCAGGGATCGCGCCAGGGCTACCAGGGCGAGCGCCTGTCGCTCAATTTCCAGAACGTCGACGTCCGCTCGCTGCTGCAGGTGATCGCCGACTTCACGAACCTCAACATCATCACGAGCGACTCCGTGGGCGGCACGATCACGCTGCGACTGAAGGACGTTCCCTGGGACCAGGCGCTCGACATCATCCTGCAGTCCAAGGGACTGGACATGCGGAAGAACGGCAACGTGATCCTCGTCGCCCCGCGGGAGGAGATCGCGACCAAGGAGAAGCTCGACCTCGAGGCCCGCAGCCAGATCGCCGAACTCGAGCCGCTGCGCTCCGAGGCATTCGTCGTCAACTACCAGAAGGCGGAGGACGTGCGTCGCCTGCTGACCGACGACAAGCAGCGCATGTTGTCGAAGCGCGGCACGGTCGTGGTCGATACGCGCACCAACCAGCTGTTCGTGCAGGACACGGCGGCCCGACTCGAGGACGTGCGACGGCTGCTTCAGCGGGTCGACGTGGCCGTCCCGCAGGTGCTGATCGAAGCCCGGATCGTCGAGGCCGACGACAAGTTCAGCCGCAACCTGGGCGTGCGCCTCGGCTACGGCAAGGCCAACAACGAGTCGGCGATCGGCGGCCAGAACATCTTCGGCACGCTTCCGGGCACGCCGGGCAGCGTGCGGACCGTCCCGAGCAACGTCAACCTTCCGGCGGGCGGCATCGGCGGCTTCAATCCGGGCCAGTTCGCCCTGACGCTGTTCAACAGCAGCCTGACGCGCCTGATCAACCTCGAACTGACCGCGCTCGAGGCCGATGGCCGCGGCAAGGTCATCTCGAGTCCGCGCGTCGTCACCGCCGACAAGGTCAAGGCGACGATCGAGCAGGGCACGGAGATTCCGTACCAGAATGCAACGTCGAGCGGAGCGACCGCTGTCGAGTTCCGCAAGGCTGTCCTGAAGCTGGAGGTCACGCCGCAGATCACGCCGGAAGGCGGAATCTTCCTCGACGTCAGGGTGAACAAGGACACGCGCGGCCAGGAGACGCTGTCGGGCCCCGCCATCGACACGAAGAACGTGCAGACGCAGGTCCTGGTGGAGAACGGCGGCACCGTGGTGCTGGGCGGAATCTACGAGCAGCAGGAACGGACCACCGTGACGAAGGTTCCGCTCCTTGGGGATCTCCCGGTGGTGGGCTATCTCTTCAAGAACACGAGCAGGATCAGCGACCGCACCGAGCTGATCATCTTCATCACGCCCCGCGTGATCTCCGAGAAGATCAACGCCGCGATGAAGTGAGGCAGGACGCTTCAACGAGGGCCGCCCGCGAGGCGGCCCTTTTTTTGGCCGTGCGCATTCACGTACGCTTCGCGCGATGAACGAGTCACCTCGCTCCGTGTTCCTGGTCGGCATGATGGGTGCGGGCAAGACCACCGTCGGGCGCCTCCTTGCCAACGCACTCGGCTTCGATTTCATCGATGCCGATCGCGAGCTCGAGGCACGCAGCGGAGTGCTGATCGCGACGATCTTCTCGGTCGAAGGCGAAGAGGGCTTCCGCAGGCGCGAGTCGGCGCTGCTCGACGAGCTGACACAGCGTCCGGGCATCGTCCTGGCGACCGGCGGCGGGGCCGTGCTGAACGCCGACACGCGAAGGCGGCTGAAGGAACGCGGGCTGGTGGTGTACCTGCGCGCGACCGGCGAGGAGATCCACCGGCGCACCCGCAACGACCGCTCGCGCCCCTTGCTGCAGACGGCCGATCCGCGCTCGCGCATCGACGAACTGCTCGCGCAGCGCCAGCCGCTGTACGAGGAGACCGCCCATCTGACGTTCCAGTCCGCGTCGGCCAACCCGAGGCGCCTCGTCCGCCGGCTTCTCGAGGAGCCCGCGGTCCGTCGGCTCGCGCAGGCCGCGCCGTAGAATCGCGCGATGCGCAGCATCACCGTGGCCGTGGCAGGCGGGACGTACTCCATCCACATCGGAGGAGGCCTGCTCGGTCGCCTTGCCGAGTACGTGGCGCCGCTCGCGCCGACGTCCGTCCTCGTGGTGTCCAATGAAGTCGTGGCGCCGCTGTACGGCGACGCGGCCCTCGCCGCCCTGCGTGACGTGGCGAGAACGACCCTGCTCAGCCTGCCTGACGGCGAGAGCACCAAGC
>Ga0209079_10000135_pt1 | contig 35151 bp, 31 predicted proteins | sample PPLLaktember2015_2_FD_187259 | JGI IMG/M metagenome (GOLD analysis project Ga0209079, IMG submission 187259) | Freshwater sediment microbial communities from Prairie Pothole Lake near Jamestown, North Dakota, USA - PPLs Lake P7 Core (6) Depth... | ecosystem: Environmental > Aquatic > Freshwater... | reverse complement strand
CGCGAACGCGAGGATCACCGAGGTCAGCCCGACGCCGATGCTGATGCCGGTCTTGGCGCCGATGTACATCGCGGTGGCCGCCAGCACGCCGCCGAGCGCGAAGCCCGTGAGCCCGGAGCGCAGCGTCAGCTGCGGCATGTCGCCGCGGTAGACGTTATGGAGCCACCACGCGTCCTTCTGCTCGCGGGTCCAGGTGCGGACCTGTTCTTCGGTGAGCTGCAGCAGCGCCATCGTTTCGTTCCCGTCTTGCTCTTGTCGGCAGCGGGCGCAATCTTCGCAGAGTGCCGTGCGCCACGCAGGCGCGCACGTCACGCGGCGTCGCACTGGCCGCCCGTCAACGAAAGCTGATAGGCTTCGGCCCGGCCAAGTGTCATGCCCTGCGCTGGCGCCATGTTCGGCGCCGGCAGTCGCAGGGAGCGTTGCCCTGGTCTCCCAGTGTGCCCCGTGCGGGCCGGCCCCATCCACAGGACGCATCAATGAACACACCCGTCGCTCTCCTCGGCAGGCGCGCGCTCGCCGCGTTGGCCCTCGTTCTTGGCGCTCTGCTTCCCACGGCCCACGCGCAGCAGGTCTTTCGCGTGACGACCATTCCGGAGGAGGCCGCCACCGAGCAGGTTCGCAAGTTCGGTCCCATCGTCAGGTACCTCGAGCAGAAGCTCGGCATGAAAGTCGAGTTCGTCCCGGTCACCGACTACCCCGCCGCCGTCGAGGCCCTGGTCAACAAGCAGGTCGACCTCGTCTGGTTCGGCGGCTTCACGCACGTGCAGGCGCAGATCCGCTCCGGCGGCAAGATCATTCCGATCGCCCAGCGCGAGGAAGACACCCAGTTCCGCTCGGTGTTCATCACGCTGGCCGACTCGGGCATCAGGCAACTGGCCGACCTGAAGGGCAGGACCGTGAGCTTCGGTTCACAGTCGAGCACCTCGGGCCATCTGATGCCGCGAAGCTTCCTGCTGCAGGCCGGCATCGATCCCGATCGCGACTTCAAGCGCGTCGCGTTTTCCGGCGCGCACGACGCCACGATCGCCTCCGTCGCCAGCGGCAAGGTGGACGCGGCCGCGCTCGACATCACGGTGTGGCGCAAGTTCGTCGACGAGAAGAAGGTCGACACCAACAAGGTCGTGGTGTTCTACACGACGCCGCCGTTCTACAACTACAACTGGTCGGTGCATGCCGACATGCCACCCGCACTGCGCGAAAAGGTGACGCAGGCGTTCCTCAGCCTGTCGATGGACACGCCCGAGGGCAAGGAGATCCTGACGCTGAATCGCGCCACCAGGTACATCCCGACCAAGGCGGAGAACTACAAGGGGCTGGAGACGGCCGGTCGCAGCGCGGGCCTGATCAAGTGACCTCCGGCGGGAGCGCGCAGTGAATTCGGACGAACGGCCGGCGCCCGGCATGCGAATCGAACTCGACTCGCTGTCGGCGCGGCATCCGGCCGCGTCGACCGGCGCGCCGGCCGCGCTGCGCGCCGCATCGCTCACCGTCGCGCCCGGCGAGCAGGTGGCGGTGATCGGTCCGTCCGGTGCCGGCAAGACCACGCTGCTGCACGCGCTTGCCTGTGCGCTCCGGCCCGCGTCGGGGACGCTGCGGCTCGACACCATCGATCCGTGGTCGCTCCCCGTGCGCGAACTGCAGCGCCTGCGCGGCCGGCTGTTCCTGGCGCCGCAGACGCCGCCACTGCCACCGCGGCAACGCGTCGTCACCTCGATCCTGGCCGCGCGGCTGCCGCGCCTGTCGCTGTGGCGCAGCCTGCGCGCGCTGGTCTATCCGGACGACATCGCCGGCGCCTACCAGGCGCTGACGCGCTTCGACCTGGCCGACAAGTTGTGGGACCGCGTCGACCGCCTCTCGGGCGGCGAGCGCCAGCGGGTCGGGCTCGCGCGCGCACTGATGGCGCCGGCCAGCCTGTGGCTGGTCGATGAGCCGCTGTCGGCGCTCGACCCGACGCGCTCGCGCCAGGCGATCGACACGCTGACGCAGGCGGCGCGCGAGCGCGGCGCGACGCTGGTTGCCTCGCTGCACCAGACCGACGTGGCGACGCGCTTCGCGCGCGTGATCGGACTGCGCGAAGGCACGGTGGCGTTCGACCTGCCGGGCCACGAAGTCACGCGCACGCGGCTTGCGCAGCTCTACGCGCAGCACGAGCACGAACTTGTCGCGACGGCGCCTGAACCGGCCGCGCCGCTGCCGGTGCCATCCGTGGCCACAGTCTGTCGCTGAGACACGCAGCGTGACGCCGGCTGCCCTGACGTCACCCCAGTTGCGCGATCCCGCGTGGACGAAGCGCGTGTTCTGGGTTTGCGCCGGGGCCGTCCTGCTGGCGCCGCTGCTGGTGGCGACCGAGTTCAAGCCGTGGACGCTGCTCGCGCCCGACAGCGTGAAAGTCACGCTCAGGTTCCTCGGCGACTTCCTGCCGCCCAGGCTCGACGCCGAGTTCCTCGCCATGGTGGCTCGCGAGGCGTGGCGCACAGTGGCGATCGCCACGGCCGGCACCGCGCTCGCGCTGCTGCTGGCGATCCCGCTGACACTCGGCTCGACCGCCGCGCTGTCGGTGTCGGCGCTGTCCGGCCGCATGGGCACCGCGCCTTTCGTGCTGCGGCAGGCGGTGCGCTGGCTGCTGATCGTGCTGCGCAGCGTGCCCGAGCTGGTGTGGGCGCTGGTGTTCGTGCGCGTCGTCGGCCTCGGCCCGACGGCCGGCGTGCTGGCCATTGCGCTCACCTACAGCGGCATGCTCGGCAAGGTCTACGGCGAAATCCTCGAGAGCGGCGAAACACAGGCCTCGACGGCGCTGCTGCGCAACGGCAGCCAGCGGTTGCAGGCGTTCCTCTACGGCCTGCTGCCGACCAACGCGCCGGAACTGACCAGCTACACGGTGTACCGCTGGGAGTGCGCGATCCGTTCATCCGCGGTCCTCGGCTTCGTCGGCGCCGGCGGCCTCGGCCAGCAGATGGACATGTCGATGAAGATGTTCAACGGTTCCGAGGTGAGCACGATGCTGCTCGCCTTCATCTTCCTGGTGTGGCTCGCCGACCTCGCGAGCGCCGCCTTGCGCAGGGCGCTCGGATGAGCGGCGCTCAGCCCCGCCCCCAGGCCGCCAACGTGCCGTTCAAGGCGCCGCCACCGATCTTCCACGCGCGCTGCGCGGCGTGCTGGATAGTCCTTGCGGTGATCGGGCTGACCGTGGCCAGCTTTGCCTCGCTCGACCTGCAGTGGGCGAAGTTCTTCTCGGTCGAGGCCATGCAGCGCATGGGCCGCTTCCTCGGCGAGCTGGTGTCGCCGTCAACCGATCCGAAGTTCATCGCCAAGCTCGCGACGGCCAGCCTCGAGACGCTGGCGATGTCCGCGGTCGGCACGCTGATCGCCGCGATCTTCGGGCTGCTGCTTGCGTTGCCGGCCAGCCGCGGCCATGCCGGCGACCGCGCGCTCATGCGTGCACCGACACGCCTGCTGCTCAACGCGCTGCGCTCGATCCCCGAGCTCGTGTGGGCAGCCCTGCTGATCATTTCGGCGGGCCTCGGCCCGTTCGCAGGCACCCTGGCGCTGGCGATGCACACCACCGGTGTGCTGGGGCGCCTGTTTGCGGAAGCGATCGAGAACGCGCCGCCGGCACCCGGTTTCGCGCTGCGGGCACAGGGCGTCTCCGACGGAAGCGTGTTCTTGTATGCGACGCTGCCGCAGATCGTGCCGCAGCTCGTCTCCTACACGCTGTACCGATGGGAGAACAACATCCGCGCCGCGGCTGTGCTCGGCGTGGTCGGTGCCGGAGGCCTCGGGCAGATGCTGATGTTCCACATGGGCCTGTTCCAGATGAGCGAGACCAGCTCGATCCTGATCGCGATGCTGATGCTGGTGGCGCTGGTCGACTTCGGTTCGTACATGCTGCGCCGGTCGCTCGCCCGCTGAACCCGCTGCCGGCTGGCAGTCGCCAAAGCTGCCCGGCGACGCCGAGACACGACGCCTGCGCAAGCCGATGTCGCGAGAGCTACAGGCCCAGTTGCTTGAAGAAGTCGTTGCCCTTGTCGTCCACCAGGATGAACGCCGGGAAGTTCTCGACCTCGATCTTCCAGACCGCTTCCATCCCCAGTTCCGGGAAGTCGATGCACTCGACCTTCTTGATGTTCTCTTCCGCCAGTACCGCGGCCGGGCCGCCGATCGAGCCGAGGTAGAACCCCCCGTACTTCTTGCAGGCATCGGTCACCTGCTGCGACCGGTTGCCCTTGGCAATCATGATCATGCTGGCGCCTTTGCTCTGCAGCAGGTCGACATAGGAGTCCATCCGGCCGGCAGTGGTGGGACCGAAGGAGCCGGACGCCTTCCCTGTTGGGGTCTTGGCCGGACCGGCGTAGTAGATCGGATGCTTGAGCAGGTACTCCGGGACCGGCTTGCCGGCGTCGATGAGTTCCTTGAACTTCGCGTGCGCAATGTCGCGTCCGACGATGATGGTGCCGTTGAGCAGCAGCGGAGTCGAGACCGGGTGCTTCGAAAGCTCGGCCAGGATGGCCTTCATCGGCTGGTTCAGGTCGATGCTCACGCCCACCGGCTGCTTGCCGCGGTACTCGTCCGGAATCAGGCGACCTGGATTGCGGTCCAGCTCTTCGATGAACAGGCCGTCGCGGGTGATCTTCGCCTTGACGTTGCGGTCGGCCGAGCACGAGACGCCGATTCCCACGGGGCACGAGGCGCCGTGCCGCGGGAGCCGGACGACGCGGACGTCGTGAGCGAAGTACTTGCCGCCGAACTGGGCGCCGATCCCGAGCTTGTACGCCTCGTCGAGCAGCTTGCGCTCCAGTTCCAGGTCGCGGAACGCCCGGCCGTGCTCGTTGCCTTCGGTGGGCAGTTCGTCGAGATACTTGGTGGAGGCGAGCTTGACCGTCTTCAGGCAGGCGTCGGCGCTGGTGCCGCCGATGACGACGGCAATGTGATACGGCGGGCACGCGGCGGTGCCGAGGTGCCTCATCTTGCCAACCAGGAATTTCAGGAGGCTGTCAGGGGCCAGCAGCGCCTTGGTCTCCTGGAACAGGGCCGCCTTGTTGGCCGAGCCGCCGCCTTTTGCGATGAAGAGGAACTTGTAGGCTTCACCGTCCACCGCCTGGATGTCGATCTGGGCGGGCAGATTGGTGCCGGTGTTGACCTCCCGGTACATGTCGAGCGCGACGGTCTGCGAGTAGCGGAGGTTCTCTTCCGTGTAGGTCTTGTACACCCCCTTGGAGAGGGCTTCCTCGTCCCCGCCCCCGGTCCAGACCTGCTGGCCCTTCTTGGCAACGATCAACGCCGTGCCGGTGTCCTGGCACACCGGGAGTTCGAACTCGGCGGAAATCTGGGCGTTGCGCAGGAACGCCACGGCCACGCCCTTGTCATTCTGGGAGGCCTCCGGGTCGCGCAGGATCCGGCCGACGGACTCGTTGTGCTCCCCGCGGAGCAGGAAGGAGACGTCGCGCATCGCCTCGTTGGCGAGGACGGTCAGCGCTTCGGGAGCGACCTTGAGGACGTCCTTGCCCTCGAAGGAGGCGACGGACACGTACTTCTCGGAGCCCTCCACCTTCCTGTACCTGGTCTTGTCCTCGCCGAGGGGGTACGGATCCTGATAGACGAACGGTTTGGTTGCCATTTGGTGAGCTCCATGAATGCGCGGCGAATCGAGCAACGCGGGCCCGCGCGCGCGCCGGCTGCCATCGGGAGCCATTGCGCGGGTCAGCCTCTCGTGCCCGGTGCAGCAAGTCCGCGGCGGACGTTTCGCGCCCGCACCCGACGCACTCTATTCGGGTTCGACGGGAATTCATTCATCTAGGTCACAAGGCAGGTTCGGGATCGGGCCCGCATGGCCCGAAGGCGGACAATGCCGGGGGAGCGCACAGTAGTCGTCCTGCGCGGGGTCGCGACCGCACTCGCGGATTGCAGCCGGAGCGTCCGGAGATTCACGTGCGGGGAACCGACCTGCGCAGGCTAAAGCCATGACCGTCGACTTCGAGGAACTGTCCTTCCGGGAAACGCCGTTCGGCGAGTTGATCCTGCGACGCCGAACCGAGGTGTCGCTCGGCGTCGAGGTCTACGAGGTGAAGCTCGGCGATGAGTTCCTGATGTCCAGCCTGTTCACGGGCAGCGAGGTCGCCCTTGCGCGACTCGCGCTGGAAAGGCTCGCGGCGCCCTGCCCGGACGTCGTCGTCGGGGGGCTCGGCCTCGGGTACACCGCCAAGGCGGTGCTGGCCCACGAACGCGTTCGCTCGCTGCTCGTCGTCGAAGCGCTGAAGGATGTCATCGACTGGCACCGGGCGGGGCTGGTTCCGCTCGGGGCGGAACTGACGTCGGACCCGCGGTGCCGTTTCGTCAACGCCGACTTCTTCGCACTCGTCGACTCCGAGGGCATGGACTCTACGTCGCCCGGTCGCCGCTTCGACGCGATCCTGGTAGACATCGACCACTCTCCGCGACACCTGCTGCACCCGCAGCACGCGATGCTCTACACGCGCGAAGGGCTCGTCCGCGTCGCGCGGCACCTGCGTCCCGGCGGAGTGTTCGGGCTGTGGTCGAACGACCCGCCGGACGCTGCCTTCCAGGCCGAACTGGGCCGTGTCTTCGAGGATTCCGAAGCGTGCGTGGTGAAGTTCCCGAATCCGCTGCTCGGAACAGAGGCCGCGTGCACGGTCTACATCGGCATGAGTTCAGCGCTTTCGTCCATGAGCGGGCACATCTGAGACCGGGAGTGCAGCGCATGGGCAATCCGCTCGAGGCCGTCGGCGACCTGCTCAAGGCTGCGGCCGTGAACTGGGTGAAGGACTACGCGCAGAGCATGGGCGCGGCGCTGGCCTTCTACACGATCTTTTCCATCGCACCGCTGCTGCTCATCGTCATTGCCATCGCCGGCGCGCTCTTCGGCGAGGAGGCCGCGCGCGGCGAGATCTACGGCCAGCTGCAGGGCCTGCTTGGCTCGCATGGCGCCACCGCCGTGCAGGACCTGCTGGAAAGCGTCGGCCAGCGCAGCGAGAGCGTGCCGGCGGCGGCGTTCGGCGTGGTGGTGCTTTTCATCGGTGCCACGTCCGTCTTCGCCGAGCTGCAGGACGCGCTCGACCGCATCTGGCGCGCGCCGCAGCGGCCCAGGAACGCAGGCCTGTGGAACCTGGTGCGAGCGCGGCTGCTGTCCTTCGGCATGATCCTGGGCATCGCCTTCCTGCTCATCGTCTCGCTGGCCTTCAGCGCCGCGATGAGGGCGCTGAGCCGGTGGTGGGACCCGTCGTCGACGAGCTGGATCACCTTCACCGGCTTGACCGAGGTGTCGCTGAACGTCGTGCTGCTGACGGCCGTTTTCGCGATGATCTACAAGACGATGCCGCGCGCGAGCATCGCCTGGCGCGATGTCTGGGTGGGTGCGGCCGTGACCGCGGTGCTGTTCATCACCGGCAAGGCGCTGATCGGGCTGTACATCGGCGGCAGCGGCATCACCACGCTCTTCGGCGCGGCGGCATCGTTGATCGTGGTGCTGCTGTGGGTGTACTACTCGGCGCAGATCTTCCTGTTCGGCGCCGAGTTCACCTGGGTCTATTCCCACCGATACGGCTCGCATCGAGGGCAACCGCCGCCCGTGCCCGGGTCCGACGCATCCTGACCAGCCTGAACCGGACCGCCGGAGTGACCCAGCGCGCGCGTCAGGTCGACGAGCGCATCTTCCTCAGGATGTCCTGCGCGCCGGCAGCGAGGATGCGCGCGTCGGAGCTCACGGTCACGAACTGGAACCCCCTGCCGATGCGACCGAGCGCCGCCTCGGGCGCGCCGTTGTGGATGCCGGCGACGACATCGTGGGCCCTGGCGCGCGCCAGGATGTGCTCGACGGCCTGCGCGGCCTTCGGTTCGAGTTCGTCGAACGCCGGCTTGCAGCCGAGCGAAATCGACAGGTCCGACGGGCCGATGTAGACCGCGTCGAGCCCCTCGACCGACAGGATGGCGTCGAGGTTGTCGAGCGCCTGCGCGGTCTCGATCATCGCGAAGGTGACGATCGCGTCGTTCGCGTGCTCGAAGTAGTCGGCTCCGCCGTAGAGGTCGGCGCGCACCGGGCCGAAGCTGCGCGTGCCGCGCGGCGCGTAGTGCGTGTACGCCACCAGCCGCTGCGCGTCCTCGCGCGTGTTCACCATCGGGCAGATCACGGCGTAGGCGCCGGCGTCGAGCGCCTTCATCAGGATGCCGGGCTCGAGCCACGGCACGCGCACCACCGGCACGGTGGACGTCGTGCTGATCGCCTGCAGCATCGTCACCATCGCCGCGTAGTCGACCACGCCGTGCTGCAGATCGATGGTCAGCGTGTCCCAGCCCTGATGCGCCATCGTCTCGGCCGTGAAGCTGTCCGGGATCGTCAGCCAGCCGTTCACGGCGGCGCCGCCGCGCTTCCAGATCGAACGCAACCGGTTCTCGCGCATCGTGTTCCTCGTTCCTGTCGGACCAGGCCGGGGCGCCTCGGGGCGAAGCTCCCGCCGGGGGATAAGGTACTGCATCGCGGCCGCGTAAGCTCCCGGGCTCAATGCCCGCTCCTCCCCCGACACCCGCCGCCGCCGCCCCGCCCCGCCCCGCCGCGCTCGCCTCCGCGCGACGCATCGTCTTTGCGCTCGCGCTCGCCAGCTTCGTGCTGTCCTTCTTCCACCGCACGGCGCCCGCGGCGATCGCCGGCGAACTGACCCAGGCGTTCTCCATCAGCGCGGCCGTCCTGGGGACGCTCGCGGCGACCTACTTCTACGTGTACACGTTGCTGCAGATTCCGGTCGGCGTGCTGGCCGACACGCTCGGCCCGCGCAAGCTGCTGGCCGGAGGCTCCGCCATCGCGGCGATCGGTTCGCTGCTGTTCGCGCTGGCGCCCGCGTGGGAACTTGCGGCGGTCGGTCGCACGCTGGTCGGCATCGGCGTGTCGGTCGCCTTCATCTCGATCCTCAAGGTGTCGGCCGTCTGGTTCCCGGCCAACCGCTTTGCCACGCTCGCCGGCCTGACGATGTTCGCCGGCAACCTCGGCGCGGTGATCGCCGGGGCGCCGCTCGCGTGGCTGGTCACGCAGGCCTCGTGGCGTTCGGTGTTCGTCGGGCTTGCGGTGCTGTCGGCGCTGCTCGCGGTCTTCAGCTGGTGGCGCGTGCGCGACCGTCCCGAGGACTTCGGCTTGCCGGCCGTGAATCCCGTCGCGCCGAGTGCCGCGCGGCTGCCGTGGATGCGCGCCGTCGCGCGCGTCCTCGCCAACCGCGTGACCTGGCCGGCGTTCTTCGTCAACGTCGGCGTCGGCGGCAGCTTCCTCGCGTTCGCCGGTCTGTGGGCGGTACCGTTCCTGCAGCAGACGCGCGGCATGTCGCGCGTCGACGCCGCGCAGCACACGAGCCTGCTGCTGCTCGGCGTGGCGATCGGCTCGCTGGTGATCGGCCTCATCTCCGACCGTCTGCAGAGCCGGCGCGGCGTGATGCGCGCCTTCGTCGTGCTGTACCTGCTCTCGTGGCTGCCGTGGGTGCTGCACGCCGACTGGCCCATGGCGGCGACCCTCGGCTGGTTCCTGCTGATGGGCTTGCTGATCCCCGGTTTCACGCTGTCGTGGACGATCGCCAAGGAAGCGAACCCCGTGGAGTTCTCCGGGATCGCGACCTCGGTGGTGAACGTCGGCATCTTCCTCGGCACCGGCGTGCTGCAGCCGCTGGTCGGCTGGGTGCTCGACCGCGGTCGCGAGGCGGGCGACATGGCCGGCGCCTGGGACCAGGGCATCCTCGTGCTCGCCGGCGCCGCCGCCTTCGGCGCGGCGGCGAGCTTCCTCGTCGGCGCGCGCGCCCCGGCGCCGACCGCGCGCGCCGGCTGAGTCCGGCTCAGGGGTCGATCGGTCCGCGCAACCGCTCGAGGTATCCCGGCGACGGCGCCGTCCGACGGCGCGGCTCGCATCGAAGCAGAGTTACGCTGGCCGCGCGAGGCGTTGCCAGGTCTCCACCACGGTGTCCGGATTCAGCGAGATCGACTCGATGCCCTGCTCCATCAGCCACTCCGCGAAGTCCGCGTGGTCCGACGGACCCTGGCCGCAGATGCCGATGTACTTGCCGCGCCGGAGGCAGGCGGAGATCGCCTGCGACAGCAGCGCCTTCACCGCCGGATCGCGCTCGTCGAAGCCGGCCGCGACGAGGCCCGAGTCGCGATCGAGGCCGAGCGTGAGCTGCGTGAGGTCGTTGGAGCCGATCGAGAAGCCGTCGAAGTAGTCGAGGAACGCGTCGGCGAGCACGGCGTTCGACGGTACCTCGCACATCATGATGAGGCGCAGGCCGCCCGAGCCGTCCGGTGCGGCGCCGTCGCCGCGCTTCAGCCCGTTCGCGGCGAGCAGCTCGGTCACGGCCTTCGCCTCGGTCAGCGTGCGCACGAACGGGATCATGATCTCCACGTTCGTCAGGCCCATGTCGTTGCGCACCTTCTTCAGCGCAGCCGCCTCGAGGCGGAAGCACTCGCGGAACGACTCGGCGATGTAACGCGCGGCGCCGCGGAACCCGAGCATCGGGTTCTCTTCATCGGGCTCGTAGCGCGACCCGCCGATCAGCTTCTTGTACTCGTTGCTCTTGAAGTCCGACATCCGCACGATCACGGGCTTCGGCCAGAACGCCGCGCCGATGGTCGCGATGCCTTCGGCGAGCTTGGACTCGAAGAAGGCGCGCGGATTCGCGTAGCCCGCGGACAGCCGTTCGACCGCGTGCTTCAGCTCCGGGTCGAGGTTCGGGTAGTCGAGCACCGCCTTGGGGTGCACGCCGATGTTGTTGTTGATGATGAACTCGAGGCGGGCGAGGCCCACGCCGGCGTTCGGCAGCGACTGGAAGTCGAACGCCAGCTGCGGGTTGCCGACGTTCATCATGATCTTCACGGGAATCTTGGGCAGCACGCCCTGCCTGACGTTCTCCACCTCCATCGCGAGCCGCCCCGCGTAGATGTTCCCGGTGTCGCCCTCGGCGCACGACACCGTCACTTCGGCGCCGTCCTTCAGCACCTCGGTGGCGTCGCCGCAGCCGACGACCGCCGGGATGCCGAGTTCGCGCGCGATGATCGCCGCGTGGCAGGTCCGGCCGCCGCGGTTGGTCACGATGGCCGCCGCGCGCTTCATCACCGGCTCCCAGTTGGGATCGGTCATGTCGGTCACGAGCACGTCGCCGGGCTGCACCCGGTCCATCTCGCGGAGGTCCTGGATGATCCGGACGTGGCCGACGCCGATCTTCTGGCCGATCGCCCGCCCGGTGGCGAGGACGGACCCCGTGCCCTTCAGCTTGAAACGCTGCTGCGTTTCGCCGTGGCCCTGCGACTTCACCGTTTCCGGACGCGCCTGCAGGATGTAGATCTTCCCGTCGTCGCCGTCGCGGCCCCACTCGATGTCCATCGGGCGGCCGTAGTGCTTCTCGATGATCACCGCGTAGCGGGCGAGTTCGAGCACGTCCTCGTCGGACAGCGAGAAGCGGTGGCGCTCGGGCTCGGGCACGTCCACCGTGCGGACGGTGCGGCCGGGCCCGCCGCTCGGGTCGAACTCCATCTTGATCAGCTTGGAGCCGAGCGAGCGGCGAATGAGCGGGAACTTGCCCGCCTGCAGCATCGCCTTGTGCACGTAGAACTCGTCCGGGTTCACCGCGCCCTGGACCACGGTCTCGCCGAGGCCGTAGCTCGACGTGATGAACACGACGCCGTCGAAGCCGGACTCGGTGTCCATCGTGAACATCACGCCCGACGCCCCACGGTCGCTCCGGACCATGCGCTGGACGCCGGCGGACAGCGCGACGTCCGCGTGCGCGAACCCCTTGTGCACCCGGTAGGCGATGGCCCGGTCGTTGTAGAGCGACGCGAAGACGTGGTGGATGCGGTCCAGCACGGCGTCGATGCCGGCCACGTTCAGGAAGGTCTCCTGCTGTCCTGCGAACGAGGCGTCGGGGAGATCCTCGGCGGTCGCACTGGAACGCACCGCGAATGTCATTTCACTTGAAGAAGATCCTTCAAGCTTTTGAAAAATTGAATGAATTTCTTGTTCAAGCTTGGCCGGAAGCGGCGTGTCGATCATCCAGGAACGGATCTCCTGGCCGGCCGCGGCCAGGGCCCGCACGTCGTCGACGTCGAGGGTGTCCAGCCGCGCGTGAATGCGCTGGCGCAGGCCGCCTTCGTCGAGGAACAGCCGGAAGGCCTCGGCCGTGGTCGCAAACCCGTCGGGAACCCGCAGCCCGGCCGCCGTCAACTGGCTGAGCATCTCGCCCAAGGAAGCGTTCTTGCCGCCCACCGACTCGACGTCGGTCATGCGGAGTTGTGAGAACGGGACGACATACTGACCGCGTTGCATGCGCTCTCCAGGGAAGCCGGGGAAGGAAGGGACGATCGCTGTGACAGAATCCGCACGATTTTACCGGTGGCGCTGGTTGTATCGTGCGCCGCATCAAAGAGCCCCCATGCCCGATCGCCCACTCACCAGCTACGACCGCACTGTCTTCTTCGTTTCCGACGGCACCGGCATCACCGCCGAGACACTGGGGCACAGCGTCCTGACCCAGTTCGAACAACTGCGCTATCGGCCGCAGCGCCTTCCGTTCATCGACTCGCCCGACAAGGCGCGCGAGGCCGGAGCCCGCATCAACGAGGCGGGCGAGCGCGACGGCAAGAAGCCGATCGTGTTCTCCACGCTCGTGAACCCGGCCGTGGCGGCGATGCTGAAGGCGAGCGCGCAGGGCTTCTTCGTCGAGATGTTCGAGACCTTCGTCGAGCCGCTCGAGCGCGAACTCGGCCTGAAGAGCACGCACACCATCGGCCGCTCGCACAACATCTCGGTGAACTCCGAGGACTACAAGAACCGGATCGAGGCGATCAACTTCGCGCTGGCGCACGACGATGGCCAGTCGGCCAAGGGCCTCGCGGCGGCCGATGTCATCCTGGTCGGCGTGTCGCGCTCGGGAAAGACGCCGACCAGCCTGTACCTCGCGATGCAGTACGGCGTGAAGGCGGCCAACTATCCGCTGATCCCCGAGGACTTCGAGCGTGGCCAGATGCCCAGCGCCCTGCCCCAGCACCGCAGCAAGCTGTTCGGCCTGTCGATCGCGCCGGAGCGGCTGACCGAGGTGCGCAACGAGCGCCGCCCGAACAGCCGCTACGCGTCGATCGAGAACTGCCGCTACGAGGTCGACGCGGCCGAGCGCATGATGAAGCGCGAGAACATCCGGTGGCTGTCGTCGACGACGAAGTCGATCGAGGAGATCGCCGCGACGATCATGCAGGAGGTCCGGCTGGAGCGACGCGCGTTCTGATCGACGCGCCGCTGGCTCGCGCGTCCTGCCGGCCGGCGGCGGGCGCTTGCTAGGGGTAGCGACGCCGGCGCCGCGCCTGCTCGAACAGGCACACCGCGGCGGCCGCCGACACGTTCAGCGATTCGACGCCGGGCGCGAGCGGAATCCGCAGCCGTTTGGCCGCGGCGGCAAGCGCGTCGGCGCCGAGCCCCTGCCCTTCGGACCCGAACAGCCACAGCGTCGGACCGCGGCCCCACTCCGCCGCATAGAGGTCATCGCCGCTGACGTCGGCCGCGAGCACGGTGCCGCGGAAGCCGGACGCCACGTCCGCGATCGCGCGGTTCTCCGCGATGCGCAGCGCGAAGTGCGCGCCCATCGCCGCCCGCATCACCTTCGGCGACCACGCGTACGCCGAGCCCGGCCCCAGGACGACGCGACGCACGCCGGCCGCCGCGGCCGTGCGCAGCAGCGTGCCGACGTTGCCCGGGTCCTGCACAGCGTCGAGAAAGACGGCGTCCTCGCCGAGCAGCGGGGACTCGTCGACGGCGGGAGTGCCGATCTCGGCCATGACGCCGGCCCCATGCTCCACCGGCGAGATCGCGTCGTAGAGCGCAGCGCCGAGTTCGATCCGCTTCAGCCCGGCCGCGCTGCCCGTCTCGACGCGCTCGACCAGCGTCGCCACCGCGACCGACGGCGAACCGCGGGTTGCCAGCGTGTGGATCGGGACGCCGGCCGCGAGGGCCGCTTCGATCACGTGGATGCCCTCGGCCAGCGTGCGCCCCGCGTCGCGGCAGGCGCGCGCGGAATCGGCCAGGCGCCGCAACCGGCGAACGATCGGGTTGTCAGGTGACGTGATGCGCATCGGACGCACCTCCGAGGAGACCCCGCACCGGCGCGAAGCTGCGCCGGTGCAGCAGACACGGGCCAAGGCGGTGCAGGCACTCGAGGTGGTCCGGCGTGCCGTACCCCATGTGCTGCGCGAAGCCGTAACCGGGGTGCTGCGCATCGAACGCCCGCATCATCGCGTCGCGGGCGGTCTTGGCGAGAATCGACGCCGCGGAGATCGCCGGTTCCAGCGCATCGCCGGCGACGATGGCGCGCCCGGGAATCGCCAGCCGCGGCATCTGGTTGCCGTCGACGAGCGCGTATTCGGCGGCCACCTGCAAGGCATCGACGGCGCGCCGCATCGCCAGCAGCGTCGCCTGCAGGATGTTCAGCGTGTCGATCTCCTCGACGCTCGCCTCCGCCACGGCGAACGCGACGGCCTGCTCGCGGATGCGCAGCGCGAGTTCGTCGCGCCGCCCGGCGCTCAGCACCTTCGAGTCGCGCAGGCCGTCGATGGGACGCGCGCAATCGAGGATCACCGCGGCCGCCACGACCGGGCCGGCGAGCGGTCCGCGGCCCGCCTCGTCGATGCCGCAGACGCGCCCGCTCGCCAGCGCCGCCTGCTCGAACAGATCGAGGCTGGCCCGCGGGCGCCGGGTCATCGGTTCGCCTCGGCGAGGATCGCGTCGGCGGCCAGCCCGACGGTGTCGCGCCTCAGCGCGTGGTGCATCTCGGTGAACCGCTCCGCGAGGCGCGTGCAGCGCGCGGTGTCGCCGAGCAGGTCGAGTACCGCGGCCGCGAGCGCCTCGGGCGTCGCTGCTTCCTGCAGCAGTTCGGGCACGACGAACTCGTTCGCCATGATGTTGGGCAGGCCGACGTACGGGATGTAGCCCTTGCGCCGCATGATCCACGCCGACAGCGCGGGCATGCGGTACGAGATCACCATCGGGCGCTTGTACAGCGCGGCTTCGAGGGTCGCGGTTCCGCTCGCCACGAGGACGACGTCGCATGCCTCCAGGCAGTCGTGCGAGCGGCCGGCCGTGAGCGTCACGCCCGACGCGAGTTGCGGATGCTCGCGCAGCGCGGCGTCGATCAGCGGCCGCAGCGAGGGGTCGGCGACCGGCAGCACGAAGCTCAACGCCGGCCGCGCGCTCTTCATCCGCGCCATCGCCGCGACGAACACGGTGCCGAGATAGCGGATCTCGTCCGGCCGGGAACCCGGCAGGACCGCGACGATCGGCGCGTCGGGCGCGAGCCCGAGCCTTGCGCGCGCCGCGGCCGCATCGGGGACGAGCGGGATCATCGCCGCGAGGGGATGCCCGACGTACGTCGCCGGGATGCCGGCTTCGTCGTACAGCGCCTGCTCGAACGGAAAGACCAGCAGCATCCGGTCGACCGCGCGCCGCACCTGCTCGATCCGCTCGCGCCGCCACGCCCAGACCGACGGGCTGACCATGTGCACGACCCGGATCCCGCGCGCGCGCAGCCTTTCCTCGAGACCGAGGTTGAAGTCCGGCGCGTCGATGCCGACGAAGACGCGCGGCCGCAGGTCGGTGATCCGGCGCAGCAGGTCGCTGCGCAGTCGCAGCAGCCGCGGCAGGTGCCGTATCACCTCGACGTAGCCCCGCACCGACAGCGCGCGCACGTGCTCCCAGGCATCGAAGCCGGCCGCGATCATGCGGTCGCCGCCGACGCCGGCGAGCGCGAGTGTCGGGTCGCGGCGCTTCAGCTCGGCGAGCACGCCGGCTGCCAGCAGGTCGCCCGACGCCTCGCCGGCGACGAAGGCGAGGCTGGCAGGGGCGCTCATCAGCGGATGATGCCCCTGGGGGAGTCGCGCACGAAGTCGCGCAGCAGCGCGAGCGCCGACGCCGAGGCAGGTGCTTCGGCGATCAGGGCGTCGAGCGCCGCCACGGCCTCGGCCACTGTCTTGCCGTCGCGATAGACGAGCTTGTAGGCGCGTCGCAGCAGGTTGATGGTGTCCGGGTCGAAGCCCCGCCGCTTCAGGCCCTCGGTGTTGATGCCGTGCGGCGCGCACGGGTTGCCGTTGCAGATCACGTAGGGCGGGATGTCGCGCAGGATGATCGAGCCGCCGCCGGCCATCGCGTGCGCGCCCATGCTGCAGAACTGGTGCAGTCCGGACAGTCCGCCGAGGATCACCCAGTCGCCCAGCGTCACGTGACCGGCTAGGGTGACGTTGTTGGCGAGGATCGTGTGATCGCCGACGAGGCAGTCGTGGGCCACGTGCACCGACGCCATGATCCAGTTGTCGGAGCCGATCCGCGTGACGCCGCCGCCCTGCGCCGTTCCGAGGCTGAAGGTGCAGTGCTCGCGCACCGTGTTGCCGTCGCCGATGACGAGCTCGGTGTCCTCGCCCCCGTACTTCTTGTCCTGCGGCGCCCCGCCGATCGCGCAGAACGGGAAGAACCGGTTGCCGCGGCCGATCGTCGTGCGGCCGCCGACGACCACGTGCGACTCGAGCACCGTGGCGGCCCCCAGCTTCACCCGGGGGCCGACGACGCAGTACGGCCCCACCTCGACGCCGTCCGCGAGCTCGGCCTTCGGGTCGACGACCGCGGTCGGATGGACCTTCGCCATCACGCGACCTCGCTCCTGTTGCGGACCGCGCACATCATCTCCGTCTCGCACACGACCTGCCCGTCGACCAGTGCCCGGCCGGTGAACTTGCCGACGCCCCGCTTGACGCGCCCCATCTCGGCCTCGAGGCGCAGCTGGTCGCCGGGAATGACCGGCTTCTTGAAGCGCGCCGCGTCGATGCCCGCGAAGTAGAACAGCGTCCCGTCGCCTTGCTTCGCCTGCAGCGTCACGAAGGCGAGGATCGCGCAGGCCTGCGCCAGCGACTCGATGATCAGCACGCCCGGCATCACCGGGTGCCCCGGAAAGTGGCCCATGAAGAAGGGCTCGTTGATGGTGACGTTCTTCAGCGCGACGACGCGCTCGCCCGGGACGAGCTCGAGCACGCGGTCGACGAGGATGAACGGGTATCGATGCGGAAGCTTCCGCATGATCTCTTCGATGTCCAGTTTCATGATTGCCTTCCTTGCCGCAGCTGCGACTCGAGTTGCCGCAGCCGGTCGCGGAGGTCATCGAGGTTGCGAATGATGGCCGCCGCGCGTTCCCAGTCGCGATTCTTCATCAGGGGGAAGAAACCGGTGTAGTGGCCCGGCTCCGTCAGTGAACTGGCCACCAGCGTGCCGGGGCCGATCGCGCAGCCGTCCGCGATCGTGATGTGGCCGGCGATCATCGCCGCGCCGCCGATCTGGCAGCCGCGGCCGATGCGCGCGCTGCCGGCGATGCCGACGCAGCCGGCGATCACCGTGTGCGCGCCGATGACGCAGTTGTGCGCGACCTGGATCTGGTTGTCGAGCTTGACGCCCTCCTCGATCACGGTGTCGCCCATCGTGCCGCGATCGACCGTCGTGTTGGCGCCGATCTCGACGTCGTCGCCGATCACGACGGCGCCGGCCTGCGGGATCTTGATCCAGCGGCCGTCGAGCGGCGCGAAGCCGAAGCCGTCGGCGCCGATGACGGCGCCGCTCGCCACGATGCAGCGCTGGCCCAGGCGGCAGCCGTCGAGCACGACCGCACGCGGATGAAGGCGCGAACCGGCGCCGACGACGGCGTCCGCACCGACCACCGCGCCCGCTCCGATGCGCGCGCCCGCGCCGATCGACGCGCGCGCGCCGACGAACGCGCCAGCCTCGACGCACGCCGTCGGGTCCACCTGGGCCGACGGCTCGACGGTCGCGGTGGCCGCCACGCCTGGCGGCACCGCCTCGGTCGGGCGCAGCAACTGCGCCGCGTACGCGAACCACGCGTACGGCTGGTCGACGACGACGAGCACGGGCAGGGGCTGGCCGGCGGCGGCGAGCTGCCGCGCGCTCTCGGGCGACAGCACGACCGCCGCGGCGCGCGTCGTCAACGCGTCATGGCGATAGCGGGGATTGGCCAGGAAGGCGAGATCGGTGGCATCCGCGGCAGCGAGCGGCGCGAGTCCGTCGACGCGGATATCGGCGCACCCCTGGATGGTCGCTGCCAGGCGGCCGCCGCTGGCGCGGCCGATCGCGGCATTCAGGTCGGCCAGCGACTGGGCGGTCGCCGCCATGGCGCCTACTTCGCGCCGTTGTTCAAGGCCCGCAGGACCTTCTCGGTGATGTCGATGCGGGGGTTGAAGTACACCGCTTCCTGGACGATCAGGTCGTACTTGTCCTGCTCCGCCATCTGCCGAATGATGCGGTTGGTGCGCTCGATGATCGACTGCAGCTCCTCGTTGCGCCGCTGGTTGAAGTCCTCGCGGAACTCGCGCTGCTTGCGCTGGAACTCACGGTCCAGCTCGGCCAGTTCGCGCTGGCGGCGCACCCGGTCGGTCTCGGTCATCACCGGCGCGTCCTTCTCGAAACGTTCGGCTCCGGTCTTGAGGCGGGCGCCCATGTCCTGCAGCTCGCGATCCCGCTTCGCGAACTCTGCTTCGAGCTTCTGCTGTGCCGCCTTGGCCGCCGCCGAGTCGCGCAGGATGCGTTCAAGGACGACGACCCCGATCTTCGCTTCCTGGGCAACCGCAAGCGGCGTCGAGGCCATCAGCGCGACGGCGACCAGCGCCGCAACCCCTTGTTTCGTCATCATCCTGACTCCTTCGAAGCGGAGGATTCTGCCATATCAGAACCCCGTTCCGATCTGGAACTGGAAGCGCTGCAGTCGGTCGCCCGGCTTGTCGTTGAGCGGATAGGCGTACGACAGCTTCAGCGGACCGAGCGGGGAAATCCACGCGATGCCGATGCCGACCGAGTACCGCAGGTCGCCGAGGTCGACCTTCTGGTTCCGGTAGATCGGGTTGCCGGCGGTCGGACAGACAACGGGCGTCGTCGGGGAGAACACCGGCGCTGAACCGTCGGGACAGAACACCGACTGCCCCCAGACCTGGCCCATGTCGAGGAACGCCAGAGCGCGCAGCGTGCGGTCGGCGCCTGGCAGCGGCACCAGCGCCTCGAACGAGGCGTTGAAACGGCGGTTGCCGCCCAGCGGATTGCCGTCGATGTCGGTCGGGCCGAGGCTGCCGCCTTCGTAGCCGCGCACGCTGCCGATGCCGCCGACGTAGAAATTCTTGAAGAACGGGTAGGGATCGCCGGAGTAGCCGTCGCCGTAGCCGATCTCGGTGTTCATCGCCAGCGTGACCTTGCTGAACAGCGGCCAGAACTGCTGGTACTGGTAACTGAGCCGGTAGTACTGCAGGTCGAGCACGGGCAGGCCGACCTCGGCGAAGGCGCGCTGGTAGTTGCCACGCTGCGGCACCAGCAGGTTGTCCCGGTTGTCCCGCGACCAGCCGGTGGTGAACGCCAGCGTGTCGGAGGTCTCGCCGAACTGCCGCACGTACTCGACATAGCGGATCGGCGAGAACGGCGTCAGGTCGATCGTCGTCCTCTCCCAGCGCAAGCCGAAGAAGATGCGGTCGTACTCGGTGAACGGCACCCCGTACACGAGGCCCATGCCATGCGTGGAATAGCCCACGCTGGACAGGCCGAGCTCGGCAAGGTCCGACGTGCGGCTGAACAGCTCGACCGAGCGGCTGATGCCCTCGGTGGTGACGTAGGGGTCGGTGTGGGCGATCGAGATGACGCGGTTCGCCTTGCTGGTGTTGATCTCGAGCGACAGCGCGTTGCCGCTGCCGAACAGGTTCTGCTGCGCCAGGCCGGCCGTGAGTACCACGCCCTCGGTGCTCGAGTAGCCGGCGCCGAGCTGGATGTTCCCGGTGGCGCGTTCCTTGACCGTGACGTTGACGTCGACCTGGTCGGGCGCGCTCGGCACCGCGGGCGTCTCGACCTTCACCGACTCGAAGAAGCCGAGCCGGTCGATGCGGTCGCGCGACAGGCGGACCTTCTCGGAGTCGAACCACGCCGACTCGTACTGCCGCATCTCGCGGCGGATGACTTCGTCCTTCGTGCGCGTGTTGCCGCCGATGTTCACGCGGCGCACGTAGACGCGGCGACCCGGGTCGACCACGATCGTGAAGGCGACCGTGCGGTTCTCCTTGTCCGGCTCCGGCATCGGGTTGGCCGTGGCGAACGCGTAGCCCAGCGTCGCCATCCGGTCGGTGATCCGCTTGGCGATCGCGTTGATCTTCTCGGCGTTGAACGTCTCGCCCGGCTTCACGTCGATCAGGGCGGTCAGTTCCTCCTCGAGCCCGAGCAGTTCGCCGGACAGCTTGACGCCCGAGACCGTGTAGCGCTCGCCCTCGAACAGGTTGACGTTGATGAAGATGTCGTTCCTGTCCGGACTGATCGAGACCTGCGTCGACTCGATCCGGAAGTCGAGGAAGCCGCGGTTCAGGTAGAAGGACCGGATCGATTCGAGGTCGGCGCCGAGCTTCTGGCGCGAGTACTGGTCGCGCTTCGAGTACCAGGACAGCCAGTTGGGCGTCGTCAGTTCCATCGCGTCGCGCAGCGTCGAGTCGCTGAAGACGTTGTTGCCCGTGAACGTGATCGACCGGATGCGGGCGATGTCGCCTTCGTTCACGACCATCGAGACGTTGACGCGGTTGCGCTCGATCGGCGTCACCGTCGTCTTGACTTCGACGCCATACAGGCCGCGCGACAGGTACTGGCGCCGCAGCTCCTGCTCGGACCGCTCCAGCAGCGAGCGGTCGAATATGCGGCCTTCCGCGAGGCCGACATCGCGCAGGGACTTGACGACCTGGTCCTTGTCGAATTCCTTGACGCCGGCGAGTTCGACGGCCGCGACGGCCGGACGCTCCTCGACCACGACGACCAGCACGTCGCCGTCGACCTCGAGCTTCACGTCCTTGAAGAGTCCGCTGGCATACAGCGCGCGGATGGCCTGCGAGCCCCGCTCAGGATCGAAGCGGTCGCCGACGCGCACCGGCAGGTAACTGAAGACGGTTCCGGCCTCGGTGCGCTGCACGCCCTCGACACGGATGTCGCGGACCGTGAACTCCTGCGCCGTGGCGTTGATGCAGAACGCGGCCAGCACCGCGGCGGCAACACGGCGCAGGGCTGCAGGCACGCGGCGCCGAGTAGACACGCGACGATTCAACTTCCGGTTCCAGTGCGAAGGCGTGGGCGCAGATCAGGAGAGCAGCCGTATCAAGTCGTTGTAGAGCGCCAGCATCGTCAACAGTCCGAGTACGGCAATCCCGGCACGCTGGCCCCACTCGACGACCCACTCCGCTGGCGGGCTGCCCTTGAGAATTTCGATCAAATAATACAGTAAGTGCCCTCCATCGAGCATCGGAATGGGCAGGAGGTTGAGCACCGCGAGGCTGATGGAAACGAGAGCGAGAAAGCTCAGGAACGCGGCCATGCCGATGCGCGCGGTCTGTCCCGCGTAGTCGGCGATGGTGACCGGTCCGGAGAGGTTTTTCCACGATGCCTCGCCGGTCACCATCTTGCCCAGCATCTTCAACGAGAACACGGCGGTGTCGACCGTCTTGCCGGCGGCGAGTCCGATGCTTTCGAGCGGACCGTACTGCACCTTGATGAGCGGCGGACGGTCGTTCAGTTCCGCCCCCATGCGTCCGAACGACGCGCCGGTGTCGTCGGTCACGCGGCTCGGCGTCACGAGGATCCGGACCGGGTCTCCATCGCGTTCGACCGTCAGTTCGAGCGCCTTGTCCGCCGACGCCCGCACCCGTTCGATCAGCGCGCGCGCCGAAGTGATCGGGTCGCCGCCGGCCGCGACGATGCGGTCGCCGGCGAGCAGTCCGGCACTGGCGGCAGCGCTGCCCTGCGCGACGCGGCCGACACGGGGCGGTCCGCTGTAAGGCACGATGCCGAGCCGGGCGATGACGTCCCCGTCGAGGTCCTCGGTGACGACCCCTGACGCGTCCAGCGTGACGGTTCGGCGCGACGTGTCGGTGCTCTCGACCTCCAGCGCGATGGGCCTGGCCCCGACCGCGCGCTGCAGCAGGACCCACCTCAGTTCGTTCCACGACCGCACCGGCTTGCCGTCGACGTCGATCACGCGGTCGCCCGCCTCGACGCCCGCCTGCGATGCCGCGGTGGCAGCCGGCGGTGGGCCGAGCAGCGCCTGGGGCTCCATCACGCCGACCACGTTCAGCAGCCAGTAGACGGCGATCGCGAGCAGCAGATTGGCCGCGGGACCGGCGAGCACGATGGCGATGCGCCGCCACACTGACTGCCGGTTGAAGCTGCGCGGCAGATCGGCGGCGGCGATGGGCGCGCAATCGGGGTCGCGCTCGTCGAGCATGCGCACGTAGCCGCCGAGGGGCATCGCGGCGATCACCCACTCGGTCCGGTCGTCACCCCGCACCCAGCGCTTGATCGGCCGTCCGAAACCGATCGAGAAGCGCAGCACCTTCACTCCGCACTTGCGGGCGACCCAGTAGTGCCCGTACTCGTGGACCACGATCAGGATGCCGAGCGTGATCAGGAATGCGGCGATGGTCGTCAGTAGCGTCATTGCGGCTCGGGCTCTCAGTTCGGCAGCATGCCGGTCGCGACTTCGCGCGCGCGGCGGTCGATCTCCAGGACTTCGTCGATACCGGACGGCTGCGCCGGGTCGTAGGCCTCGAGGACCCGCTCGATCGTCGCCGCGATTGCGGTGAACCGCAAGCGGCCCTCGAGAAAGGCTTGGACCGCGACTTCATTGGCGGCGTTCAGTACGGCGCTCGCCGCGCGCCCATGGCGCAGCGCCATGTAGGCAAACCCGAGGCAGGGAAAACGCCGCAGATCCGGCGCCTCGAACGTCAGTTCCCCCAGTCGGGTGAAGTCCAGGCGCTGCGCGCCGCTCGTCACCCGTTCCGGCCACGCCAGCGCGTAGGCCAGCGGAGTGCGCATGTCGGGCGTGCCCATCTGCGCCAGCACCGAGCCGTCCGGGAACTCGACCATCGAGTGGATCACGCTCTGCGGGTGGATCACCACGTCGATGCGCTCGACCGGCATGTCGAACAGCCAGCTCGCCTCGATCACCTCGAGGCCCTTGTTCATCAGCGTGGCCGAGTCGACCGAGATCTTCCGGCCCATCACCCAGTTGGGATGCGCGCACGCCTCGTCGGGCGTGACCGCATCCAGATCGAAGCGGCTGCGGAACGGGCCGCCCGACGCCGTGAGCACCAGGCGCGCGCCGTCGCGCTCGGCCTCGCGCACGCCGGCCAGGCACTGGTGGATCGCATTGTGTTCGCTGTCGACAGGCAGCAGTTCGGCGCCGCCGCGCCGCACCGCGCCCATCAGCAGCGCGCCGGCGCTGACGATCGCTTCCTTGTTCGCCAGCATCAGGCGCTTGCCGGCCTCGGCCGCCGCCAGTGTCGGCACGAGCCCGGCGGCGCCGACGATCGCCGCGAGCACGGCGTCGACCTCCGGTGCCCGGGCGACGTCGACCAGGGCATCGCGACCGCCCGCGACGCGCGCCGTCGATCCCCGCTCCCGCAGCGCGTCGCGCAGGCGCCCTTCGAGCGACGCATCTCCGATGACGACGACGTCGGGACCGAAGCGCAGCGCAAGGTCCGCGAGGCCATCGACATTGCTCTGCGCCGTCAGCGCGTGCACGCGATAGCGCTCGGGATGGCGGGCGATGACGTCGAGCGCGCTCGTGCCGATCGACCCGGTGGCGCCGAGGATGGTCACGGCCTTCATCGGGCGATCCACTCGAGCAGCGCCGCAAGCGGCAGGGCCGGCAACAAGGCGTCGACGCGGTCGTAGAAGCCGCCGTGGCCGGGCAGGAGATGGCTGCTGTCCTTCACGCCGGCCTGGCGCTTCAACAGGCTTTCGAACAGGTCGCCGACGATCGACAGCAGCACGATGGCGCCGAGCAGGACGGCGCCCACGAAACCGAGCGTGGAGAGCAGGCGGCTGGACAGCAGGCCGGCGCCCGGCGCCACCTGGTGCGCGATCAACGCCACGCCGATGACGGCCACGACCGCCCCGGCCACGCCTGCCCACGTCTTGCCGGGACTGATGTGCGGCGCGAGCTTGCGCTTCCCGAACGCGCGACCCGCGAAGTACGCCGCGGTGTCGGCCAGCCAGACGATGAACAGCACCGACAGCAGCGGCACCACGCCCTCGAGGAGGAAGTGCACCAGCGCGACCCAGGCCGCGGCTGTCAGCAGCACGGCGATGACGGTGGCCGCGCCGCGCGGAATGCGGATAGACATGGCATCGGACTGCAGCAGCAGCATGGCCAGCGCCGCCCAGACGATCGTGGCGAGCACGCTGAGCGGCAGGAGCGCCTGCTCGATCCACTCCGGCATCACGAGCGCCACGACGAACAGCACGGCGCCGAAAACGACCGAGCCCGCCACAGCCTGCCCGCGCGGCCAGCCGACGAGCTGCATCCACTCGCCAAGGGCCGCCGCGACGACCGCCGTTGCGAGAAGTGCGAACGCGACCGTCGACCAGGCGAGTGCGCCGACCAGCAGCGCGAACAGGATGACGGCGGTGACGACCCTCTGCTTGAGCACGCGGTCAGGCCACGTTCGCGACCGGCGCCGCGCCGACTTGCTCGCCCGTCATGCCGAAGCGGCGCTGCCGCGTGGCGTACCAATCCAGCGCGCGGTCGAGTTCCGCGGCATCGAAGTCCGGCCACAGGACGTCGCTGAAGTGCAGCTCGGAGTAGGCAAGCTGCCACAGCAGGAAGTTGCTGATGCGGCGTTCGCCGCCGGTGCGGATCAGCAGGTCGGGTTCGGGGGCGAATGACAGCGCGAGGTGCCGCTCGATGTCGTCCTCGGTCAGGCTGGCCGAGCCCTCCGCCGCGCGACGCGCGGCCTGCGTGATGTCCCAGCGGCCGCCGTAGTTGGCGCAGATCGTCAGGTGCAGCTTGTCGTTCCCTTCGGTCTTCTGCTCCGACTCGGTGATCAGGCGGCGCAGTTCAGCGTCGAAGGCCGACACGTCGCCGACCACGCGCATGCGGACGCCCAGTTCGACGAGCCGGCTGACCTCGCGTCGCAGCGCGCTGACGAACAGCTTCATCAGCGTCGAGACCTCGTCGGGCGGACGGCGCCAGTTCTCCGAGCTGAACGCAAAGAGCGTCAGGTACTCGATGCCGCGCTCCCCGCAGGCCTGCATCGACGCGCGCACGGCTTCGACGCCACGCGTGTGCCCGAACACGCGCGGCTTGCCGCGGGCCTTCGCCCAGCGGCCGTTGCCGTCCATGATGATCGCCACGTGCCGCGGCATCGGCGGCGCCGGGACAACGATGGCAGTCGGGGGGGTGCGGGTCATGAGCGCGGTCGGGCCGTCGGCGGCACCAGGGCCTGCTGACGCCTGGTTCGCGCAGGCGCGATCCAAGCGTTGACAGGCACTAGACCGTCATGACTTCCTTTTCCTTCTCGGCGATCAGCTTGTCGATCTCCGCCACGTAGCGGTCGGTCAGCTTCTGGATCGCCTCCTCGGCGCGGCGGTCCTCGTCCTCGGAGACCTCCTTGGCCTTCAGCAGCTCCTTGACGTGGTGGTTCGCGTCGCGGCGCAGGTTGCGCACGGCGACCTTGGCGTTCTCGCCTTCGTGCTTCACGACCTTGACCAGTTCCTTGCGGCGCTGCTCGGTCAGCGGCGGCATCGGCACGCGCACGACGTCGCCGCTGGTGGCCGGATTCAGGCCGAGGTCGGAGTCGCGGATCGCCTTCTCGACGACCGGCACCATCTTCTTCTCCCACGGCTGCACGTTGATCGTGCGGGCGTCGCCGAGGCCGACCTGCGCCACCTGCGACAGCGGGACCATCGAGCCGTAGTAGTCGACGGTGATGTGGTCCAGCAGGCCGACGTGGGCCCGTCCGGTGCGCACCTTGGCGTAGTCGTGCTTCAGCGCCTCCAACGACTTCTGCATCTTCTGCTCGGTCGTCTTCTGGATCTCTGCGATGTTCACTCTTGTCTCCTTGCAGGCGAGACCGTCATACGTGGACGAGGGTGCCTTCGTCCTCGCCCATCACCACGCGCTTCAGCGCGCCCGGCTTCGTGATGTTGAATACCTTGATCGGCAGCCGCTGGGCGCGGCACAGCGCGAACGCGGTGGCGTCCATGATCTGCAGGTTGCGCGCGAGCGCCTCGTCGAAGGTGATCGTCGAGTAGCGGGTCGCGTCCGGATCCTTCCTGGGATCGGCGGAGTACACACCGTCCACCTTGGTCGCCTTCAGCACGATCTCGGCGCCGACCTCGGAGCCGCGCAGCGCGGCAGCCGTGTCGGTCGTGAAGAACGGATTGCCGGTCCCGGCGGCGAAGATGACGACGCGCCCCTCCTCGAGGTAGCGCAGCGCCTTCGGCCGGATGTACGGCTCCACCACCTGCTCGATGTTGAGCGCCGACTGCACCCGCGCCTCGACGCCCGCGCGGCGCATCGCATCCTGCAGCGCCATCGCGTTCATGATGGTCGCCATCATGCCCATGTAGTCGGCGGTGGCGCGATCCATCCCCGCGGCGCCGAGCGCGACGCCACGGAAGATGTTGCCGCCGCCGATGACGATGGCGACTTCCACGCCGAGGCGGACCACTTCGTCGATGTCGGTGACCATCGACTCGACCGTCGCCCGGTTGATGCCGAAAGCGTCGTCGCCCATCAGGGCCTCGCCCGACAGTTTCAGCAGGACCCGCCGATAGGCGGCACCGCTCGCTGCAGTCATCGGCTCTCCTCCGCTCGCGCGGAAATCAGCCGCGCGTCGCGGCCGCGGCGGCCACTTCGGCGGCGAAGTCGCTCTGCTTCTTCTCGATGCCCTCGCCCACCACGAACAGCGCGAAGTCGTTGACGCTCGCGCCCTTCGCCTTCAGCAGCTGCTCTATCGTCTGCTTGCCGTCCTCGGCCTTGACGAACACCTGGCCCAGCAGCGTCACTTCCTTCAGGTACTTCTGAACCGTGCCCTCGGCGATCTTGTCCAGCATCGCTTCCGGCTTGCCCGCCTCGCGCGCCTTCTCGACCGCGATGCGCCGCTCGGTCTCGAGCAGGTCGGCGGGCACGCCGGTGGCGTCGAGCGCCTTCGGCTTGGACGCGGCGATGTGCATCGCGATGTCGCGGCCCAGCTCCGCATTCCCGCCCGTGAAGTCGAGCAGGACGCCGATCTTGCTGCCACCGTGCACGTAGTGGGCCAGCGCGCCCTTCGCCTGCAGGCGGGCGAAGCGACGCACGTTGAGGTTCTCGCCGATCTTGCCGATCAACGCGGTGCGCGTCGTCTCGACCGTGCCATCGCCGAGCGGCATCGCCGACAGCGCGGCGACGTCGCCCGGGTTGCTGGCGACAACGAGCGCCGCGAGGTCCTTCGCGAACCGGATGAAGTCGTCGTTCTTGGCGACGAAGTCGGTCTCGGAGTTGACCTCGACGATCGCGCCGGTCTTGCCGCCTGCGTCGATGTTGATCGCCACCACGCCTTCGGCCGCGATCCGCGAAGCCGCCTTGGTCGCCTTGTTGCCGAGCTTGACCCGCAGGATCTCCTCGGCCTTGGCCATGTCGCCGCCGGCCTCGGCCAGCGCCTTCTTGCACTCCATCATCGGCGCGTCGGTCTTCTCGCGCAGTTCCTTCACCATCGATGCGGTGATTTCCGCCATTGACTGCTCCCGCTGTTCTCTCGTTGCTGGTGTCGTTGATCTCGGGCCCCGACTTCGGGCCACGGTCCGGTCCGTGCAAAAAAGGGGCTCGCGCCCCTTGCTTGCGGTCCGGCGGCGCGCGCCGGGCTTACTCCTGCCCTTCGCTGACTTCGACGAACTCCTCGTCGCCGCCGGTGACCGCCTGGACCACGCCGGCCAGCGCCGCGGCCTTGCCCTCGAGCACTGCGTCGGCGATCCCGCGCGCGTACAGGCGGACCGCGCGGCTGGAGTCGTCATTGCCCGGAATCACGTAGGCGATGTTCTCGGGGGAGTGGTTGGTGTCGACGATGGCGACCACCGGAATGCCGAGCTTGGCGGCTTCCTGGATCGCGATCTTGTGATAGCCGACGTCGATCACGAACAGCGCGTCGGGCAGCGCGTTCATGTCCTTGATGCCGCCGATCGACTTGTTGAGCTTCTCGACTTCGCGATGGAAGTCGAGCGCTTCCTTCTTGGTCATGCGCTCTGTGCCGCTCTCGGCGAGGATCTGCTCCATCTCCTTCAGGCGCTTGATCGAGACCTTGACGGTCTTGAAGTTCGTCAGCATGCCGCCCAGCCAGCGCTGGTCGACGAACGGCATGCCGCAGCGTTTCGCTTCCTCGACGATCGTGTCGCGCGCCTGGCGCTTGGTGCCGACCATGAGGATGGTGCCGCGGTTCGAGGTCAGCTGGCGCACGAACTTCGTCGCCGCCTGGAACTGGTCCAGGGTGCGCTCGAGGTTGATGATGTGGATCTTGTTGCGGTGACCGAAGATGAACGGCGCCATCTTCGGGTTCCAGAAACGGGTCTGGTGGCCGAAATGAACGCCGGCCTCCAGCATCTCACGCATGGTCACGGACATGACTTACCTCTCCAAGGTTGGGTCCTGCGCATGCGCCGAGGCGAAGTCACCTGACCCCGCACCTTGGTGGCGCCGCGCGCGATTTCTGCCTCGACCCGGGCTGAAACCGGAGCCGCACCGGACGATCCTGCTTCCGGGGCCGCAACGTTTTCCCAAGTGCTTGATTTTCAAGCGCCGAGACAGCCCGATATTATAGCCACCTTTGCGCGCTGCACTCAACCGAGGCCCCGGCCCCCATCATGCCCATCGTCATCAAAACTCCCGCGGACATCGAGGGCATGCGCCTGGCCGGCCGCCTGGCGGCCGAAGTGCTCGATTTCATCACTCCCCACGTCCGGGCCGGAATCACCACCGGCGAACTGGACCGGCTGAGCCACGACTACATGGTCGGCGTGCAGGGCACGGTTCCGGCCCCCCTTAACTACGCCCCGCCGGGCTACCGCCCGTTCCCGAAGTCGATCTGCACCTCGGTCAACCACCAAGTCTGCCACGGCATTCCGGGCGACCGCGTCCTGAAGAACGGCGACGTCCTGAACATCGACATCACCGTGATCAAGGACGGCTACCACGGCGACACCAGCCGGATGTTCTTCGTCGGCGATCCTTCGATCGGCGCGCGCCGGCTGTCCGAAGTCACGTACGAGAGCATGTGGCTGGGCATCCAGCAGGTGCGTCCCGGCGCCACGATCGGCGACATCGGGCACGCGATCCAGACGCACGCCGAGAAGAGCGGCTTCAGCGTCGTGCGCGAATTCTGCGGCCACGGCATCGGCCGCAAGTTCCACGAGGAGCCCCAGATCCTGCACTACGGCAAGCCAGGCACGCTCGAGAAGCTGGCCGCCGGCATGATCTTCACGGTCGAGCCCATGATCAACGCCGGCCGCCGCGAGATCAGGGAACTGGCCGACGGCTGGACCATCGTGACGAAGGACCACAGCCTGTCGGCGCAGTGGGAGCACACGGTCCTGGTCACGCCGACCGGATACGACGTGCTCACGGTGTCGGCCGGCTCGCCGCCCCCGCCCGCGTTCGTCGAACGCGCGTCGTCCGAGCCGGCGACCGCCTGACCCCGGGGCCCGCCACCGCCCGGCGCATGCGCGAACCAATCGTCAGCAGCCCCCGATGAACGATGGCGCGTTCAAGCTGCGCGACCGCCTGCGGCAGGAACGCGATGCCCTGATCGCCAAGTTCACGGCCGGCGGCTCGGTCGACGCGCTGCTGCACGGGCTCGCCCGCGCCGCCGACCACCTGCTGCGCGAGGTCGCGGAGTCGAGCGGCATCACCCGGCGCGCCACGCTGATCGCCGTCGGCGGCTACGGCCGGGGCGAACTGTTCCCGCACTCCGACGTCGACATCCTGATCCTGCTGAAGCAGGCGCCCAGCGAGGCCGACCGCACCACGATCGAGAACCTGGTGGGGCTGCTGTGGGACCTGGGGCTCGCGCCCGGCCACAGCGTGCGAACGCTCGAGGAATGCCACGAGGAAGCCGCGCGCGACGTGACCGTGCTGACGTCGATGCTCGAGTCCCGGCTGATCGCCGGCTCGAGGCGCCACTTCGAGACCTTCTCGCGCGCGGTGGTCGACGTCGTCGACCGCGAGGCGTACCACCGGGCAAAGGTGCTCGAGCAGCAGCAGCGCCACACGAAATACAACGAGACGCCGTACAGCCTCGAGCCCAACGTCAAGGAGAGTCCCGGCGGCCTGCGCGACCTTCACGTCGTGCTGTGGATCGCCCGCGCGGCCGGCTACGGCACGCGCTGGTCCGAACTGGCGCGCCGCGGGCTGCTGACCGCGGCCGAGGCGAACATCATCCGGCTGTCCGAGCGCCGCGTGAAGGAGATCCGCGCGCGCCTGCACCTCGTCACCGGCCGCCGCGAGGACCGGCTCGTGTTCGACGTGCAGAACGCCGTTGCGCAGCAGGCGGGCTTCCAGCCGACGGCCGGCAAGCGCGCGAGCGAACTGCTGATGCAGCACTACTACCGCGCCGCCAAGGTGATCACGCAGATGAACACGGCCGTGCTGCTGAACATCGAGCAGCGGATGCTCCATCGCGACGACGAGCCCGGCGTCGCGATCGACGCGACGTTCGTGGCGCGCGGCGAGCTGCTCGACATCGAGGACGAGGCGGCGCTCGCGCGCGACCCGAACGGCATCCTGCGCGCCTTCCTCCTGAAGGCGCAGCACCAGGAGCTCAAGGGCATGTCGCCGCGGCTGATGCGGGCGCTGTGGCACGCGCGCGTGACCATCAACGGCGCGTACCGCCGCGACCCGCGCAACCGCGCGACCTTCCTCGAGCTGCTGAAGCAGCCCAAGGGCGTGCTGCACGAGCTTCGCCGGATGAACCAGCTGTCGGTGCTGGGCCGCTACCTGCCCGTGTTCCGCCGCATCGTCGGGCAGATGCAGCACGATCTGTTCCACGTCTACACGGTCGACCAGCACATCATCCAGGTGCTGCGCAACCTGCGCCGCTTCTCGCTCGCCGAGCACGCGCACGAGTACCCGCTGTGCAGCCAGCTGATCGCCGACTTCGACAAGCCCTGGCTGCTGTACATCGCGGCGCTCTTCCACGACATCGCCAAGGGCCGCGGCGGCGACCACAGCGAGCTGGGCGCGCGCGATGCCCGTCGCTTCTGCCGGGAGCACGGCCTCGAGCGGGACGACACGGATCTGGTCGCGTTCCTGGTGAGGCACCACCTGACGCTGTCGCAGGTCGCGCAGAAGCAGGACCTCGCCGACGAGGCGGTGATCCGCGGCTTCGCCGACGTCGTGAAGTCGGAGCGCTGGCTGGTGGCGCTGTACCTGCTGACCGTGGCCGACATCCGCGGCACGAGCCCGAAGGTGTGGAATGCCTGGAAGGGCAAGCTGATCGAGGACCTGTTTCGCTCGACCCGGCGGCTGCTCGGCGGCGGCACCGTCGCGGCCTCGGCCGTCCTCGAGGGCCGCAAGCAGGAGGCGCTGCACATCCTGCGGCTGTACGGCCTGTCCGACGACGCCCGCAACGAGTTGTGGGACCAGTTCGACATCGTGTACTTCCTGCGCCACAGCGCGCAGGACATCGCCTGGCACACGCGCTCGCTGTTCTCCCGCGTCAACACCGCGAAGCCGGTGGTGCGCGCGCGGCTGGCCCGCATCGGCGAAGGCGCCGAGGTGCTGATCTACGTGAAGGACCAGAAGGACCTGTTCGCGCGCGTCTGCGGCTATTTCGACAGCCGCAACCTGAGCATCCTCGACGCCCGCATCCACACCACGCGCCATGGCTACGCGCTCGACACCTTCCTGATCACCGACCACGGCCGCGGGCATCACTACCGAGAGCTGCTGAGCCAGGTCGAGCACGAACTCGCGGACTGGATCGACGTGCAGCACGAACTGCCGGGCCCGGTGAAGGGCCGCATGTCACGCCAGTCGCGTCACTTCCCGGTCGCGCCCGGCGTGCACCTGCTGCCGGACGAGCGCGGATCGCTCTACCTGCTGACGGTCACGGCGACCGACCGGGTCGGCCTGCTGTACTCGATCGCGCGCGTGCTGGCGCGGCACAACCTCAGTGTCCACACTGCGAAGGTGCTGACGCTCGGCGAGCGCGCCGAGGACGTGTTCCTGATCTCGGGCGCGAAGCTCAGCGACGCCAAGACGCAGCTCGAGATCGAGGGCGACCTGCTCGAGGCGATCGCGCCGTGACGATCTGGGGTGTCTCGTGGGGCGGCGATCCAGCCGATCGAGTTGCGTTGCGCTTGATCGAACACCGAGAGGGCGTCGCCTGCGCCTGAGCGGGCGGTGGGGCACATCACTCCGCGCCAGCGCAGCGCGGTCGACGCGCAGGCGACGACGTTGCTCGCGAAAGCCCGCTCGACCTAGTCGTCCGGCTGCCCCGCGAGTTCGGGAAACAGGACGTCGGTGAAGCCGAGCCGCGAGAGATCCGGCATGCGCATCGGGTACAGGATGCCGTCGAGGTGGTCGCACTCGTGCTGCACGACGCGCGCGTGGAATCCCTCGGCGATCCGCTCGATCCGCCGTCCGTCGAGGTCGAACCCGGCGTAGCGCAGTCTCGTGGCCCGCGGAACGACACCGCGCAGTCCGGGCACCGACAGGCAACCCTCCCAGCCGTCTTCGACTTCGTCGGTCAGCGGCTCCAGCACGGGATTGACCAGGATCGTCTGCGGCACCGGGTCGGCGTCCGGATAGCGCGGGTTGCGCATGGCCGCATCGGCGTAGCCGAAGATCACCACGCGCAGCGGCACACCGATCTGCGGGGCCGCGAGCCCGGCGCCGTTGGCCGCGTGCATGGTCTCGAACATGTCGTCGACCAGCGTGCGCAGTCCGGGCGCGCCGAAGTCGCGCACGGCTTCCGAGACCCGCAGCAGGCGCGGGTCGCCCATGCGAAGGATTTCGCGGATCACGCGCACGCTCCGCCGACGAAGGCCACCAGGATGCGCACCGCGCGGGTCACCGAGACGTTCAGCACGCGGTCGAGCTCCTCGAGCAGGATCGCTTCCTTGCTGGTCCCGCGCCCCGCCGCATGGTTCACGACCACGCCGAGCGTCGCGTACGCCAGGCCCGCCTCGCGCGCGAGCACGGCTTCCGGCATGCCGGTCATGCCGACCATGTCGCCGCCATCGCGCGCGATGCGCTCGATCTCCGCCGCCGTCTCGAGGCGCGGGCCCTGCGTGCACGCATAGACCCCGCCGTCGATCAGCGGCTCGCCGCAGCGGGCAGCGGCGGCCAGCAGCGCCGCCCGCAGCGGCATCGAGTACGGGAGGGTGAAGTCGACGTGGATGACGGGCGTCTCGGAGCCTTCGAAGTAGGTCGCCTTGCGGCTGTGCGTGTAGTCGATGATCTGGTCCGGCAGCGCGAGCACGCCGGGACCGAGGTCGGCACGGATGCCGCCGACGGTGGCGACCGAGATGACACCCTCGACCTTCAGCTCCTTCAGCGCCCAGATGTTCGCGCGGTAGTTGATCTCGTGCGGGGCGAGCGTGTGGCCGTAGCCGTGCCGCGCGAGGAAGACGACGTCGGCACCGCCGAGGCGGCCGAACGTCAGCGCTCCCGACGGCGCGCCGTACGGCGTGCGCATCACCTGCCGCCGCGGCGACTCGAGCGCCGTGAGCTTCGCCAACCCGCTGCCGCCGATGATTGCGTACACCTAGTCCTCCAGTAGTCGCCTGAGTGCTGCTTCGTCGATCACCGCAACTCCGAGGGCACGCGCCTTGTCGAGCTTGCCGCCCGCCTCTTCACCGGCCACCACGTAGTCGGTCTTGCCCGACACGGATCCGGCGACCTTGCCGCCGGCCGCCTCGATCCGGCCCTTCGCCTCGTCGCGCGTCCAGTTCGGCAGCGTACCGGTCAGCACGAACGTCTTGCCGGCGAGCGGTCCCGCGGCCGCGCGCTGCGGCGCGCCGTCCTGCCAGTGCACGCCGGCGTCGCGCAACTGCGCGATGACCTCCCGGTTGTGCGGCTCGGCGAAGAAGCGTGCGATGGACGATGCCACCACCGGCCCGACATCGGGCACGGCCAGCAGTTCCGGCTCGGACGCCCGCTCCAGCGGTTCGAGGGCGCCGAAGTGGCGCGCCAGGTCGCGCGCCGTGGATTCGCCGACGTGGCGGATGCCGAGCGCGTAGACGAAGCGTTCCAGCGTGGTGGAACGCGCGCGATCGAGCGCCTTCAGGATGTTCTCGGCCGACTTGCGGCCCATGCGCTCGAGCTGTTCGAGCGTGGCAAGGTCGAGGCGGAACAGGTCGGCCGGCGTGCGGACGAGGTCCGCATCGACCAGTTGCTCGACCAGCTTGTCGCCGAGGCCCTCGATGTCCAGCGCGCGGCGACCGGCGAAGTGCAGCAGCGCCTGCTTGCGCTGCGCCGGGCAGTACAGCCCGCCGGTGCAGCGCAGGTCCTTCTCCTGCTCGTCGCGCGCCACGCCCGATCCGCACACCGGGCAGGCCGCCGGCATCGTGAAGGCACGCGCGTCCCGGGGGCGTCGCTGCGGCAGCACGGCGACGACCTGCGGGATGACGTCGCCGGCGCGGCGCACGGTGACCGTGTCGCCGATCATCAGGTCGAGCGTCCGGATGTAGTCCTCGTTGTGCAGCGTCGCATTGCTGACCGTCACGCCGCCGACGAAGACCGGCGCGAGCCGCGCGACGGGCGTGATCTTCCCGGTTCGGCCCACCTGCACGTCGATGCCCAGCACCTGCGTCACCTCTTCCTGCGGCGGATACTTGTGGGCCACGGCCCAGCGCGGCTCGCGCGACACGAAGCCCAGCGCACGCTGCAGTTCAAGCGAATTGACCTTGTAGACGACGCCGTCGATGTCGAACGGCAAGCGGTCGCGCCTGGCCGCGACGGCCGCGTGGAAGTTGACCAGTTCGTCTGCGCCGCGCGCTACCGCGCGATCGGCCGCGACCGGCAGACCCATCGACTCGAGCGCGTCGAGCACGGCGCCGTGGGTCGGCGGCAGATCCCAGCCGTCGACGTCACCTAGCCCATAGCAGTAGAAGGACAGCTTGCGCGACGCCGTGACGCGCGAGTCGAGCTGCCGCAGGAATCCCGCCGCCGCGTTGCGCGGGTTCACGAAGACCTTCTCGTCAGCGGCACGGCGGCGTTCGTTCAGCCGCTCGAACTCGTCGCGCCGCATGAAGACCTCGCCGCGCACCTCGAGCACGGCCGCGTCGAAGTCCTGCAGTCGGAGTGGGATCGAGCGGATCGT
>Ga0209079_10000133_pt1 | contig 35466 bp, 37 predicted proteins | sample PPLLaktember2015_2_FD_187259 | JGI IMG/M metagenome (GOLD analysis project Ga0209079, IMG submission 187259) | Freshwater sediment microbial communities from Prairie Pothole Lake near Jamestown, North Dakota, USA - PPLs Lake P7 Core (6) Depth... | ecosystem: Environmental > Aquatic > Freshwater... | reverse complement strand
TCGCCCTCGTCGTTGCATCCATCATTCTCCTGCAGACCGGGAGAGAGAAGAGGTAGTTGCCAAACCTCAGCCGAACACCTCCTCAACGGCCTTCCCGAGGCGATGGACGAGCGGCAGTCCCGGAGCACCCGTGAGGCGCTCGACCAGCACGGCAAGAACCGAGCGGTAGTACCAGGCCTGATGGTCCCGGCCCCGCCTGAACCGGGTCCAGATCGCCTCCCCGACCCGTTCCCTGTCCTCCCGGATGGCATCCAGGTTTTCGATCTTGTCGGCGCAGGAAACGAGAAGCACCCCCTCCGGCGCAGTCTTGAGGGTTTCAATGGTGTGTGCCTTTCTTTCCTCCCAGGGCTTCGATTTGTCAGGCTCGGAAGCGCCCTCCACGATGCGGGCAACGGCATCCCCGAATCCGTGCCGGATTTCATCGAGGCTCACGGGCGTATCTTCCACGGTATCGTGGAGGATGCCCGCCACGACCGCGTCCTCGGGGCAGCCGGCGTCGATGAGGATCTTCGCCACGGCGAGAGGGTGGACGATGTAGGGGATCTCCGTCCCCTTCCTGAAATGCCCGCGGTGGGCACGGGCGGCGAATTCGATGGCATCAAAAATAGCAGACATGGTCCTCCTCAAGGTAAAGACGGTTTCTTTGATGTAATACAAACGTGCGCGAGGGACAAGTGTTTAGGGTGGGAAAAGTGTGCAGTGGGTCGCGTGCGAAGAGGGTTTGGGAATTTCCTCGTGTCTCGGTCCTCGAACCTCGCTCCTGCTGACCTACCGCGCAGCGGCGTCTCGGGCAGCGGATGTGGTAAGGATATTCGGGTCAAGAATGTCGGCAGCGGCGATCTGTGTCAGAGGATAGGGAGCTTTTGCAACCAGTCCCGACAGCCGGGCCGCAGGGGTGGCGAACCCCATCCGGCTGTCCTGCTGATTCCCGCCCCAGATTACGGCGACCACTTCGCCCCGTGAATTGCAGACGGGGCTGCCGCTTGCACCGTAGGTCAACGGCGTTTCGAGCCGGATTCCCATCCAGGGATGGGCAGGTGAGGCGGTTACGGCGCCTTCGGCAAGGACATCGGTAAAGACCTTGTGGCGGCTGACGACAATGACCCGGTCGCCGGGATCGGAAGAGTTATTCACGGTCAGGGCCCTGACCTCGTCGGGAGGGATGCCTGTCGAGAGCAGGATGAGGTCATTGGCGGCATCCTCGGCCACAACACCAAGCACAGGGTACTTCTGGCCGCGGTGGGTGACGATTTCTGCGTGCGTCACACCCTGCATGACATGGTGGTTGGTCACGATGATGCCTTCGCGCCCGTAGAAAAACCCTGTGCCGTAGCCCTTGCCCGGGCAGCTGACGAGAACGACGGAGGGAGCGACTTTCCGGAATAGATCCTGGTTGCTGAGCGCGAACACCGTTTCCTGTTCCGGCGTGTTGAATTTCACGACGGCTCTCTGGGCGGCATTCTTGACCCGTTTGGCAAACTGGTACTCACGACTCCCGCTGAGGAACTCGCGCAGCGTCGTGAAATGGTAACTTGCGAAGCTGCACGTGACCAAGCCGAGGACGATCACCATAGACAGTACGACGCGGCGGCGCAGGAGCTTCCTCAGCCTCCGGTAGAAAAGGACCGTGAGCAGGATCGTGATGTAGAACGGCCCCCTGATGAGGATGGAAGGCCTCTGCGTCATCTGGATCGCGTCGCGAAGCATGACGAAATCGCAAAAGGCGAAAACAAAGCCCACGACGGCGAGAACCGCGCCGAGGAAGAAAAGCGCACGGCGGCTGAAAGATTCCCTCAGCTTCCGGTAGAAGATCACAGCGAACAGGAGCGTGGTGAGAAAAAGCGCTGCAACGATGATCACCGGGGCCTCCGTCGAAAGACCGTTTTAGATGGAGCCCTCCCACAGCGAGCGACTCCCTTATCTCTTATCGGCAGATTTCGACGGAAATTGAGGAGGAAAAGGTCACAGGTGGCAGGTTACAGGTTACAGGTAACAGGAGGACAGGCCGTTGGTGACAAATCCTGTCACCTGCTTCCTGCTACCTGTCACCTGGATGTGAGGCCTGACAAAAAATTTCCGATCACGATTGGCTGTTACGGGAGCGGGCCCTACCGCTGTGCCCTCAGCGTGGCCGCCTGGCGGAAATACTCCTGGGCAATATCCTGGCGTCCCCGCTTCTGCTGGATGATGCCCATCTGCTCGAGACAGACCGCCATGCCCTGCGTCTCCCCCAGGCCCCGGAAGATCTGGAGGGCTCTGTCGAATTGGCCGAAAGCGATTTCGTGGCGATCGAAGCTCATATTGTGCCTCGCCTTGTCGAGGAGGTCGCTCGCTTCGCCGAGCTGCTGCTCGCGCCACCGCCTGCGCTCCTCCTGGATCCTTGCCTGCTGCTCCAGGACCCTCCGCCGCTCCTCTTCCATCCTGCGCTGCACATCGCCCGGCTGCGGCACCGGATCACCCCCCACCGCCACTTGCCCGGCGTAAAGGACAGGCAGGCTCGCCACGGGGAATGGAGAGGTGGGGGTCAGGCCCGAAAGGATCTCCCCCGGCACGGCAATCCCGATGTGGGAGGCTTGGCGGTGGACGCGCGTCGCGATGCCGACGACTTCTCCCTTCGTGTTTACAACGGGGCTCCCGCTCGAGCCCGGGGAGATAGGCGCCGAGATCTGGATCAGCCGCTTGCCACCGGCCACCGGGCGAATCGCGGAAACGAGGCCGTCGGTGATGGTCTGCGCCAGTTGGGGGTGGTAGGGTGTTCCGATGGCCACGATCTTGTCGCCCACCTGCGGAAGGGAAGGGGCCATCTTGAGAGTCCGGATGCTGTCAATGGGCAGGACAGCGGACAGGATGACGACGTCGTTCTCCGCATCGGAGGCGGCGATTCCCCTGATGTCCATCGTCGCGCCGCTTTTTGTCTTGATCTTGAGGGACGAAGCCCCCTCGACGACATGATAATTGGTCGCCACCATCCCCCAGGGATCGATGAAGAACCCCGTTCCATGGCCGCGTATCTGCCCGGACTCATTGATGTTGTAGACAACGACGACGGAAGGGCTGACCCTCTCGTAGATCTCCTGCACGCTCAGGGCACCCTCCCCTGCCGCTGTCCCCCTCGAAGGGGCGACGGGGGTCCCGTCGCCGGGGATGATGACGGTCTGCACGGGCGCTTCGGCAACGGGAAGGCCTGTCTTGCCTGCCGGGACGGCTGCCGTGTCCGTTTTGCCTTTGTCCGCAAATCCCAGCCAGACCGCGGCACCTGAGAGACCCACGATGATCGCCAGCAGGACGGCCATGCCGCCGGTGCTGAGCGCCTCCTTGAGCTTGTTGAAGAAAAGGACAACGAAAAACAGCAGGATCAGGATGAGGCCGATGAGGATTTTCAGCATCTTCTGCGCTCCGTTTTATATCGCAGGCAGGGGTTCGCTCCACGCATACCCATCCGCCCCGGGAAGAAATCCACTATTTATTGTCGGCTGATTCCAGATAAAATTTAGGGCGGGCCGTTTGATTAATTGATAATCTCGAAGGGGTACAGGATGAAGATTCTGCGGAATGGCATCCCAAGGTGACAGGTGGCAGGGATGAGCAACAAGGACCAAGCAGCAAGGTTCAAGGCGCAAGGTTTCTGAAAAATGTTTCCTCTGTTTTTCCCTTGTTGCTTGATGCTTGCTGCTTGAGCCTTAACGCCTGTTACCTGTTAACTCCGCATGGTGATGCTTTATTTGAACTCCCCCGTCTCGTCGAAGGGAATCCGGAAGGACGGGGCGCCCGTGTGAATAGACCCCTTGAGCCGGTACTTGAACCCCGAGGCGTAGCTTCCCTTTTTTGCCTCCGAAAGTTGCCGCAGGATGCTGATGAGCCCCGTGTAGGCTTCCACCTGGACGACCTTCGTGCTCAGGCGCTCGACCTTCAGGCTCTGGTTGGAGACCCCCCGGGCGAAGGGCTGCCCGTTGATCTCGAGTTCGAAGGACATGCCGTTTATGTCCAGGTCCGTTTCCGTGGGGTTCTGGATGCGGAGCTCAAGCAGGAACGTCTGCTCCAGGAGCCGCATCTCTTTCGGCGTGACGTTCACAATGTCGACGTGAGGCTTCTCCCCCATCCAGAACAGTGAGGCGCATCCGGAAAGCAGGACTGCAAGGATCACGACCCATGCCGAAACGACGATTTTCCTCATTTCTTCCGCTCCTTCCGCATCCTTTGAATAATGGATAAAATACCAGAAGTCCATCAGGAATGAAAGCAGGGGCAACAAACGCCCGATGGGCGATTCAGTTCATCGGCCTGGATGCCGCAGCACCCCGCTCCGCCTCCGTCAGCAGGCACCCCTCCAGGCATCGCGGACCGCAGGATCCATCGCAGGGCTCAACGTGGATCGTGACGCTCGCACCCGGGAAGCGCTCCCGGATCTCCCGGGCGAAATCCTGCGTGATGCGGTGGGAGGCCTCGACGGTCATCCCCGAGTCCACCTTGACATGAAACTCGACGAAGCGGAAATGCCCGGACTTCCGGGTTCGCAGCTGGTGGTAGCCCTTCACGACGGGTTTTCGCTGCAGGATCAACGATTCGATCCAGGCGATCTCTTCGCCCGGCAGCTGAACGTCCAGGAGATCGCGCGCCGACTGCCTCGTCAGGTCCCAGGCTGCCTTGATGATGAGCAGGGCCACCCCGATGCCCGCCGCGGGATCCACCCAGTGCAGATCGACCTCCGGGGCAAAGAGATCCGCGGCCCAGATGACGGCCAGGGCGGCCATGACGCCGGCCGAAGTGTACACGTCTGTCCGCAGGTGCCACCCGTCGGCGATCAGGGCCACCGAATCGGTCTCCTTTCCGACCCGGAAGAGCTTCCGGGAAACGAACGTGTTGACGACAGCCGACAGCAGCATGACGGCGACACCCCAGGCGGCCATCCCCAGGGGCTCCGGGCGGATGATCTTCTGCGCCGCCTCGTAGAGGATCCAGCCGGCGGCCAGAAAAATGAGGATGGCCTCGACGGTCCCGGAAATGTTCTCGATCTTGCCGTGCCCGAAGGGGTGCTCCCGGTCGGCGGGAATGTCCGAGGTGCGGACGGAATAATAGGCAATCCCCGCGGCAACAAGATCGACGCCGGAGTGGATTGCCTCGGAAATGACGGAGACGGAGCTGATCGCAAGGCCCACGGCAAGCTTCAGCACAACGAGCGTCGTGTTGGAGATGACCGACAGCAGCGCAACCTGCCTTTTCCTCTGATCCGCTTCCAAGATAGGGGCTCCATCGTCTGACGAATAATCATACCCGACCGGACCGTCCGGGAAAAGGAATTTTCCCCTTCTTACGGCTTGCTTTTTCGGGGCCCCTTCCGTATGTTTCCGGCAGGCTTCATATCAGGCGGGTGGCAACAACATGATCAGCAACGAAAAGAAAATCATCCTCTTTCCCGTGGCGTCCCACTTTCTGTTCCACTTCTACGAGATCGCCTTCCCTGCGCTCGCCATCCCGCTGACGCTGTCGCTGAACATGAGCCTCAAGGACGTCCTCGCACTGGGATTCCCCATGTACCTCATGTTCGGCCTCTGCGCGCTTCCCTGGGGGTTTTTCGCCGATCACACGAGCAACCGGCTCGCCCTCATAATCGGCTTTTTCGGCTGCGCCGCGGGTTCCTTCCTCACGGCCCTGTCGTCGACGCCCACGGGCATCCTGTGGTCGCTTGCCGCGATCGGGATTTTCTCCTGCATCTGCCACCCGGCTGGCATGGGACTCATCTCCCACGGGGCGAAAAACCGGGGTTCGGCCCTGGGTATCTTCAGCGTGGCGGGAACCGTCGGGCTCATCACGGGGCCCTTCCTGGCGGGGCTCATGAACTGGCTGGCGGGCTGGAAAGTGGCGTACGCCGTCATGGGCGCCGTGAGCCTCCTGTGGGGCATCGCCCTGGTCTTCATTCAGATCGACGAAACCCCCGTTACGCAGGAAAGCGCCCCTGCCGGCGGCGGGGGCAACAACAACTCCTTCCCGCTGGGGACCGTCATCCTCTTCTTCTGGATTGTCACGCTGGGAGGCCTCGTCTATCGGATCAACATCGTGGCCCTGCCTGCCTTCCTCGAGTTCAAGGCGGGGTTCCTCTCAAGGGCCTTCCACGATCTGCTGAATATCCCGGACATGGCGGCCACGACGACGATGGCCGCCGCTACCCTGACGTCCCTGATCTATGTCGCGGGAATTTTCGGCCAGCTCTGGGGGGGCCGGATCGCCGACCGCCACGAGTTGAAGCGGCTCTACATCGCCTTCAACGCCGCCATCCTGCCCCTGGCGCTCCTCATGGCTTTTCTCACGGAGCAGTACCTGGTCGCCGCGGCAGCGGCCTACGTGTTCTTCGCATTGGGGATCCAGCCCATCGAGAACAGCCTCATCGCAACCTTCACGCCCCCGCGCTGGCGTAGCACAGGCTTCGGCCTTGCGGCCATCCTCATCTTCGGCGTCGGGGCGCTGGCGGTCTACCTCGTCGGCTGGGTCTCGACGCGCTGGTCGCTGGGAACGGTCTACCTTTTCTCGGGCGCCCTGCTGGTGCTCATCGTCGTGAACATCGTCTTCCTGTTCCGTGCAACGCGCGGGCGCGATCTGCACAACAGGCGTCTTTCCTGATCGCGGGAATATACGGATATCGGATCGTGGCGGGGTCTCAGGAGTTTGCGGCAGAGAGCTTCACACGCTCCCCGCCGATCTCCAGGGTGGTCTTGGAGTACGTGTATTTCTTGATGATCAACCCGTCCCGGAAGTGCATCACGTCGACGCCGCGGCGCCTCTCGGGTTTGCCCTCGCGGCCCTTCTCCGTGGATGGCCAGTCGAGCAACCAACGGAAGAGGACCTTTTCGGCCTTCTCGTCCACAAAGAGATCCTCCGTCGTGAAGCGAAAGCCGCCGTGATTCGCAAACCAGGGCGCCCAGGCCTGCCGCAGGGCCTCCTTGCCCATGACGCGGCCTCCCGTCCAGTTCTCGAACTCCACCTCGTCGTGGAGGAGTTCCATGACGCGATCGAGGTCATGGTCGTTCCAGGCGTCGTTCCAGCGCGTCAGCGTCGAGATGGTTTTGTCTCGGTCCAGCATGGTCTGTCCCGTCTATTCGGTCTATTCCGTCTGTTCCGTCGGAATCCCCCTCTGTCCCCCTTTCATAAAGGGGGACAGAGGGGGATTTTTCGCTGGTCACTGGTCACTTCAAGATGAGCTTCGAATCCGGTCCCGGTGCGTTGGGGACGATGATGCGCGACTGCTCCTGGCGCTGCGCCTCCTTGATCTCTTCGGCCAGCTTCGCCAGGAACAGATCCATCACTTCGGGGAATTTCTCGGCCGCTTCCTGGAGGTTTTTCGCCTCGATGGGAAACTGGACCGGCAGAGGCCCCTGGGGGGACATGATATTCGTCTGCCCAACGAAGACGTACTTGCGCGTCTTGTCGATCTCGCCGTTGGGTTTGACGGGCGTGAGCTGGCGGATGGCCGCGGTGCGCATGTCCGTGTACATCTCTTCCTTGTAAAGGTTCTGCAGGTTGACCTTGACCTTGCCCTTTGGTGTATCTTCCATGTTCATGATTTCTCCTTGCAGTTCGGTCCGGAAACGGACGTGATGCCGCTCCCATAACACATTCCCCGCCCCGGGACAATCATTGGTTGCGCGTCAGGGCCGGTGATAGATATCCGGATGTGTAGTCCCCGGCAATGCAGGCAGAAGGTAAGAGGGTTTGAAGGTAAGAAGGTTGGAGAAGCGCAGGGCAGGCATCCGGCCGTCGGCTGATCCAACCTTCTCACCTTCTCAACTTCTCTATCCACGCGGGATGCGCCCCCGGTCACCGGCCGGTCATTCTTCTATGATGGCCACAGGCCGACACCACCCCGCGCTCGCCCCCTTCACCTTGATGGGAAAGCAGCAGATGGTGAACCCGTGGGGCCGACCGACGGCCGAGAGGTTAGCCATCTTTTCCATGTGGCAGTAGCCGATGTCGATCCCGGCGAAGTGGGCCTCCCAGATCACCCGCTCGTCTCCGGTTTGCTTGAACTCCTCGGCAAGGTAGGGAAGCGGCCGGTCCCAGCTCCAGGCATCGACGCCGACAACCTTGACGCCTTTCTCGAGAAGCCAGAGGGTGCTTTCACGCACCATGCCGGGCCCCTTCACGAGGTACTCAGGCGTACCCCAGGCTGCATCGGCACCCGTCTGGATGAGGATGATGTCGAGGGGTTTCACCTCGTAGTGGATCTTCTCGAGGGCCTTGCGGACGTCGGCCACGGTGATTCGCTCGCCATCGGCTTTGTGGCGGAAATCGAGGATGACACCGTCGCCCATGCACCACTCCAGCGGGATCTCGTCGATCGTAACGGCCCGCTTGCCGCCGTCCATGGTGGGATGGTAGTGCCATGGGGCGTCGAGGTGGGTGCCGCTGTGGGTCGTGAGGTGGACAAACTCGAGCGCCCAGCCCAGCCCGCCGGGAAGCTGCTCCGTCTTCACCCCGGTGAAAAAGTCCTTCATCTGCTCGGCGCCCTGCTTGTGACCGACGTAGTCTATTTTCGGGATCATCCAGGCGGGATCGCTCGGAAGCCCCGGTTCGATGGCAATGCTCAGATCGACGAAGCGGCTTTTCTTCATGAACTCGTCTCCCCTACCTTTCCTCGTAACCGAGAGGCATGACATAGAGAGGCGTCGCTTTGGCCGAAAGGCCCAGGGCCTTGCGTATCGCCTCCTCATCGAGGCCCGCAACGAGACAGGTCCCGACTCCTCGGGCTGCGCCCATGAGGTACACATTCTGCGCGATAGCCCCCGCCGTGGCGTGGGCCCAGCGCAGACGATCTTCGCTGCCGGAAAACAAGCCGGGGATTTTACCGCTGTCGGCCACCAGCACGAGCACGTGGGAAGCCCGCCCGACGAAGCGCTGGCCCGTGAGGCGTTCCTTGAGGCCGGCCGGGGCGGCGGTGACGGTCTTCAGTCGATGGGCCATTGCGTCATAGCACCAGGCACCCTCATCGCTCACCACGTAGACGTCGATGTAGTCATTGCCGTATGCCGCCGGAGCCGTGCGCCTGCCGTAATCACGATTTACGCCGTTTGCCGCCCAGAGGATCGCAGAGAGATCCTGCGTGCTGAGTTTCTCCGATCGATAGACCCGCACGGACTTGCGTTTCTCCAGGGCCGACACGAGGTCCGACTGGACGGATGCCGGCCGCTTCGGCAGGGCAATGTCCTGCGGCCCCGCACCGAATACGGGAAACGCCAGGAGGATGATTGACAGGGACATGGAAATCCGCCTGATCCATCGGGCATGTGTCATTTCCATTGCTCCTTGAGCCCTCCTTTCCACGGTCTTTCTGTTGCTGAATGATCCCACAGAAACCCCTCGATGAAAAGCAAAACCCCGGGACAAAAGAGCGCTTGACAAGAAATATCAGGAGGAGTTTAATAAACAATAAGTCAAGAAATCGATTGAGTTGTTTTTCTTCTTCGACCTTCCTCTGTATTCCCCGTAACCGGTTAACCTTCTGACTGCAACAGGCCTTTTTTTCTCTGATTTTCCATGATGGGCCCGATATCGGGTCTCATTTTCCGGGCTGAACCATTTCGTCTCACCCTAACACCCCCCGAGGGCACGCGCGGCCCGACGGGGATGTATCCATAGCAGGGGGGCTTCCGCTCTGGGGTTTCGCGGAAGCCCTCCTCGCATTTCAAGCGCCTTCCTTCCCTTCGCTCTGGAAGGGCAGGTTCGAGGACCGAGGACAAAAGAAGATCCTCGAACCTCGCGCCTCGATCCTCGATCCTTATAACCCGATCCGGTCGCTGATCTCCCTCATCGCCTTCAGGGAAAGTTCCACAAATTCGTCCAGCGGAATGCCGATTTTTTCGCACTCGAGGATGTTCTCGCGGCTCACCGAGGCGGCAAAGGCCTTCTCCTTCATCCGCTTCACCACCGACTTTCCCTTCACGCCGGCGATCTTTCTGTCGGGGTAGACCATGGTGGTTGCGATGATGAGGCCCGTGACCGTTTCGCCCGCCGCGAGGGCGTGCTGAAACTCCGTGCTGCGCTTCGTCCCGGCGACTCTCTCGTTGTGCATCTTGATGGCGTCGATGATCTCGGCATCCAGGCCTTTTCCCTTCAGGATCCTCTCCGTCTCGAGGCAGTGGACGTCGAGATCGGCGCTGCAGAGCTCCACATCCCAGATCGTGCAGCAGCCCGCCAGGCCCCATTTTTCCTCGTCGCGCCCCAGCCTCCGTGCAAGGGCCCGCATGACGGCCTCCGAGGCCAGGCAGTGGTTGATCATCCTGTCGTTCTTGATGTACTGCCCCAGCAGCGCAAGCGCTTCATCCCGTGACATGGACATGGCTTTGCCTCCCTGGTCATCGCTGCTTCCGTCTACTTCGACTTCCTCATGAAGTTCATCATGGCCTCGCCATAACGCTCGCCGGCAGCCACCCCTTTCGGGGCGATCGCCTCGAGTCGCTGCAGGTCCCCCGCCGCCAGGGTCACCTCGAGGGCCGCGATGTTCTCCTCCAGCCATTTCCTGCGCTTCGTTCCGGGGATGGGGATGATGTCCTCGCCCCGGGAAAGCACCCAGGCCAGTGCCAGCTGCGCCGCCGTGCACCCCCTTTCTGCGGCCATTTCCCGGATGCGGTTCGCCAGCTCGAGATTCTGCCGCAGGTTCTCCTCCTGGAAGCGGGGATTGGTGCGCCGGAAGTCGTCACCGGCCAGGTCCCCGGGCGCTGCAATCGTCCCTGTCAAAAAACCCCGCCCCAGGGGGCTGTAGGCAACAAACCCGATCCCGAGCTCCCGGCACACCGGCAGGGCCCCGTCCTCGTGGTCCCGCGTCCACAGGGAGTACTCGCTCTGGAGGGCCGTGACGGGGTGCACGGCATGGGCCCTGCGGATGGTCTGCGGGCCCGCCTCCGAGAGACCGATGTGGCGGACCTTTCCTTCCTTCACCAGGGCAGCCATGGCCCCCACGGTTTCCTCGATGGGTACCTCCGGGTCCACGCGGTGCTGGTAGTAGAGGTCGATGACGTCGACGCCGAGCCGTTTCAGACTGGCCTCGCAGGCCGAACGCACATACTCCGGCCTTCCGCAGATGCCTCGGTAGTTGGGATCGGCGCTTCGCAGAATGCCGAACTTGGTGGCAAGAAACACCTCGTTCCTGCGCCCGCGGATGGCCCGGCCCACGAGCTCCTCGTTCGTGAAGGGCCCATAGACATCGGCCGTGTCGAGGAAGTTGATTCCCCGGTCGATCGCCCGGTGAATCGTGGCCATGGATTCAGCCTCGTCCCGCGGTCCGTAGAACTCTGACATCCCCATGCACCCGAGGCCCATCGCCGAAACGACGGGACCCTTCCTTCCAAGCCTTCTTGACTTCATACGTGAACCCCCTTCCGGACTCAGTCAATCTTCACGGCCGTGCCGCTCACGCTGACCATGAGCATGCCGTTCTTCTCGCCGAGGACCTCGTAGTCGATGTCGACGCCAACGACGGCGTTGGCCCCGCGGGCGCCGGCCGCCTCCTCGAGTTCCTGGAAAGCGATCTCCCGGGCGCGCCGCAGCTCCTTCTCGTAGGAGCCCGAGCGCCCGCCCACGATGTCGCGCACACCCGCGAAAAGGTCCCGGAAGATATTGGCCCCGAGAACGGCCTCGCCGGTGACGACTCCCAGATACTCGCGGATGGGTTTCCCCTCGATGCCGGGCGTGGTGGTAACGATCATGGCCTGCCTCCTCTACCGGTTTATTGTCTGAAGATTCCCACAAATCGCCCGATCGATCAACCACGGGTTTCACACCCCGCCTTGCATCCCCTCCGATGACTTGCTATAGTCTTGAGGCAATTCGCCAGAGAGGAGCATTCTTCATGCGCATCCGCACGATTTTCCCGGCAGTCCTGTCCGCAGCCCTGCTGTTCACCCTCCTCGCCCCATGCGCCCAGGCGCAGCCTGCAGGCCCCGGGGCCGCGAACCGAACGGTGTACTCCTTCTCGTTTGCACCGATCTACCAGTTCGAGTCCGACTTCGACCATGGCGGCAGCTTCAGCGTGCAGCGCTACGCGTTCAACTTCGACACATCGACACCCGTTACGAGCTCGCTGCGCGCGGGCATCAGCCTGGGCTACGAGTTCGAGAGCTATGACTTCTCCGGAACAACGGCCTTCGCGGGGGCGGACCCCTGGAGCGACATCCACCGGTTCTCCGCCGGGCTGCCCGTCAGCTACCGCATGACCGACAGCTGGTCGATCTTCGTCTCCCCCCAGGTGGAGTGGTATGGCGAATCGGGTGTCGGCAACTGGGACGACGCCTTCGGCTACGGGGCCGTCTTTGCCGTGTCCTACCGCGTCAGCCCCGCGTTCACACTGGGCGCAGGGGCGGGTGTGTTCCGCCGCACGGAGGAAACGAAGGGCTTTCCCTACATCGCCGTCGACTGGAAGATCACCGAGGATCTTCGCCTGAGCAACCCCTTCCGCACGAGCCCCTCCGGTCCGGCAGGCCTGGAGCTTTCCTGGCGGATCTCCGATCGCTGGGAGATCGCAGCGGGGGGCGCTTACCGGTCGTTCCGTTTCCGCCTCGATGACAGCGGGGTGGCGCCCGACGGGGTCGGCGAGCAGGAATCGACGGTGGGCTATGCACGGCTGACGTACCGGATGGGCAGGGACCTCAAGCTGGATCTTTACGGAGGGGCGGCCTTCAACGGCAAGATGAGGATCAACGATCGCAACGGCAACGAACTGGGTTCCGACGACTTCGAAACAGCCCCCTTGGCGGCCCTGTCCCTGACGCTGAGTTTCTGATACCCCGGCGGCCTCCGGACGTCCGGCAGGCGGCACAAGGCATCTTTCTTGCTATGGAAGTACCCCGTCCCCGGCCCATCGCCAGGCGAGCCTGCGAAACATGCCCGGGGCGAGGTGACCCATGCAGTACCGAATGCTTGCAGCCATCGTGCTGATTCTTTGCGTGGCGGCCTGCACCAGCGTGAAGGACGAACCCCTTCCGCTCAGCCGCGAAAACATCGAGAAGTATGCCGCCGCCGTGGGCAAAAGCTCCCGGAAGCTCGAACCCAATGCGGGCAGCGTCATTGAACGGGTCGACGTCCTCTACCGCACCCCCCTCGAGAACCTCCTCGGCTACAGCTTCGACCGGACACTTCGATATTACTTCGTCCACCGGGCCGACATCACGGCAGACCCGGAGTCCAGGGTCTTCGCCGATCTGATCACGCCGGGGGCCCAGGCCGTTCTCATGAACGCAGACGAGGCCCTGAGGGCGGGACTGATTTCCATGCGGACGCGAGACCTGCTTTCGGTCCTCTCCAAGTTCCGCTGCGACCACGCCTTCCTGCTCAGCAGCGGGGAATGGGAGCGGATGGCGGGATTTCTGACCCTCGTGGCTGATTGCTCGAAACTCGAGGGCGGGACCTGCTCGGCAGGCACGCTGATGGAGATGGCGCTCCAGCAGGGCATCATCCCGCAGGAAGAGCAGCAGGCCGACTCGAGCACCGGCAGCCGGGAGCCCGCGCTTGACGTCCGTGACGCCCTCTACAGAAAGTTCAACCTCGCCCGCTGGGACGGTACCGGCCTGTTTATCGGCTCCGACGCCGAAGAGATCGACGCGTCCTCCCTTCTGGACGACCCGGACCGGCAGTTCACCGTCAACGAGCGGGTCGTTTATTTCGCCGATCAGTACTCAAAGATGGTCAGGGAGGAGCAGGCTCTCACACCCGGGGGCGGTCGCGGACTTCAACAGGGCCGTAGCGCCGTTGCGGGAAACCGTTCCTGACAGACGATTGAAGTTTAGAAGCTTTGAAGTTCAGAAGCTTGGAGGATCAGGCGACATGAGAATTGCCGGTGGCTGATCCAAACTTCTCACCTTCTCAACTTCTCAACTTCGCCTTCTGAAGAGGCAAAATCGTTGTGAGGCCCTTTGCTTTCTCGCTTCCCCTTCCCCCGCCTTGACACCGGAACCAATTCCCCCTAGACTGCCATTGGCGGCGCGAAACCCGCTGCACGGTCCATGGCCGGGGTTGCGCTTGCCATGACGGGGAAAGGGGCATCGTCCCGTTCACTCGCCGGTTGTGGATCCAAGGATGAAGGAGGGAGCTGTTATGACGCTGGACCTGTCGGCCATTGGCCGTCCCATCGGCCCCATCGTCCGGGAATACGGGTGGAAGGACATCATCCTCTACGCCCTGTCGGTGGGAGCGGGATTTGACGAACTCGAGTACACCTGGGAGAAGAACCTCAAGGTCGTCCCCACCTTTTCCGTCGCGACGATCTTCGACTTCTTCTGGGCCGTAGCGAAGAATTCGAACCTCAACCCGAAGGGGGCCCTGCACGGCGAACAGGAAATCCTCTTCCACAATCCCATCCCCGTCTCGGGGACACTCACCACCAGCGGAACCATCACGAACTGCTTCGACAAGGGCAAGAAGGGCGCTGTCATCCGCGGCCAGAGCGTCACCCTCCACTCCAGCGGGGCAAAGCTCTACACCAATACGATGAGCATCTTCAGCCGGCTCGACGGCGGCTTCGGCGGTGAGGAAGGTTCTTCACGGACTGTCGAGTTCCCCGAACGCGGCCCCGACTTCACCGTCGAGGCGGTGCCCTTGCCCGGCCAACCCCTGCTCTATCGCCTCACGGGCGATTTCTTCGCCCTGCACGTGGACCCCGAATTCGCCCGGGCCTCGGGCTTCGAGAAACCCATCATGCACGGCCTGTGCACCTTCGGCTTTGCCTGCCGGGCGCTGCTGAAATGTCTGATCCCGGGCGAGCCTGAGCGCACCCGGCGAATGGCCTGCCGGTTCACGAGGCCCCTCTACCCCGGCGAGCCCATCCGAACGCTCGTCTGGAAGACCGAGGAAGGCAAGGCCCTCTGGCGGGTCGTCCACGCGGCCACGGGCCAGAGCGTCATCGAAGGCGGGGAGTTCGAGTACGGCGACCGCTGAGTGGCCGAACCCTACTTGTAATAGCAGATGTAGGAGGCGTCAGCGGGCACGTCGAGCTGGAATTTCCGGTTCGCCTCCACCTCGAACCGGTCATAGGGCTTGCAGGTCTTCCACTGAGCCTGGCCGGGGAGTTTCACCTTCAGGACACCCGTCGTGACGACCATGATCTCCTTCTGGGAGGTCCCGAACTCATAGCTGCCCTTTGCCATCACCCCTACCGTTGCCGGCCCTTCGCTTGTCGTGAGCGAAATGGACTTCACGTTGCCCTCGAAATACTCATTCACCTTCAGCATGTCCTGCCTCCCGGGATAATTTTGCATGATCCTATGGGGGGAAGACGTACCCGTCAACAAAAATGATGACCCGTCATTTATCCACAGGGGCGGGCGATCGTGCAACCAATGTCCGGATAACTAATGCCTGCGGTATTAGAATCGGCATTTTTCCCTTAATGCTCCTTTCGTATTTTTCAAAAAGCCGCATTTCGCACTTTACATATCGAAAGGTCGGGTTGTAGATTTGCCCAATCCTCCTTCCATAACCTGCGACAAAAGAGCGGGACGGCCTGTCCATATTGATCGGAGGGATGCCGCCCGAACGGGAAGCTGTGCGCAACAGGCGCCTGCGGGTGTCGTACGTCACGTCCGGCGATGCCGGGGCAGACGGTGCCTTCCGTTCTTTCGATGAGTGAATGAGAGGGCGAAACGCTTTCAAAAAAGAGAAGGAGGATTTCACATGATTCGCTATTTCACGAAAAAGAGGGGACAGAAGGGCTTCACGCTGATCGAGCTCATGATCGTCGTGGGCATCATCGCCATCCTGGCGGCCATCGCCATTCCGCAGTTCGTCCAGTACCGCTATCGCAGCTACCGGGCCGAGTTGAACTCCGATCTCAAGAACGCCTACACGGCGGCGCAGGCCTACTTCTCCGACTGGCCGAATGCAACCGTGAACAGCTTTGACATGCTGTCGAAAGGCGGCTACCAGAAATCGCCCAACATCACCGTCGGGACGTGCAACATGACCCTTGCCACCGGCTCGATCGCGCTCACCCACACCGCCCTGCCCTCCGGCAAACAGGAGGGGTCCGTCAACAACTCGGGGGTCATCGCGATGCCCGCATTGCCGTAAGTGCAGGGTTCACCCTTACACGGGACGGCAGGCTCAGTCGATTTGCGGGGGCAGCTCCAGGGGGGCTGCCCCGTTTTTTACACTCGGCGAGGGGCACCTTCACTCCCAGCCCTTTTTCCACATGTCCTCGTCGTCGTAGACCTTTTCGTCGGCGGCGTGGGCCTCGGCGGCGTCGGCCTCGTAGTCGCGGGGGAGCTTCACCCTGCGTTCGAAATACTCCCGGTACCACTCGTGGGCCGCAATTAGCGACATGACCTCGCTGGTGCCCGTCCAGATCGAGGACAGGCGGATGTCGCGGAAGATCCGCTCGACGGGGAAGACGTTCGTGTAGCCGATGCCGCCCATGACCTGCATGGAGTTGTGGACGGCCTTCTGGCAGGACTCGGTGATGAACTTCTTCGACTCGGAGACGAGCCTGCGGATGAGGTTCACGTTCGCCCCCGCATCAACGGCACGGGCCGTCATGTTGGCCATGGCGCGGCAGGCATCGAGCAGTGTCGCCGCCTCGGCCACCTGGAAGCTCACGCCCTGGAATTGGTTGATCACCTGGCCGAAGGCCTTGCGGCGCGTCGTGTAGGCCGTGGCCACATCCAGGGCGGCCCGGGCCGAGCCGATCGTCATGGCCGCCGTGCCTAGCCGCTCGGGGATCATCATCGTGTTGAAGACGTCATAGGCCCCGTGGACCTTCCCGACGACGTTTTCCTTCGGGACCCTGACGTTTTTAAAGACCAGACGCCCCGTCCCGCCGCCGCGGCAGCCCATGAGACCGTAGAGATATTTCGTCTCCACGCCGGGCCCCCGCTCCACGATGAGGCAGGACAGCGCATCCTGGGGTTTAGCCGCGGCGTTGGTGCGGGCGTAGACGAGAAAGAAATCAGCCCCCTCGGCCCCCACGATGAATCGCTTCTGGCCGTTGAGCAGGAAGTGGTCGCCCCGATCCTCGGCCTTGGTCGTGGCGCCGAAGAAGTCGGAGCCGCCGCGCGGCTCTGTCAGGCACTCGGCGGCGAAGCGTTCGCCCCGGAGCAGAGGCTTCACGAAGCGCTCCCTCTGGGCATCCGTGCCGTGCTGGATGATGGCGTCGCAGACCAGCTCCGCCCCCACGCCGAAGACGCAGGCAAGTTCGTAGCCCAGCGTCCCGACCTCCTCCATGAGCAGGCAGGTGGTGACCCAATCCATGCCCCGGCCGCCCCACTTCACCGGGTAGCGGCACCCCAGGAGGTTTCGCCTTCCCGCCTCCTGGAGAAACTCCTTCGGGAACTTGATCGCATCCGTGTCCATGTCGAGGATCATCTGCCGGGGGACCCACTTCACGAAGTCCCGCGCCTCGTCCCGGATGCGCCGCTGCTCTTCCGTCAACAGAACGTCGTACATCGCCCCTTCTTCCCCCTTTCATGAGTGAAGCTTCCACGTCTGTTCTATCTGCCACAAACGCCGGGCAAAAGAAAGGGGGGTGACCAAGACAGTACACAAAGGTGCAGGGAAATTGCGACGTCAGGTCAGATCTTGATTAGCCCTTCCTGCAGGTCCGTGATCGCATGGACTTATCAGTTCAAGCATTTGCGATTGAAATTGAATAAACACCAGAGTCCATACTCGTACGATTCTCTGCAGTCCCAGGAACAACATGTTTGCGCTTGACAAATATTGCCTAATCAACTATATGTCGTCTCACCAGGCAAGCAATCCCATCCTTTGGAAGGCACTCCATGAAATCTGATGATCGCCTCATCTATCTTCTTTCGGTAGCTCAGCAGACCATGAAGGAATACACAAACACGGCTCTTTCCAAAGCAGGGGTGGAATTGACGATGACACAGGCGGGGATACTCTTCCTTTTGAAACGGAAAGACATGCGTACCATGTCGGAACTGGGTGAGGTCTTCGATATTGATAATTCCGCAGTGACGCGCCTCGTTGATCGCTTGGAGAAGAACGGTATCGTTGAACGCCATTCCGCTCCTGGAGATCGGAGAGCCTTTCTGATTCATATGACTCCAAAAGGGCTCGAGTCTTTGGAGAAAGCGAAAAAGATCATCATGGCTGTTAATGATGAATTGAGAAGAGGCTTTTCTCCTGAAGAAGTGGAAGCTTACAAAAAAATATTGAAGAGCATTTTGGAGAGATTCAAGGCTCGGTGATGCCGAATAGGGCTTACATGGGAATTTGCCATGTCACGGAATAACAAAAACAAATCATTCCTGTGTGATTCAATCGATCCCGACTATGAAAAAATGGTTTTTGAATGTTTTCGACGGCAGAAGTTCATGAAGTTTATCGGAGCAGAACTGTTGCGGGTATTACCCGGATTTTGCACGTTGCAGCTGAAATATCGAGAGAAAATGGCACACGATCCGTCATGCTTCCATCCAGGGGTCATAGGGGCTCTGGCGGACAGCGCCGGTGAATTCGCCGCTCTGTCGCTCCTGCCCCCCGATTCGTCCCTCGCGACGACCGAATACAAGTTGAATCTGCTGGCTCCCGCTCAGGGCGATGTTCTCGTTGCCCACGCCAAGGTCGTAAAATCCGGGAAAACGATGACGGTCTGCACATCGGAGATTTATGTTCGCAAGGATCGATCCCAGAATCTCTGTGCCATGGCCCTCATGACATTTATTCCAGGATAACGTTGTACGGGCTTGCGTACAGACTCCTGCTCTAGAAGCACCTGGCAGAAAGGAGATCACATTGAGCTTGGGAAAATGGACTGGATTTGACTCCCGGGAGGGAGTCCGTGAGGGACTGAAAACAGTCGGCTACATCGCCACGGATCGTATCGCGAATACGGTATACCTGGCATCTCAGCTTGCAAAGCCGATCCTTGTGGAGGGACCGGCGGGCGTGGGCAAGACCGAGCTTGCCAAGGCGACGGCTTCTTTCATGCGTGTGCCCCTCATACGGCTTCAGTGCTATGAAGGGCTCGATGAGTCCAAGGCCCTTTACGAATGGAAGTACGGAAAACAACTGCTCTACACGCAGTTGTTGAAAGACAAGCTCGACCGGATTGTACAGGGAGAGATGGATCTGTCCGAGTCTATTGAAAAACTCCACCAGTACGATGATATCTTTTTCTCCCCCCGGTTCCTTGAGCCAAGACCCCTTCTGAAAGCGCTGCAGCAGAAAGAGGGTGCGGTTCTTCTGGTTGACGAAATCGATAAATCCGATGACGAGTTTGAGGCCTTCCTCCTTGAGATACTCTCCGACTTTCAGGTTTCCATTCCGGAAATCGGGACGATAGAAGCCACTTCCTTACCGTTTGTTTTTTTAACCAGCAACAGCACGCGGGAGCTCAGTGAGGCCCTTCAACGGCGCTGTCTGCATCTTTATATTTCGTTTCCCGATGAGAAGCTGGAGAGGGAAATCGTCAGGTCCAGGGTTCCCGATATCACGGAGAAATTGAATAGACAGTTGGTTGCCTTCATAAACAAAGTCCGGCAACTCGACATCAAAAAGCTTCCCTCGGTCAGCGAAACCATCGATTGGGCAAGGACATTGGTGCTGCTCCACGCCGAGAATCTGGACCGTGAAATGGTCAGGGAGACTCTTAATACGTTCCTGAAAAGACAGGAGGATATGCAGGTGGCGGAGGGCAGACTTGACGAATTGACTGAGCAGGCCGTCAGGGAGGCGCGTTGATTGGATCGGATCCTGGAAAATTTCATTACGGTTCTCCGGCGATCCGGTGTGAGGGTATCCGTATCGGAAACCATGGATGCCGTCAGAGCGGTAGCACTGTCCGGTTACGAAGACAGGCAGTTGGTGAAAGATTTTCTGGCCGCCTCTCTCGCGAAATCACAGCCGGAAAAACTGATTTTTGAGAGCTGCTTCGACAATTTCTTCAACGTTGAAGGCTTGGGCGGCCAGAATGCTCTTTCTGCAAACCAGATTGCAACACCTGCAGAACATTTGAGCGCCCCCCTCACACAGATGCTTCTTTCCGGCAGCGGGGGTGGATTGTCGCTTGCGTTCAGGGAAGCTGCACTCGGAGCCGGTATCAAGGATATCCAGTATCCGCAGCAGCGAGGCATTTACATACAGAAGCTCCTGCAGATTCTGGGGCTGAATGGGTTAAACGAGGATATTCAGAATCAAGCAGCCCAAGGCAGCGCCGAATCCGCCGCTCTCGCGAAATCACTCGAATCCATGCGCGACGATCTCATGCGTCTGGCGAGAGATCTCATAGACCGTCAGCTCGATCTCTACGCCTCGAAGCGATCCGAGGAGATGCTCGAGAGGCAGTTAAACTTCACAAATCTATCGACGCTGGAAGAGCGTGATCTGATTCGGATTCAGGTTATAATCCAGAAGATGGTCAAGCGGTTGAAAGATCGCTATTCGAGAAGGCCCAAAGCAGCCAGAAGGGGACAGCTGGACCTCAAAAGAACGATGAGAAAAAACATCGTATACGGTGGAGTCCCTTTCGATCCGAAGTGGAAATCCAAGAAAATCGACCGACCCGAAGTCGTTGTCCTGTGTGATGTCAGTCGTTCCGTTTCGAACGTGGTCAGATTCCTGCTGCTGATCCTCTATAGCCTCAATGAAGTCATTTCAAAGATTCGATCCTTTGCATTTTGCACAAACCTCGTGGAAGTAAGTTCATTTTTCGAAAAATACCCCGTTCATGAGGCCATTTCCAAAATTCTATCCGGGGATGGACTGTCGATTGTCCTGAGAAAAACGGATTACGGCCGCTCCTTCACAGATTTCAGAGAGCAGCATTCTGACTGCCTTTCAAAAAAGACGACAGTCATCATACTGGGAGATGCCCGTTCGAACTTCGGAGAGCCTCGTACAGATATACTTCGATTCATATCCGAGAGATGCAAGCGTCTGATATGGCTGAATCCCGAGGCGCCCCTCCGATGGGGATCAGGGGACTCGGAAATGAAAAAATACATTCCTTATTGCACACTTGCACGTGAATGCAGCACTCTTCACCATCTGGAGTCAGTAGTGGGATCACTATTGCGCAGCCGATGAGCTGCGATATTTCCGCTGATGATGATCGATTGTGCTGCTTACTCAATGGCGAACTCTCAGTTCGACGATCAGCAGGAAAAAGTTACGACCAGACCCGGGAATTTTCAGGCTCGGGGGAATAGCCCCCTTAGAAAGAAAAATCCCCAGCCGCAAGCGGTTGGGGATTTCAGGGAGCACATAGGCGGAAAATTTTCACACCTTTGTTTGATGGCTTGTCGCCGGACCGACCCTCCTGAATCTGGAAGTCAGGAAGTTATGAAGTTAAGAAGTTAGGAGAAGCAGGGGGTGCGCATTCGGTTTTCAGCTCATCCAAGCTTCACAACGTCTCAACTTCGCAACTTCTCTTCTGCTATTTCGCCGTCTCCTGCCAGCCCGTCGCGGGCGTATACTTGATCCAGGGGCCGTTGAGCGTCTTCACCTTCACGGTATCCTTCGTCATCTCGAAGTTCGTCTTGAGCATCCCCGTACTGTCGTCGGCGCCATGCTTCTTGTAGGTGAACCATTTGTGCTTGCCGTAATCGTAGACGGAGACCTCGTGGAGGCCAGCAGCCAATGCGAAGTTGTCGTTCACCATGTTGACGAAGCCCTCCACCTTGTGGCGGGTGATGGTCGTCATCTTGTGGAACTCCCATTTCTTCGTGGAGCCGTCATAGACCGAAGCGCCCAGGAAGCCGTACTTGAGCGTCATGTTCATGGACTTGCTCTGAAGCGGCTTGAAGGCGGGGGTGCCCACATTGGCCGGGTCCTGCTGCGCATGGCCGGCGAGGGCACCGAAAGCCATCACGGCGCTCACGAGGACCAGGATGAATAGTCTCTTCTTCATGAAATACCTCCTGCTGGATTCTGGGTGATGAACGGAAAATTGCAAGGGCCGTGCCCGGTGGGGAGCGCCTTCAGCCGAAGGCCCGGGGGGTGATCGCCTCGTTCAGGACTTCCCGGTCGAACCCCGGAGGCGTCTCGCCTTTTTTGGCATACTGGTAGAGGGCCGCCTGGAAGATCCCCTGGAGGGCGGCCTGCACGACGGAGAGCGCGATGACATAGATCACCGCGAAAGCGACAAATCCGAGAGCCAGGAATCCCTTGCCGCTCGCCACCCCTGCGGCGATCAACAGAACGGCCGGCAGCGACAGGACAAAAAAGATGAGGCCGAAGCTGAAACCGCCGATCAGCTCCTCGCCCCAGGTTTTCTTGATCAGTCGCGCCGACTCCTGAAAAGCCTCCATGGGACCCTTGCGTTCGTTGACAAGGATCGGGATGACGAGGTAGCTCGTGATGCCCCAGGCCATGCCGAGCAGGCCTGCGACGATGCGCCCGACGAGTTTCGAGCGTTCCTCGATCATCCGGAGGATCATGCCGACGCTGGCCGACACGAGGGCCCAGCCGGCGATCTCGAAGATGCGCTCTCCCGAGGCCTGCAGGCCGTCGCCCACCGTGGGGTTGCCGCCCCGCATCCGGATGGTGGCGCAGGCCACGATGGCTGCATTGAAGAAGATGACGACGAAATAGTTGATGAAATAGAACGCAAAGAGGACCACCAGGTTTCCCACCGTTCCGTTGTGGCGGGCGACCCGCTGAACCGTGTCGATGCCGCCCAGGGCGAAAATGGGAACGACAAAGGACGCCATGATCAGGATCAGCGCAATGCCCGAAATCGCCGGGAACACGAGGATCTCCTTGTCCTGCCTGAGAACGTCCCAGGAGGCCCTCATGATCTGCCACGACCGCTCAAACTTCTCCACGTCTTCTTCTCTTCTTTTTTCTGTGCCTGGTTTTTGCTTCCTGCTGCCTGCTGCCGAGCTTCAACTATAGTCTTCTTCCCCCCTATACCCTATACCCTATACCCTGTACCCCGTACCTGTTTTCTATCCCCTGCTTATGACCTGTGCCTTGACCTTTTCCACGTGGGCGACGATACCGGGCACATCGGCGGCGACCTCCTCGTGGCTGTACAGGAGGTCCTCCAGGTGGACATAGGCGCGCAGGTCGTCGGGACAGAGATCCACGGCGGCCATGAAGGCCCTCGCCGCCTCGCCGTAACGGCCTTGTCCCTGGAGTGCGAGTCCCAGGTTTCTCACGGCGTTGTGGCGCCGGGGAGCCATGTCGAAGGCGGCCCGGCAGTACGATTCGGCCTCGCGGTGGCGCCCGCAGCGAATCAGCGCGTGGCCGAGGTTGTTGTAGATGGAATACCAGGTGTCGTTTCGCGAAGGCGTCAGGTGGAGGGCCTCCGAATAAGCGGCCGCGGCGGCCTCGTAATTCTCACGCTGCTCCATCAGCAGGCCCAGGAAGAGACACCGCTTCGCCGTCTCGGCCTCGTCGCGGGAAAACTGTATCGCCGTCCGGATGTAGCTCGCACCGGCTTCGTTGCAGGTCTGGGCCAGGCAATCCTGGGCGAGACCCCAGAGGGCACCTGCGATGTCCATCTCGTCGGTCCTGACCTCCAGGATGCGCATGAGCACCCTCTCGGTGTCCTCGATGGAGATGCTCTCACCGTCAGGGAAAACGAAGAAAGCGGAATTGTCCTGCTTGCGGATCCGGTTCATCGCTTCTCTCTTCCCGACATGGAACCTTTCCTTTGGGCAGCCGCCCCTGCCGAATGGTTCAGGCCTTGAAGCCGTGGCTTCCCGCCCAGGCCGACAGATGGGCCGGGCGCAGATCGGTCGCCTGCCGGGCTCGCTCCGGGAAAAGTTCACGGATCGCCTTCGTGAAGGCATTCATGTCAAAAGGCATCCGGAAAAAGCAGTCCGCACCGACCCGGATGGCGATGTCTTCGTAGAGAAAATCGGCGGGAAATGCCGCCGTGGCGATGATGGGCCTCCGGTGGACGCCCTTGAGGTGCTTGACCAGCATGAGGGCCTTGACAAAGCTGTCGGCTTCGAGGTTGCGACCCCACTGCCCGAAGGTCACGTTGTTGAGGAACAGGACGAAAAGGTCTACGTGCCTCTCGTCGGCCATCGCCAGGATCCGGTCGGCCTCCGACGTGCCGTGAACACGCAACCTCTGGCGGGGGTCAAAGGCTTCGGAAACCGCCTCGGCGACGATCTCGACGAAGCCGTCGTTGAAATCGCCCACGATCACATGGAAGTCTTCGGGAATTGCCATCGCCCTCTCCGCGGAAAAACAAAAGGATCCTACTATGGTATCGCCCCGCGGGGGCCAAACTTGAGGTCTTTTCGCTCACGGGACCGACAAGCACCCCGGCCGGACGGGGGCGACGGCCGCAGGGGCCGGCCACAAAAAAAGCGGCCCGCAGGCCGCTTTCTTTATTGAACTCCCTCCGATACAGGAAGGCTGTCAGGTCAGATTGATCGTGTGAGTCTTCAGCAGGAACTCCTTGAACTGCTCCTTGGTCGTTTCCTTGACGTCAGAGAGCTTGACCAGGATGGCATTGTTATAGAATGCGTACCCGTCGTCGATCTTCTCGGGGTTTTCGTCGTCGTCGATGAAGCGCTCCATGAACTTGAGGGCGAGCTTCCGAGCCTCGCGTTCATCCTTGGCCGCGATGAGGTAGTGGTGGTGGCGCAAGTCTTCGTCCTCGCGCTCCGTGATTTTGATCCAGTAGTCGGGCATTGTCCCTCCCGGTGATGTATTGACTCGTAGCTTTTTACCATTTCCACGCCTCATACGCAACGACTCTTTTCAGTTCGGCATTCCACCGCCATTGGCCCGATCCTCCTGTTGATACTGTAAACCATTGAAACGACAGCTACTACTCCTTTCGTATTTTTGTCTCCCGAGGACGGCTTTTTATTGATTTTTTCCCCGAAGCGTGAAAGCGAAAAGACAACGTGCGCTGACCGCATCTTGTGACCCCGGTGAATCTGCATAGCAGAAAACCGCTTTTGAAGGGAGACCATCAAAAAAACGCTGGGGGAGCACCCGCTGGAGGGAATCTAAAATGTACTTGTCCGGTAAAGGCTCACAGGCCGCTTTTCTCTTCGAGATCAAGGGGGCGCCTCAGATCGATGTTGCCTATTTCCAGGCTACCGAGCGTATTTCCGAGCCCTATGCGGTCCATGTCGCCTTGGCCAGCGCCTCCCAGATCCAGTATGACGATGTCATCCAGAAAGAGGCTCTGCTGACCATTTCAGGGGCCGGGGCGGATCGGTATTTCCACGGCATCGTGAGAAAATTCGAGCACACCGGCAGAAGCGGGAACAAGTTCCTCTACCAGGCCGACATCGTGCCCTCCTTGATGCTGCTTTCCCTGGAGCAGGACTGCCGGATCTTCCAGGACAGGAAGGTAGAGGACCAGAAGGTCCAGGATATCGTTGCCAGGATTTTCCAGGAGAGCGGCATCCCTTCGGACCGCTACGAGTTCCGCCTGAAAAACAAGGACCGCTTGCGAAAATTCTGCGTCCAGTACCGCGAAACCGACATGGATTTCGTCTGCCGCCTCCTCCAGGAGGAGGGGATCTTTTTCTTCTTCGAGCACTCCAAAGACAAGCACGTGATGGTCTTCGGGGATGACACCGTCAACTACAAGCCCATCGAGGGGAACCAGGAAGTTTCGTTCAGGCCGGCAAGCGGACTGAACCCGGAGAAGGAGAGCATCTCTTATGTCGACTTTTCGCGCCGACTCCGCCCGGGGACCTATACTCACACCAACTACAACTTCAAGAAGCCTTCCGTCGATCTCGAGACCAGGGAAAAAACGAGAGAGGCAACGCAGCAGAAATTCGAGATCTACGACTACCCCGGGCAATACGGGAAGGAGGAGCAGGGAAAGCGGCTGGCCAAGATCCACTTGGAAGCCGGCAAGGCCCTGGAGGAACAGGCCAACGGCACCAGCACCTGCCCGAGGCTTCTGCCGGGCTTCACCTTCAAGCTGGGCGGCCACGACTTCAAGGCTTTCAATCGCGAGTACCTCTTGGTAGGGGTCTCGCATTCAGGGCAACAACCCCAGGCCCTCGAAGAGCAGGCCGGGTCCGGAACCGGCACAAACTACTCCAACAATTTCGTGGCGATTCCGTCAACGGTGCGCTATCGACCCCTGAGAACCATCGAGAAGCCCTACGTCCGGGGCATGCAGACCGCGACGGTCGTAGGCCGCAAGGGCGAGGAAATCCACACCGACGAGTGGGGCCGCGTGAGGGTTCAGTTCCACTGGGACCGCATGGGGAAACGGGACGAGAACAGCTCCTGCTGGATCCGGGTGGGCCAGATGTGGGGCGGCGGCGGCTGGGGCGCGCAGTTCATCCCGCGTGTGGGCGACGAGGTGCTGGTGGACTTCATGGAGGGCGACCCCGACTGGCCCATCATCGTCGGTTGCGTCTACAACGAGGCCAATCAGCCGATCTACGACCCGACGAAGAACAAGACCCAGAGCGGCATCAAGACCCGCAGCTATCCCGAAGGGGACGGTTTCAACGAGCTGCGCTTCGAGGACAAGCTGGGCGAGGAGCACATCTATCTCCAGGGTGAGAAGGACTGGAACATCCTGATCAAGAACGACAAGGGCCAGAACGTGGGCCGCGACGAGACGCTCGCGGTGGCCAACAACCGGACCAAGACCGTCGGGGCAAACCAGAGCGAAACGATCGGCGCCAACAAGGAGATCCAGGTCGGGGCCAACCACACCGAGGCGATCGGCGCCAACATGAGCCTCACGGTGGCACAGAGCAAGAGCGAATCCGTCGGCTCGAATACGAGCCTCTCCGTCGGGGGCACGAAGACCGAGTCGGTGGCCCTGGCATCGGCCGAGAATGTGGGCGGCGCCAAGGCGATTACCATTGGAGGGGCCCTCGCGATCACCGTGGCAGGCGCCATGAACACGGCCGTGGGGCTTGCACAGGCCGAGGAGGTGGGGCTTATCAAGAAGACGATGGTGGGCAGGAGCTACGACATCACGGCCGGCGACAGCATCAAGATCACCTGCGGCAAGTCGATGATCGAGATGGCCAAGGACGGTCAGATCACGATCCGCGGCACGTGGCTGACAATCGAGGGCACAAGCCAGGCAAGCGTCATTTCGGAAGACCTGGAGCTCACGGGCTCGAACCACGTCCAGATCACCGGGGACACCGATATCAACTAGACACGAGCGCAACAAAGGCCGCCTCTTCGAAAAGGGCGGCCTTTATGTCTGAGCATCAACCGGCTTCCCGTCTCAGAACCGTCCCCACCGTCCGGGGTTCATGAGAGACGTCAAGTTGCTGAGGAGCATGCTGTTGCAGTCGGCGACCATGCGGTTGCAGTTCTGAACGATCTGAAACCAGTTCTCGTAAACACCCCGATAAATCTTCGAAGCGTCCCCGAAGATGCCGAACCCGGCAAACCCGGGAATAGAGAATTCCATTCTCGAAGCAACGACCGGCTCCGACACAACCGGCGGGGCGGCCGGTTGCGGGCTTTTCGGCGCGACGGCCACCTTCGGCTTTTTCGGACCGGCGGCAGTCTTCACCTTGATTTTTTTCACTGCGGGCTTGCGGGCGGCCTTGCCCCTCGTCTTGGTCGGTTCGCTGGGCCTGAGGGCGCTCAGCTTCTCCATGATGTCGGCGTGACTCTTCTTAGCCATGAATGATCTCCTGGGCCAGGGCGAGAAAGTCCTCGGCTCCCTTGCTCGACGGGTTGTACTCGAAGAGATTCTGCTGGGCGATCTGGGCCCTTACGATGTCCACGTTGACGCGGATGACGGTCCGGAAGAGCTTGTCGGGAAAGTGGCTCTTCAGGGTCTCGTAGGTCTGGTCCGAAAGGGAGCTGCGGCGGTCGTACTTGCAGGCCAGCACTCCGAGAAGCTCGAGTTTCGGGTTGAGGCTCCGCTTCACGTACCCGATCTCCTCGAGCAGCTGCTTGAGCCCCAGGAGCGGGAAGAACCCCGAGTCGACGGGGATCATGACCTCGCCTGCGGCCACCAGGGCGTTCTTCGTGAAGACGTTGAAGCTCGGCGGGCAGTCGAAGAGGATGAAGTCATAGGCGGCCTCGACGGGATCCAGGACGGTCTTCAACAGGTCCCAGGCCTGTCTTCGGACGAGTTTCTCCTCCACATCCTTGAGGGCGTTGTTGGAGGGGATGATGTCGGTCCATCCCGTCGCGACGATGTAGTCCGCCGCCTGCCCCTTCTCGAGGATGAGGTCCTTGAGCGTCCGCTCGTCATTCTCGATGATGAGCCCCACGGCGGCCGAGGCATTTCCCTGGCTGTCGAGATCGACGAGCAGGGGCTTCTTTCCGCTGGCCCTGAGGGCCGCGGCGAGACAGACCGCCGTCGTGGTCTTGCCCACGCCGCCCTTCTGGTTCGTGATGGCGATCTTCCTGGCCATGGTTCCCCCTCGGGTCCGTTCGTCAAGCCTTCGAAACCATAATATAATGTGCCGCAAATGACAAGGGTGAAAGAGCCGCGGCATGAAGTCCGGCATGCGACCTGTCTGTCACGGTGGGCAAAAGAGGCCGGCCCTGTGACGGCCGGCCTCCTTTGCCGGGTCTCCCGGGATGTCAATCCCTGTCCGGTTTTGTCATCAGCCCTTTCTTGATATCCGGGATCCGTTTGTTGATATCTTCGCCCTCCGGGTAGGGCAGCTGACCCGTCCAGACAATCGGGATCTGCACGGGACCCGCACCCAGCATGATCCGGCCTTCGGGCACGCGTGTCATCCACGTCTCGAATCCCCAGAGTGCCCCGGTCTCGAGGTAGCCGTAGCTGTGGCCGAACCGGAAGTTCGCGGCCGCAAAGCCCGTCGGCCCGGTGAGGATGAAGGTGTGCTCCTCGGGGGACTGGTTGTAGCTGTACTGATGGACGAAGCGGTAGTCGGCGACCTTCCTCTGGCCGGCCGTCTCGACGATGTCAAAGGCCCCGACGACATAGCCGCCTGTCACGTTTCGGATGGTGGACGCATTCCGCAGGAAAGGCGTCTTCATCTCCCACCGGATGTCCGGGAGCTTCATCGGCTCCAGGCCCGGATAGGTGAAACGGACGTCATTGTACTGAATGGCGTTCCACACGGGCAGGATGAATTCCGTCGTGATGGTCACCCAGGTGCAGTAGGGGACGGTTTTTGCCGTAAAGTCCCAGTCCACCGTGAGGCTGCGTCTCGGGGTTGCCTCGGTGATGGCGGGCGGCGTGCCCGTGGACCAGTCGATTGTCGTCTTGTAGCTCAGGATGTCCACGTCCGTGCCGACCCGGTAGTGCAGGTCCGTGGCGGGCCTCTCCTGCCTCTGGTGGACCCGGTAGGAGCCCACCACTTTCTGGGCCAGCCGGTTTCCCGCGGCGCTCATCGCCGGGCTCAGCACGACGATGTGCTTGATGTAGGGGTGGTTGGGGTCATAGTTGACGTACCAGCCGTTTCCCTCGTTGGCGCCCCCGGGGTTGGGGCTCGTGTAGGCGTCGTAGACATAGCCCTGGACATCGCCGCCGGTGTCGCTGTCGGAGTCGGTGAGGCGGACGGAACCGGGATTGTCGGTGAGGGCGCCGTCGCCGCCGAGATCGCCCCAGGCCGTGATGGCGTGGCCTCCGCTTCCGATGACGCCGGCTTCATTGGTCGGCCAGCTGATGCTGAGGCCGACGAAGTCGCAGTTGCGAAGGTGATTGCCGATGTCCCGGGCGCCGTTCGCGTTGGCCCAGGGGTACCTGGGCGACTTGTTGCCGTAGACCGTGACAACGCTGTAGGGGTTCGTCGTCCAGGTGTTGTGCCCCGAACCCAGCCACCAGTTCAGCGCCGTGTCCGCCCACCCGGTGTTTGCCGTGCCGAAGTGTGCCGTCATGTTGCCATAGATGTCGTTGGCCCGGGCCTGCACGGTCGTCCCGTTGCCGTACCCTGCACCGGCCAGCATGTTCGAGGCCGTCGCCAGGTAGCACGAGTTGTTGCTCGCAAGAAACGCCTTGTCGGCGTCGGGCGGCGGGTTCATCTTCATGTATACGCACGATGTGCAGAGCAGCAGGGCTACGAGAAGCAGGCTGCACAGCGCCCTCCGATTCGGTGATTTCATGGGAAGCCTCCTTTCTTGAGTTGTCTGCGTCGAGATCCATTCCACGGGTTGACTGCAAGGGCGGGGCGTCCCCCAGACACCCCACTGATAAGCCTGGAACGCTTTGCGAAAGAGAAAAGACGTATGGCGTGGAGAAACTGCTCACCCGGCATGCCGGTTCCTTTCGGAAGTAAAAGAACCGCCGGCCCTATCAGCTAATGAGAAGGCAACCCGCAGTGGACACGCAGGAGGAATGTGGCGACGGGAGGCGCAGGGCAGTGCGAGACGGAAAAAAACTACGGGGAAGAGTCGATTCGACAAAAAAAGAATGTTGCATGAGTTGCACTTTGTCAAGGAAAAAGGACCCTTGAGAACAACGCAAAGCCAATGACGCCGGCGGTATCTCCCGTCGCTGCGGTCGCAGGTCAGCTTGCGCCCCGCAGGAGGAATACGAACAAAGTCGTAGGTCAAAATAAGACCGGCGCCGTATTTCACACAACGCCGCGCCGTGCTAATCATTTCGTCATCCGGCAAGAGCTATTCACGCTCATCGGCGACAAGGAGGAGGTTATGGCAAAGCGGCGTTGCGTCCTGTCTGTTCTGGCGGTTGTCCTGCTTCTGGCGGGTTTGAACTTTCTTCCGGCACCTGCACTGCCGGGATTTGCAGGGGCCGACAGCGCGTTCGCCGCGAGCCTCTACCCCAACCCGGCAAAGCCCGCCAACCGCTGGCGCCTGGCGTGGAGCGACGAGTTCAACGGCCCCCCCTGCGACCCGTCCGCCCCCGGCAAGTGCAGCGCGAAGGACTGGCAGAAGACGGTGCAGCGCTACGGCACGCCTTAGGCGCCCGTCGAGACCGTCATCCCATTCGCCTTCCACGTCAACCCCGATGACCCGAGGCAGTGGACGACACAAGTCCACCCGCACCTGGCAAACCTGGACAAGTGCACCTGGCTCGTTTCGGACCACGTCAACAAGATCCACTTCCAGGGCCCCGCGGGCCCCATCACCCGTTACAGCCCCAACAGCGTCACCGTCTCCAACGGCGAGATGCGCATCACCACCCGCCGCACCCGGCCCGCCGCCATGGACTGCGGCCGCGCGATCTCGGCCAACGGCCCGAACAACGAGGCCAACCTGACGAAGGCCTGCCCCTACGAGGGCGGCAATGTCTTCTCCTACGGCATGCACGGTCTGGCGGCCGTCAACGGCACTTCGGGGAGTGAGCCCGGAGACGGCCACGTGTTCCGCGAGGGCGGGCGCATCCAGGTCCGGGCGCGCATCCCCGCAACGCAGGGCAACATGACCGCCCTCTGGACCTGGCAGCAGGACTGGCGCACTCACGAACGCGAGTACGACCTCCTGGAGAACTGGGTCAACTGGCCCGCCATGAGCGCCCACTCGCTCCAGGGCCCCGGCACCTTCGCCCGGCACGTCTTGAGCGACGAGTTCAAGTATTCCCTCTCGAAGGAGTTCCACACCTACTCCATGGAGTGGAAGAAGGACGACTCCTTCAGCTACTGGCTCGACAACCGCCACCTCGTAACCTGGAAGGACAGCGCCCGGCCCGACGGCCAGTGGGTGAACCAGGACGGCAAGTGCGTCGAAAACCGCATCTTCGGCAACCCCTTCTACATGATCTTCTGGAACCTGATCGCGGAGTACGACTGGGCAAAGGAGGCTGCACCCCTTGATGAGGGCCAGCGCCCCGACACGCTCTACATCGACTACATCCGCTACTACGAGCCCTGCACCGACGAGGCCGACCCGGCCTGCGTCGAGTCGACCCTGAGCACAGGATGCCCGAACCCCTGCGGGGGCTTCGGCTTCTTCGACGGCTACAACTGCTACGTGGGGAGCCCCCCTGCGGGCCGCATGGCGACGCTTGCCGACGGCCAGTACGCCTACAAGGCCTCGTGGAAGTTCTTCAAGTACTCCTGCCCCTCCGGCGGGACCCTGAAAGGCTCCAACTGCCTGCTGGGCGGCCCTCCCCAGGGGCGGATTCCCTTCGTGTGGGGTAACGCGTACTATACCGTACCCCTCTGCACCACCACGGCGCAGGCCAACTGCGCAAACCCCTGCCCGTGGAAGGGGACCGTCTATGACGCAAGAGCCAGGGCCTGCCGCGTCGACGCTGCAACCAGCAGCACCCCGGCCGGCGTTAAGACCTTCTTCATCAAGGGCGTTGCCTACTACGAGCCCCAGCGCTGCCCCTACGGCGGCACCTACGATGCGGCCGCCAACGCCTGCGTGCTCGTCGATCTGCCGAAGGGCGTGGAGGCCTTCGTCTGGGAGTCGGGCCTCTACTACAAGCCGCCCAGCAAGGCACAGTGCCCCTACGGAGGCTTCTACGACACGGTGAACTGCTACCTGCAGGGCTTCCCCGACGGGGCGCAGCCCTACGCGGTGGCCAACCGTATCCTGACGCCGGCCATGTGCGGCCCTGCGACGGACTGGCAGAACCTGCAGCGAGCGGCAGGCGAGGTCACCGTGGAGAACATCTGTGAACCGGGGCAGTGAGGCAGGGCGGGCCTGAGCGGATGATGAGCATATTCAAAGCCGCGATCGGTGGTTGAAGCAAACGGAGGTCGTTCATGACGCTGATCTGGTCCATGGGGATTGTGATTGTTCTTGCAATTTTCCTGAAGCTTGTCGAGGGTTACGGCCTCGGAAACTTCTGGCCCAACCTGTTCCGGACAGGGTTGCCGGTCTACAGGTATCCCCTGCCCCTTGCCGTGCCGGACCTGCCGAAGGGATCTGTCTTCGAGACGCAGAGCGGCCGGTTCAAGGTCATCACCCCGCGGGAGTGTCTCTTCTACAATAAATCCATCGCCGGGTTTGACGACGGGAGATGGACCCTCAATGGCCGCCTGCTCTGGACAGAGGGTCATGCACTCGCCGAGGGGCAAATCCCGATCACCTCGATCCTTTCTCGGATTGGATGGATGATCTTTATGGGCGTCGCACTGGCCGTATCGTCGGCGCTCCCGCTTCGCAACTGGACGATAGGGGTTGCCGTTGCACTGCTGGTGCTCGCAATCTTGTCTTTCATCTTCTACCGGAGGACGTTGGCAATGAAAGATACGGCCCATCGGATCCTGGTTGAGTACGAAGTATATATGGCGGACAGGCGCGACGGGAATCAAACGAACTCCCCGAAGCCGGAAGCACGGCGATGACAGGCCGTAGAGGACAGGGCGCGCAGGAATGCGCACAAAGTACATCTGCGGGCAGTGAGACGGGTCGGATCGCAGAAAAGAAGTGCCCGGTGACCAGGGAGAGAAAAGAAAATTTCATCCGCTCCGTTTCATGCCATGAGCCTTCTATTCATAAGAAGTACTTGTGCACAACACGGATCGTATAGGACCGTATGACGCTGGAGTCGGAATTTCAATCTCGCTGGAGCAAGTACACTAAGCCCAAAGGGCATCGAGAATAAACAAGAAGGAGAAATACATTGATAACAGGAATGCTAGCATTGATTGCTTCAGGTATCGTTGTTATTGGTGTCCTGCTGCTCATCCTCAGCGGTTTTTGTTTGATTGGCCCCAATGAAGTCGGCATCCTTACTAAAAACATGTTTGGCAAAAAAATGCCTGAAGGACAAATCATCGCGTAATGGAGAAATAGGGGTTCAGGCGAGGACGTTGATGCCAGGGCTCTATTGGAAGCTGCCGATAGTATGGTCATTTACCAAAGTTCCGGTCGTGATGGTGGATATTGACAGTATCGGTATCGTCGAGTCGATTGATGGCGAACCCCTGCCGAAGGGCAGAGTGCTGGGCGACGAAGTCGAGAGTAATCAATTTCAGGATGCAGAGATGTTCCTGGCCAACCATGGAAAGAAGGGACCGCAGGTCGGCATTCTGCGTCCGGGAACCTACCGGATCAATACCAGGCTTTTCAATATCACCACTGCTCCCGCTGTAACCATAGCCGAGAATACGGTTGGCATCGCTGTTGCGAAAGACGGGATTCCCTTGCCGAGCGGCTATGTCATCGCCCCGAAGGCACGAAATAATGACGGCGCCGAAGCAGACCACAAAGCTTATCAAAATGGACAGCTCTTTATCGACAGCAAAGGATACCGGGGACCGCAGCTGGACACCCTGCAGCCGGGAATCTATTACATCAATCCGAACCTGTTTGATATTAAAGTCGAAAACGTAGCCGAGGTCCTTCCAGGATATGTGGCAGTCATCAGGTCCAACGTGGGGTTGGAGTTGGAGAGGGCACCCCAAGGGCCTGTGGGAACCACCCAGGAAGGAAAACTCTGCGGTCCGATCCATGAAGATGTTGAGAAAATACTGATAACCGACAAATACACCCGCGGCATCTGGCGAGAGCCGATCGCGCCTGGAAAATACAATCTGAACGCGGTTGCTTTCACAGCCTATGAAGTGCCGACTTCCGCCGTCACCATCGATTGGGCATCCGAGGGAAGAATCGGTACGGAGGTAAAGGGAGTCAAATCACCGGAGTCGAAGGCTGAGGTAAAGGGGGTTAAATCACCGGAGACGAAGGCGGCGGCGGTCTTATACAGTTTTGATCCCCTGAAGGTGACTTCCAAAGACGGCTTCCAACTGGAAGTCAATGTTCGAATGGTGATTCGAATCCAGCCGGGTAATGCAGCCTACATCATAGCCCGGTTCGGGTCCGTGGCCAATCTGATTGATCAAATCGTTCATCCGTTGATCGATTCTTCGTTCAGGAATAAAGCCGGCGAGAAGAAAGCGATTGACTTTTTCCAGAGCCGGACCGACTTGCAGACCGAAGCACTGGCGCACGCCAAGGAAAGATTTTCCGAGTACAACGTAGAGGCTCAAAACCTGCTCATTGCTTATATCGATATCCCCAAGGATTTGCTGGATACTCAAACCAAGAAGGAGATTGCCAATCAGCAGCAAGCCCAGTATGACCAGGAGGCACTGGCTCAGGAAAAGCGCATTGCCGTCATGGAGAAATCGTCTCGGGCGGATAAACAGAAAGATGTTATTGATGCCAAATTGTCTATCGACATCAATAATGACAGGGCTGAGGCCAAAGTGAAGGAAGCGGACGGGAACAGGCGCTCAGCGATTCTCCAGGCTCAAGGGACCAAGGAATCGACAATCCTGATGGCCCAGGGGACTAAGGAATCTACCATACTGGTGGCCGATGGCAATTCTTACAAAAGCAAGATCGAGGGCGACGGTGTTGCCGCTGCCTACATTGCCCAGAAGGAGGCCATTGGTCAGCAGAATGTAGCGATCATCAAACTCGTTCAGGAAATAGCGGCTGGCAAGATTCAGATTGTCCCCCAGGTTCTGGTTGGGGGTGGGGAGGGCTCGGCGAGCGGCAACCTGTTCAATGCATGGTTATCTCAAATGATTTCTCAAAACGCACCGAAAAGCGAGGGAAAATAGATAAAAGCGATTGCATAATCCGAGCATACCCTGGGATGGGCACGATGAGCAAAAGGCCGCCCCGTGACGAGGGCGGCCTTTTGCTTTGTTGCACCGGTTTATATGAGAAATTTAGCGCGACGCCGTATCGAAGCGCATCGGC
>Ga0209079_10000128_pt1 | contig 36168 bp, 34 predicted proteins | sample PPLLaktember2015_2_FD_187259 | JGI IMG/M metagenome (GOLD analysis project Ga0209079, IMG submission 187259) | Freshwater sediment microbial communities from Prairie Pothole Lake near Jamestown, North Dakota, USA - PPLs Lake P7 Core (6) Depth... | ecosystem: Environmental > Aquatic > Freshwater... | reverse complement strand
CGCCGAGAAGAAGCGGCCTTACATCTCGGTCGGCGCCGCCACATCGCGCCTGACGAACGAGGACTGCACGCCGTACACGGTGCACTACGCGTACGACACGGTCGCCCTGGCCAATGGCACCGGCGCGGCCGTCGTCAAGAGCGGCGGCAAGTCCTGGTTCTTCCTCACCGCGGACTACGCGTTCGGCCACTCGCTGGAGAAGGACACCGGCGACGTCGTGAAAGCCGCCGGTGGCACGGTCGTCGGCGCGGTGCGCCATCCGCTGAGCGCGTCGGACTTCTCGTCGTTCCTGCTGCAGGCGCAGAGCAGCAAGGCGCAGATCCTGGGCCTCGCGAACGCCGGAGGCGACACGATCAACTCGATCAAGGCGGCCAACGAGTTCGGCATCACGAAGAACATGAAGCTCGCCGGCCTGCTGATGTTCATCAACGACATCCACAGCCTGGGCCTGAAGACCACCGAGGGGATGTATCTCACCGACGGCTGGTACTGGAACCAGTCGCCCGAGTCGCGCGAGTGGGGCCGCCGCTTCTTCGACAAGATGAAGCGCATGCCGTCGATGCTGCAGGCGGGCGACTACTCCGCGGTCACCACCTACCTCAAGGCGGTGAAGGCGGCCGGGACGGACGACGCCGATGCCGTGATGGCGCAGCTGAAGAAAGCGAAGATCAACGACATGTTCACCAAGAACGGCGTGATCCGCGCCGACGGCCGCATGGTGCACGACATGTACCTGATGCAGGTGAAGTCGCCCGCGGAGTCGAAGGAGCCGTGGGACTACTTCAAGCTGGCGCAGACGATCCCGGGCGACGAGGCGTACACGAAGCTCGCGAATTCAAGGTGCCCGCTCGTTAAGAAGTAATCGTGTGAATGCACCGGGCGGACATCCGCCCGGTGCCTTTTCTGACGGCTGCAATGACTGAACTCTTCGGCATTCCCCTGCCCGCGCTGCTGTCCCAGCTGCTGCTGGGGCTGGTCAACGGCTCGTTCTACGCGATGCTGTCCCTCGGGCTGGCGGTCATCTTCGGCCTGCTGAACGTCATCAACTTCGCCCACGGCGCGCTCTACATGATGGGCGCCGTGTTCGCGTGGATGGGCCTGACCTACTTCGGCCTCAACTACTGGGTGATGCTGGCCGTTGCGCCGCTGCTGGTCGGCGTGTTCGGCATCATCATCGAGAAGCTGCTGCTGCGGCACCTCTACAAGCTCGATCACCTGTACGGGCTGCTGCTGACCTTCGGCCTCGTGCTGCTGATCGAAGGGCTCTTCCGCTCCTTCTATGGCGTGTCGGGCCTGCCGTACACCGTACCCGAGCAGCTGGAGGGCGCCACCAACCTCGGCTTCATGATCATGCCCAACTATCGGGCGTGGGTCGTGGTGGCGTCGCTCATCGTGTGCTTCGGCACCTGGTTCGTCATCGAGCGCACCAAGCTCGGGGCGTATCTGCGCGCCGGTACCGAGAACCCGCAGCTGACGCAGGCGTTCGGCGTGAACGTGCCGCTGATGGTCACGCTGACCTACGGCTTCGGCGTCGCGCTCGCTGGCTTCGCCGGCGTGCTGGCGGCGCCGATCCTCCAGGTCCAGCCGCTGATGGGCAGCAACCTCATCATCGTCGTGTTCGCCGTGGTGGTGATCGGCGGCATGGGCTCCATCATGGGCTCGATCCTTACCGGCCTGGGGCTGGGCGTGATCGAGGGCTTCACGCGGGTCTTCTATCCAGAGGCCTCGTCGACCGTGGTCTTCGTGATCATGGCGATCGTGCTGCTGATCCGGCCCGCCGGCCTGTTCGGCAAGGAGAAATAGCGTGCCGCTGTCGAAGGAGTTCGTCGTTTACCTGGCGCTGTTCGCGGTCGTCGCGATCCTGCCCTTCGTCGGCGCCTACCCGGTGTTCGTGATGAAGGTGATGTGCTTCGCGCTGTTCGCGTGCGCGTTCAACCTGCTGATCGGCTTCACGGGACTGCTCTCGTTCGGCCATGCGGCCTTCCTCGGCGGCGCCGCCTACGCGACCGGCCACGCGCTCAAGTTCTGGGGCGTGTCGACGGAGATCGGCCTGCTGATCGGACTTCTCTCCGGCGCGGCGCTCGGCTTCGTGATGGGCGCGCTGGCGATCCGCCGCAGCGGCATCTACTTCTCGATGATCACGCTCGCGCTGGCGCAGATGCTGTTCTTCTTCTTCCTGCAGGCGCCGTTCACCGGCGGCGAGGATGGACTGCAGAGCGTGCCGCGGGGCAAGTTCCTCGGGCTGGTCGACCTCTCCAGCGACGTCGCGCTTTATTACGTGGTGCTGGGGATCTTCGTGCTGTCGTTCCTGCTGATCTACCGCACCGTGCACTCGCCGTTCGGCCAGGTGCTGAAGGCGATCCGCGAGAACGAGCCGCGGGCGATGTCGCTCGGCTATGACACGGCGCGCTTCAAGCTGCTGGCCTTCGTGCTGTCGGCGGCGCTGGCAGGGTTGGCGGGCGCGACGAAGACCCTGGTGCTCGGTTTCGCGACGCTCACCGACGCGCACTGGTCGACGTCGGGCCTGGTGATCCTGATGGTGCTCGTCGGCGGCATGGGCACGATGCTCGGCCCGATCCTCGGCGCCTTCGTCATCGTCGCGCTCGAGAACAAGGTCGGCGAGATCGGCATGTTCCTCGGCCGCATCACCGGCATCGAGTGGTTCAACGGCCTGGGCGAATCGGTGACGATCGTGACCGGCCTGATCTTCGTGATCTGCGTGATGTCGTTCCGGCGCGGCATCGTCGGGGAGTTCAACGAGTGGTGGGCGCGCCGCCGCGCGGCGGCCAGCGCCTAGCAGCGCCAGGTGCAGGCAGAGAGGGCGGCCAACGAGGCCGCCCTTTTCGTTTGGCGCGCTGTAGGGGGCGACCTTGGGCGCGCTTATCGAGCGAATGGAAACGGCGAGCGCAGGGTGTCCGTAGATACAATCGATCGCCCCGGTCCCCTGGCCTGCCCGACGCAGGTACCTTGAGCCACGCAATGTCGTTGAACTCAGCGATGGTCTATCGCCGCACCGATCGAGGGCTGCGCGAGGTCTATGAGAAGTCGCACCAGTTCACGCAGAGCGAGCGGCTGGTCCTGATCCTCCTCGACGGCCGCTTGACCGTCGCCGGGCTTCGCGCGCGGCTGCCCAGCCTCGACAACGAGCGGATCGAGCGCACGATCGTCAAGCTGGAAGAGGCCGGCCTCGTCGAACCGTTCGACCAGACCGGCGATCTGGACGCGTCGAGCCGGGTCGAGGAAGTGCTGCGCCTCGAGCCCGACGTCGTCGTGCAGTTCCTCGAGCAGAATGAGCTCGATCCCGTGACGGCCGCGGTCGGCTCGGGCGGGGACGTGGGCGCCGAACTGGTCCGGGCGAGCGTCGACCGGGCGGCAGCGCGGCTGGTGCAGGAAGAGGACGAAGCGTCTGGGCGCCGCCAGGAGCGCAGTGAAAGCAGCATCTTCAGAGAGAGTGATCGCTCACATCAAACGTCTTCGCCTTCTCCGTTCACCGACCACGCCTGGGACCCGACCGAGGCGTCGAGCTTCGCGATCACGACCGTAAACGTCCCCGACCGCCTGGACCTGCAGGAAGAGCGCGACCGGGCCGAGACGGAGGAGTACACGGAGCAACGGCGGCGGGTTGTGCTGCAGGCGTGGATGAAGCGGCTCCTGGTCGTAGCCGTCGTGCTTGTCTTCGGCGCGCTGGTCTACGGGGTGCTGAAGCCGGTCCGGGACCAGGCTTCGGCATCGCGCGTCGGCGAGCGACTGACCGCCGCCTTCAAGCTTCCGGTCAAGGTCGCGGAAACCGAGTTCATGGTCCTGCCGTCGCCTCGACTCATTCTGCGGGGCATCGACGTCGGCGGCGAATTCGGCGCCGAGCAGGTGGCGCTGCTGATCAACTGGACAGATCTGTGGCAGGCCCTGAACGGCGGGCAGTGGGTCTGGGGGGAGGCCACGGTCGCGCCCGCGACGATGTCGGCCGCCCAGGCGATTGCCGCCGTCAAGCGAGTCCCTGCTGGAACGGCGGGGTTGCCGCAGACGATATCGACGATCCGTTTCGAGTCCGTCCAGATCACCGGCTCGCGCCTGTTCCCCGGGCGGTACGAGGCCGCGATGCGCCGTGGCGATGACGGCCGCTTCGGACCGCTCGTCCTGAAGGAAATCGTCGCCGACGACAGTTCAATGCAGCTGCAGTTTCGACCGTCCACCGGCGAGCCGGGTGCGATCGACTTCTCGCTCGAGGCGCGGCAGTGGGCGGTCCCGGTCGGCCCACGGACGCGGTGGAATCATGTCCGGGCCAGCGGAAGCCTCCGGGGCAACCTCCTCGAGGTGTCGAATTACGCCCTCACGGGATACTTCGGGATCACGACGGGCCAGTTGTTCGTGGCGGGCGACGTCGAGTGGGTGGTGACAGGCACCGCCGAGGCCGGGAAGGTCGACGTCGAGACCGTCCTCGAATCGCTGCGCGGACGCACGCAGGGATCGCCCGCAGCGCAGCCGGCTGCGATGCAGGGCACGGCGGCCCTGAACCTCGTGATGCTGGGCCGCGGCGCGACGCCGGAGGATGCGATCGTGCAAAGCGCCGTCGCCGGTCCGTTCACGGTCCGGTTTGCCGTCCTCAACGGGATCAACCTCGGCCTGGCGGCGACCCAGGGCGTGGCCGCATCGGGTGTGACCCGGTTTACGGAGTTTGGCGGCACCGTCATCGCGTCGGCCAGCGGAGTCCGGTTCGAGGAGACCGGGGGCCGCGCAGGCGCGATGGTCGCCCGCAGCCAGTTCACCGTGGCGCCGGACGCATCGATCGCCGGGGTCGTGCGGGTCGAGCTGGGTGGGCAGAGGGTCCAGGCGCCGATGACGCTCCGGATCAGCGGCACCGCCGTCCAGCCTCGCTTCGGTCGCTGACTGTTTCACGTGGAACGCAGTTCCACGTGAAACAGTCACTACAGCATCAGGCGGCCCTCCGTATACTCGCGCGCTTCCCGGCCTTGCTTTGCGGCCCCGCGCTTCATCGGCCTCGCCCAGTCAGTCATGCAGTACCCCGAGTCTTTCGACGTCATCGTTGTCGGTGGAGGCCACGCCGGAACCGAGGCTGCGCTCGTGGCCGCGCGGATGGGTTGTCGGACGCTGCTGCTCACGCACAACATCGAGACGCTGGGGCAGATGTCCTGCAACCCGTCGATCGGAGGGATCGGCAAGGGTCATCTCGTCAAGGAGGTGGACGCCCTGGGCGGTGCGATGGCGGCCGCCACGGACGAGGCGGGGATCCAGTTCCGGATCCTCAACGGTTCCAAGGGGCCCGCGGTGCGCGCCACCCGCGCGCAGGCGGACCGTCTCCTCTACAAGAAAGCGATTCGCGGGCGCCTCGAGAACCAGCCGAATCTCTGGATCTTCCAGCAGGCCGTCGACGATCTCGTGGTCGAAGGGGAGCGGGTCGCTGGCGCCGTCACCCAGTCCGGCATTCGCTTCCCGGGCCGGACCGTGGTCCTGACGGCCGGGACATTCCTGAACGGCCTGGTCCACATCGGCCTTCAGAATTACGCGGCGGGACGGGCGGGCGATCCCCCTGCGATTTCCCTCGCCGCGCGACTCAAGGAGCTGCGGCTGCCGCAGGGCCGCCTGAAGACCGGGACGCCGCCTCGCCTCGACGGCCGAACGATCGACTTCACCGCGTGCCAGGAGCAACCCGGCGATCTGGATCCGATCCCGGTGTTCTCGTTCCTCGGCACGCCGGAGCAGCACCCCGGGCAGCTGCCATGCTGGATTACGCACACCAACGCCGCCACGCACGACATCATCCGGTCGAACCTCGATCGATCGCCGATGTACTCGGGCGTGATCGAGGGCGTCGGTCCGCGGTACTGCCCGTCGATCGAGGACAAGATCCACCGCTTTGCCGACAAGGCCAGCCACCAGATCTTTCTCGAGCCTGAAGGCCTGACGACCCACGAGTTCTACCCGAACGGCATTTCGACGTCCCTGCCGTTCGATGTGCAGCTCGCCGTCGTCCGGTCGATGCGCGGACTTGAGAACGCCCACATCCTCCGGCCCGGCTACGCCATCGAGTACGACTATTTCGATCCGCGCGCGCTGAAGAGCTCGCTCGAGACGAAGGAAATCGGGGGGCTGTTCTTCGCAGGCCAGATCAATGGAACGACGGGCTACGAGGAGGCGGCCGCGCAAGGATTGCTGGCCGGCCTGAATGCGGCCCTGCAAGTGAAGGGGCGCGATGCCTGGTGCCCGCGTCGCGACGAGGCGTATCTCGGGGTCCTCGTGGACGACCTCATCACGCGCGGCGTCTCCGAGCCGTACCGCATGTTCACGAGCCGCGCCGAGTACCGCCTGTCGTTGCGCGAGGACAACGCCGACATGCGACTGACTGAAGCGGGCCGGCGCCTTGGCTGCGTCGACGACCGCCGATGGGACCATTTCAGCCGCAAGCGCGACGCCGTGGCAAGCGAGATCGAGCGCCTCAATTCGACCTGGGTGAATCCTCGCGTCGTCGCTGCGAAGGAGGCAGCCCGCGTTCTGGGCAAAGGCATAGAGCGAGAGTACACGCTCACCGACTTGCTCCGTCGGCCGTCCGTGACCTACGACCTGCTCGTCTCGCTGCGAGATGTCGAGGGGCGGCCCATCGGTGTGCCCGTCTCGGACGATCCGGTGGTCGCGGAGCAGGTCGAGATCGCCGTGAAGTACGCCGGCTACATCGCGCGCCAGGAAGAAGAAGTCTCCCGGCACGAGGCGCACGAGAGCACGCGGATTCCAGCCGATCTCGACTACGACGCCGTGCGCGGCTTGTCGAACGAAGTGCGGCAGAAATTCAAGCATCAGCGGCCGGAGACCGTGGGGCAGGCCTCCCGGATCTCGGGGGTCACGCCGGCGGCGATTTCGCTGCTGCTAGTCCACCTCAAGCGACTGTCGAAGACCGGTGGCCCGGGCCAGCTTGCAGCCTGAGACCGACTCGCCGCTCGCGTCGGCCGCCGTGCTGGCCGGGGCGGCGGAACTCGGCGTCGATCTCTCGGCCTCGCAGGCCGACCGGCTGGCACGCTTTGCCGCGCTCCTGGTCCGCTGGAACGCCGTCCATAACCTGACGGCGATCAGCTCCCCGGCCAGCGTGCTCTCGCATCATCTGCTCGATTCGCTTGCCATCTTGCCAGTAATGTCGTCGATCTTCGGCGAAAAGTCGTGTCGTGTGCTCGATGTGGGCTCGGGCGGCGGCTTGCCCGGCATCCCGCTGGCGATTGCGCGTCCGCACTGGCAAGTGACCGTGGTCGACAAGGTCCAGAAGAAGGTGGCGTTCCTCGTGCAGGCGAAGCTCGAACTGGACCTGTCCAACCTCGACTGCATTCACGCGCGGGTCGAGGAAGTGGAAGCGCCGCCGTTCGACCTCATCGTCTCGCGCGCGTTTTCCTCGCTCGAGGAGTTCGTCCGCGTCAGCGCCCACTTGCTGGCACCCGGTGGCCGCTGGGCGGCCATGAAGGGCGTGTACCCGAAGGAGGAACTCGCAGACCTCGCGCGGACCCGGCCGGGCATCCGCGTGGTCGACGCCGTTAAACTCGCCGTCCCCCGGCTCGACGCCGAGCGCCACCTGATCCTGATGCAACGCCCTTGATGCTGGGAATCTCCGACTACTGGGCCTTTGTCGCCGCCGTGCTGGTTTTCCTGGCGCTGCCCGGTCCCGGCACGTTCGCGCTCCTGAACGCGACGGCAAAGGGTGGATTCCGCGCCGGCGCCGCGGCCACGTTCGGAGTCATCGGCGGCGACCAGGTGTTGATGTGGCTGGCCGCGATCGGGGTCGCCGCGGTGCTGCAGGCCAACGAAGCCTTGTTCAAGGGGCTGCAGTACGCGGGTGCGGCGTACCTGGCCTGGATCGGCCTGAAGCTCGTGTTCGCGAAAGCGGGGGCTGCCCCTCCGGTCAGCCTCAGGTCGGGGCACTTCGCCCGGCAGGCGTTCTTCATCACGCTGATGAATCCGAAGGCCATCGTCTTCTACATGGCGTTCTTCCCGCTCTTCATCGACGCCGGCCAGCATCGGGGCTTCGTGACGTTCGCCGCGATGGCGGTGACGATCGCCCTCGTCACGCTGGCGTACTGCCTGACGCTGTGCGCGTTCGCGAACGCCGTCAGCGAACGCGTGCGCGCGCATCGCCGGCTGTCGCTGCTGCTGCAGCGTGTTGCGGGCGTCGCCTTGATCGGCTTCAGCCTGAAGCTCGCCCGATGAAGCGGGCCTTGGCCGCGCTCATGCTCGCCGCCGGCGCCGTGTCCGCCGCCGATCCGCTGGCGACGGTGGGCGACCTCGACCTGGCCCGCTACGCCGGCCAGTGGCACGAGGTCGCGAAGTATCCGAACCGGTTCCAGGCGCAGTGCGTCTCCGACACGACGGCGGCCTACGCGTTGCGCGATGACGGCAACGTCGCGGTGGTCAACCGCTGCCGGACGCGCGACGGCTACGACCAGGTCGACGGCGTCGCGCGCCGCGTCGACGGGCGAACCGACCGCCTGCAGGTGAGCTTCCTTCCGGCGGCGCTGCGCTGGCTGCCCATCGGCTGGGGCGACTACTGGGTGATCGAACTCGCCCCCGACTACCGCTACGCCGTCGTCGGCGAGCCTTCGCGGCAGTACCTCTGGGTGCTGAGCCGGACCCAGGCGCTGTCGCCGGAGGACCGTCGAAGCATCGAGGCCCGCCTGCCGGCGCACGGGTACGACGCCGCGCGCCTCGTCTACTCGCCTCCCGAAAAGAACTAGATGGCCCGCATCTTCTGCATCGCCAACCAGAAGGGTGGAGTCGGCAAGACCACCACGGCGGTCAATCTCGCGGCCGGAATCGCGGCGCACGGCCAGCGCGTGCTGCTGGTCGACCTCGATCCGCAGGGCAACGCAACGATGGGCAGCGGCATCGACAAGCGCAGCCTGACCTCGTCGGTCTACCAGGTCCTGCTCGGCCTGGCCGACGTGCACCAGGCCTGCCTCGTCTCCGAGCACGGGGGATACCACGTGCTCGGCGCCAATCGCGAACTGGCAGGCGCCGAGGTGGAACTGGTCGACTTCGACGACCGCGAGGGCCGGCTGAAGAGCGCGCTGGCCGCGGTCCACGACGACTACGACTTCATCCTGATCGACTGCCCGCCGTCGCTGTCGCTGCTGACCCTGAATGGCCTGTGCGCAGCGCATGGGGTCGTCATCCCGATGCAGTGCGAGTACTTCGCGCTGGAGGGCCTCGCGGACCTCGTCAACACGATCAAGCGCGTGGCGGCGAACCTCAACCCGGAACTGCGCGTGATCGGCCTGTTGCGGGTGATGTTCGATCCCCGAATGACGCTGCAGCAGCAGGTCTCGGAGCAACTCGTCGCGAAGTTCGGCGACAAGGTGTTCACGACGATCATTCCGCGCAACGTGCGGCTGGCCGAGGCGCCGAGCTACGGCCTGCCGGGGGTCGCGTACGACCGCAGCTCCAAGGGCGCGCAGGCGTACGTCGCTTTCGGCGCCGAGATGATCGGGCGCATCGCGACGATGTGAGAACGCGCATCCAGCGGCCCGGCGCGGGTGATGCGCGGGCGGCCCGCGCACGATCGAAGTTCGGATTCAGGGACGGCCGCGCGCACTCGCGACGCTGGCCGCCGGGGGAGGGGGAGACGTGATGATGAAACGACCGAAAGGGCTCGGGCGAGGCCTCGACTCGCTGCTCGGCGAGGAGCGGCCGGCCGCGCCGGCGCCCGCGGGCGCGCCGAGTTCCCTGCCGATCGCCCGCCTGCAGCCGGGCAAGTACCAGCCGCGCACGCGCATGGACCCGGAGGCGCTCGCCGAACTCGCGGACTCCATCCGCGCCCAGGGCGTGATGCAGCCGATCCTCGTGCGCCCGGTCGGGGCCGACCGCTACGAAATCATCGCGGGCGAGCGCCGCTTCCGCGCGGCGCAGATGGCGGGCCTCGAAGAAGTCCCGGTCCTCGTCAAGCAGGTTCCGGACACGGCGGCGCTGGCGATGGCGCTGATCGAGAACATCCAGCGCGAGGACCTGAACCCGCTCGAAGAGGCGCAGGGCGTGCAGCGCCTGATCCGCGAGTTCGACTTCACGCACGAGCAGGCGGCCGCGGCGATCGGCCGCTCGCGCAGCGCCACCTCGAACCTGCTGCGGCTGCTGAATCTGGCCAAGCCGGTGCAGGAGCAGCTGATGGCCGGGAGCCTCGACATGGGTCACGCCCGCGCGCTGCTGGGCGTCGACACCGCGCACCAGATCCAGTTCGCGAACCGGATCGTCGCGAAGGGCCTGTCCGTGCGCGAGGCGGAGACCCTCGTGGCCCACGCGACGAAGGACGGCGGCGACGGCACGAAGAAAGCGGCCGCGCCGCGCAGTCGCGACATCGTTCGCCTCGAAGAGGAACTGGCCGACAAGCTCGGTGCGACGGTCAGGCTGTCGGCGAACGCGAAGGGCCGCGGCAAGCTCGCGATCGAGTTCGCGAGCCTCGACCAGCTCGACGGGATCGTCGAGCGCCTGCGCGCGAGTTGAGGCGTGTCGCAGCCGCACCTGGCAGGTGAGCTGGCTGGATGCGCGCTCGGCCGGTCGCGCCATGTGCGCCGCAGCACGAATTTGACCCGGTATCCCCCCGGCTCGTAGAATCTCGCGGTTTGGCGAAAACGGACTTCAGTCCCGCTGGAAGCGGTCTCGGAGGCTCATGTTCCGGGTTGTCTTCCTGCAGATACTCACAACCGTCATCGTCTCGCTGGTGGCCGGGCTATTGGGGGGGCCACACGCTGCGATCTCCGCGTTGTTGGGCGGCGCCGCCTGTGTTGTTCCGAGCGGGTTGTTTGCGCTGAAGCTGGCCGCGGCGGCGCGGCGGCCACAGGGGACGGATCCGGCCGTGTTTCTGATCGGCGAGGTCGTCAAAGTGGTGTCGACGCTGGCGCTGCTCGGGCTGATCGTCGCGTATTACAAGGACTTGGTGTGGCTGGCGCTGCTAGGGTCAGTCATCGTCGTGCTGAAAAGTTACGTGCTGACGCTGCTGGTCAGATAGACGAATAGGGTTCCACCATGGCTGCCACCGGCCAAGCTCCCACCGCCACCGAATACATCGTTCACCACCTGACGCACCTGTCGACGGCCAAGCAGAAAGCCATCGTCGACTTCTCGATCGTCAACTACGACACGGTGTTCTTCTCGGTCCTGGTCCTCGGCATCACGCTGTGGATCCTGCGCTCGGCCGCCCGACGGGCGACGCCCGGGGTGCCCGGCAAGTTCCAGGCGTTCGTCGAGATGCTGGTGGAGCTTGTCGAGGAGCAGAGCAAGTCGATCGTCCACGGCGACCGCACGTTCATCGCGCCGCTCGCGCTGACGGTGTTCGTGTGGGTCCTGCTGATGAACGCGATCGACCTGATCCCTGTCGATCTCCTGCCCTGGATCGCCGGCCTGTTCGGCATCCACTACCTGCGGCCCCTGCCCACGGCCGACCTGAACGGCACGCTCGGCATGTCGTTCGGCGTGTTCCTGCTGATGATCTACTACGGAATCAAGGTCAAGGGATTCGGCGGCTTCCTGCATGAGCTCGTCACCGCGCCGTTCGGCACGTCGAAGAACCCGCTTGCCGCGATCCCGCTCGGGGTGGCCAACCTCGGCATCAACATCATCGAGTACCTCGCCAAGATGGTGTCGCTCGGCATGCGGCTGTTCGGCAACATGTACGCCGGCGAGCTGCTGTTCTTCCTGATCGCGCTCCTGGGCGGCTTCGCGGCGATGAACGCCACGGGCGTCTTCATGGCGATCGGGCACGTCGTCGCCGGCACGGCGTGGCTGCTGTTCCACATCCTGATCATCCTGCTGCAGGCCTTCATCTTCATGATGCTGACGCTGGTGTACATCGGCCAGGCGCACGAAGGCCACTGACCCCTTTTCCAAACAGCTTCAACTCTCTCTGCCAACAAGGAGTAAGAAATGACCAACGTCGCGTTTGTTGCCCTGGCCGCTGGCCTGATCATCGGCCTCGGCGCCATCGGTGCCTGCATCGGCATCGGGATCATGGGCGGCAAGTACATCGAGGCCGCGGCGCGCCAGCCCGAGCTGATGAACACGCTGCAGACCAAGATGTTCCTGCTGGCCGGCCTGATCGACGCCGCGTTCCTGATCGGCGTCGGTATCGCGATGATGTTCGCGTTCGCCAACCCGTTCGCTGGCTGAGCGACAGGACTGCGCGAACCTACTCACGAACCAGCGTCGGACGGGATCGCCCGTCCGGCCAAGCGAGTTCCCCTATGAACATCAACGCCACGCTGTTCTTTCAGCTGGTGGTCTTCTTCATCGGCGCCTGGGTGACGATGAAGTACATCTGGCCCCCGCTGATCAGGTCGCTCGAGGAGCGGCAGAAGAAGATCGCCGACGGCCTGGCCGCGGCCGATCGAGGCCAGAAGAGCCTGGACGAGGCCAAGCGCAAGATCGCCGAGGAGCAGGCCGCCGAGCGCGCCCACGTGCAGCAGCTGGTCGCCGAGGCCGAGAAGCGCGGCCAGGCCATCGTCGAGGCCGCCAAGGGGCAGGCGAAGGTCGAGGCCGACCGCATCGTCGAGGCCGCGAAGGCCGAGGCGACGCAGGAAGTGCAGCGCGCCAAGGACTCCCTGCGCGACCAGGTCGCCGTGCTCGCCGTGGCAGGCGCCGCGCAGATCCTTCAGCGCGAGGTCAACCCCCAGGTCCATTCCGAGCTGCTCGCCCAGTTGAAGGCGAAGCTGTAAGCCATGGCCGAACTGTCCACGATCGCCCGTCCGTACGCCGACGCGCTGTTCGAGACGGCGCGCGCGTCCGGCGAAGGCCTCGAGCGGTGGCTCGCGGTCGTCGAGGAACTCGCGACGCTGATGTCGCATCCGCAGGTCGCGCAGGTGGTCGCCGACCCGAAGCTCAACGACGCGCAGGTCGTCGACCTCCTCTCGAGCCTCGTGAAGCAGCCGCTGCCCGCCACTGGAACGAACTTCCTGAAGTTGCTCGTGGCGAACCAGCGCCTCGCCGCGCTGCCGGAGGTCGCGGTGCAGTTCCGGCAGCTGAAGAACGAGGCGGAAGGCGTCGCTGACTGCCTGATCGAGACCGCGTTCCCGCTGTCCGACGGCGAGGTCAGCGAGCTTCTCGCCGCGCTGGCGAAGCGCTTCGGGACCGGGCTGCGGCCGAGCGTGCAGGTGAACCCGGCGCTGATCGGCGGCGTGCGCATTGCCGTGGGCGACCAGGTGCTCGACAGCTCGGTGCGCGCGCGACTGAACCAGATGCAGACGGCCCTGACGGCCTAACCCCTTGCCTCAACGGGCCAGACGAATTTTCGGAGTTGAACGATGCAACTCAATCCAAGTGAAATCAGCGAACTGCTGAAGAGCCGAATCCAGAACCTCGGCGTCTCGACCGAACTGCGCACGCAGGGCACGGTGGTCACGGTCACGGACGGCATCTGCCGCGTGCACGGCCTGTCCGACGTCATGCAGGGAGAGATGCTGGAGTTCCCGAACAACACGTTCGGCCTCGCGCTCAACCTCGAGCGCGACTCGGTCGGCGCGGTGATCCTGGGCGCCTACGAGCACATCACCGAGGGGGACACGGTCAAGGCGACCGGACGCATTCTCGAGGTGCCGGTCGGCCCCGAACTGATCGGCCGGGTCGTGAACTCGCTCGGCCAGCCGATCGACGGCAAGGGCCCGATCAACGCGAAGATGACGGACGTCATCGAGAAGGTCGCGCCGGGCGTGATCGCGCGCAAGTCGGTGTCGCAGCCGGTGCAGACCGGCCTGAAGGCCATCGACGCGATGGTCCCGGTCGGCCGCGGCCAGCGCGAGCTGATCATCGGCGACCGCCAGACCGGCAAGACCGCCGTCGCCGTCGACACGATCATCAACCAGAAGGGCAAGGACCTGATCTGCGTGTACGTCGCGATCGGGCAGAAGGCCTCGACGATCGTCAACGTGGTCCGCAAGCTGGAAGAGACGGGCGCGATGGCGTACACGATCGTAGTGGCCGCCTCCGCGTCCGAGTCGGCGGCGATGCAGTACATCGCGCCGTACTCCGGCTGCACGATGGGCGAGTACTTCCGCGACCGCGGCCAGGACGCGCTGATCATCTATGACGACCTGACCAAGCAGGCCTGGGCCTACCGTCAGGTGTCGCTGCTGCTGCGCCGTCCGCCGGGCCGCGAAGCGTATCCGGGCGACGTGTTCTACCTGCACTCGCGCCTGCTCGAGCGCGCGGCGCGCGTCAACGAGGACTACGTAGAGAAGTTCACGAAGGGCGCGGTGAAGGGCAAGACGGGCTCGCTGACGGCGCTGCCGATCATCGAGACGCAGGCCGGCGACGTGACCGCGTTCGTTCCGACCAACGTCATCTCGATCACGGACGGCCAGATCTTCCTCGAGACCGACCTCTTCAACGCCGGCATCCGACCGGCCATCAACGCCGGCATCTCGGTGTCGCGCGTCGGCGGCGCTGCCCAGACCAAGGTCATCAAGAAGCTCGGCGGCGGCGTGCGACTGGCGCTGGCCCAGTACCGCGAGCTGGCGGCGTTCGCCCAGTTCGCCTCCGACCTCGACGAGGCGACGCGCAAGCAGCTCGATCGCGGCCGCCTGGTCACCGAGCTGATGAAGCAGCCGCAGTACAAGCCGCTGCAGGTGTGGGAGCAGGCCGTGACGCTGTTCGCGGTCAACAACGGGCACTTCGACGACGTCGAGGTGAAGGACGCGCTGACGGTCGAGAAGAACCTGCGCGACTTCCTGCAGGCGAAGCACGCCGCGCTGGTCGAGCGCATCGAGTCGACCAAGGACCTGTCCAAGGATGACGAGAAGGCGCTGACCGACGCCATCGGGGATTTCAAGAAGTCCGCCGGCTACTGACCAACGTGAATTTTCCAGCCTTTGCACATGTTCGGGCGCCGGGCCGCCCCAAGCTCGAACATCTAACTGGATTCGACGGGATGCACGTGCGAGCGAAGCGAGCGTACATCCCGTCGACAATGAACGATGCCTAGTACCAAAGAGATCCGCCTGAAGATCAAGAGCGTGCAGAACACGCGCAAGATCACCAAGGCGATGGAAATGGTGGCTGCGAGCAAGATGCGCAAGGCGCAGGATCGCATGCGCAACACGCGTCCCTATGGCGACAAGATCCGCAACATCGTCGCCCACCTCGCCCTGGCCAATCCCGAGTACCGCCACCCGTTCGTGGTGAAGCGCGACGCGATCCGCAACGTCGGCCTGATCCTGATCTCGACCGACAAGGGCCTGTGCGGCGGCCTGAACACGAACGTGCAGCGCATGGTGCTCCAGCGGGTCAAGCAGTGGGAGGCCGAAGGCGTCAAGTTCGTGGCAAGCGCGCTCGGCAACAAGGGCTTCGGCTTCCTCACGCGCCTGAACGCGAACATCGTGGCGCACGCCGTGCAGCTCGGCGACAAGCCGCACCTCGAGCGGCTGATCGGCCCGGTGAAGCTGCAGCTCGACGCGTACGCCGAGGGCAAGGTGGACGCGGTCTACATCGCCTACACGCGCTTCATCAACACGATGAAGCAGGAGCCGGTGCTCGAGCAGCTGCTGCCGCTGTCGGCCGCGCGCTTCGAGCAGACACCGGAGGAGAAGCGCGCCTACGCGTGGGACTACCTGTACGAGCCCGACCCGCAGCGAGTGGTCGACGAGCTGATGACGCGCTATGTCGAGGCGCTGGTCTACCAGTCGATGGCCGAGAACATGGCGTCCGAGCAGAGCGCGCGCATGGTCGCGATGAAGGCCGCCTCGGACAACGCGAAGAAGGTGATCGAGGAACTGCAGCTCATCTACAACAAGACGCGGCAGGCCGGCATCACCAAAGAGATTTCCGAGATCGTCGGCGGCGCGGCGGCGATTTCCTGACGCATTCGAATATCGAGAACTGAGGAAACAAGCATGAGCACCGTAACCACCGGGACCATCGTTCAGTGCATCGGCGCCGTCGTCGACGTCGAGTTTCCGCGCGACGCGATGCCGCACGTGTACGACGCGCTGGTCCTCGAGCAGGACGTCGGCAACACGCTGGTCGAGCAGGGCCTGACGTTCGAGGTCGAGCAGCAGCTGGGCGACGGCGTGGTCCGCACGATCGCGATGGGCTCGTCCGACGGCCTGAAGCGCGGCATGAAGGTCCGCAACACCGGCGACAACATCAAGGTGCCGGTGGGGCCGGGCGTGCTGGGGCGCGTGATGGACGTGCTCGGGCGCCCGATCGACGAGCGTGGCCCGATCCAGGGCGACGAGCGGCGCGGCATCCACCAGCCGGCGCCGAAGTTCGACGAGCTGTCGCCGTCGGTCGAACTGCTCGAAACCGGCATCAAGGTCATCGACCTGATCTGCCCGTTCGCCAAGGGCGGCAAGATCGGCCTGTTCGGCGGCGCCGGCGTCGGCAAGACCGTCACGATGCTGGAGCTGATCAACAACATCGCGACCCAGCACTCGGGCCTGTCGGTGTTCGCGGGCGTGGGCGAGCGCACGCGCGAGGGCAACGACTTCTATCACGAGATGTCGGACGCCAAGGTCATCGTGCAGGAGGACCTGTCGAAGTCGAAGGTCGCGATGGTGTTCGGGCAGATGAACGAGCCGCCCGGCAACCGGCTGCGCGTGGGCCTGACCGGGCTGACGATGGCCGAACGCTTCCGCGACGAGGGCCGCGACATCCTGTTCTTCGTCGACAACATCTACCGCTACACGCTGGCGGGCACGGAAGTGTCCGCGCTGCTCGGCCGGATGCCGTCGGCGGTGGGCTACCAGCCGACGCTCGCCGAGGAGATGGGCCGCCTGCAGGAGCGCATCACGTCGACCAAGACGGGCTCGATCACGTCGATCCAGGCCGTGTACGTGCCGGCCGACGACCTGACCGATCCGTCGCCTGCGACGACCTTCGGCCACCTCGACGCCACCGTCGTGCTGAGCCGCGAGATCGCATCGCTCGGCATCTATCCGTCGGTCGACCCGCTCGACTCGACATCGCGCCAGATCGACCCGAACGTGGTCGGCGAGGAGCACTACACGACGACGCGCCGGGTGCAATCCACGTTGCAGCGCTACAAGGAGCTGCGCGACATCATCGCGATCCTCGGCATGGACGAACTGTCGCCCGAGGACAAGCTGGCGGTCGCGCGCGCGCGCAAGCTGCAGCGCTACCTGTCGCAACCCTTCCACGTCGCCGAGGTGTTCACCGGCTCGCCGGGCAAGTACGTTCCGCTGAAGGAGACGATCCGCGGCTTCAAGATGATCGTCGACGGCGAGTGCGACGCGCTGCCCGAGCAGGCCTTCTACATGGTCGGCACGATCGACGAGGCGTTCGAGAAAGCGAAGACGCTGCAGTAGCCGCGTTTCGCATGGAGAGTCAGATGGCCACCACCGTCCAAGTCGACGTCGTCAGCGCGGAAGAATCGATCTTCTCGGGCCTGGCGGAGTTCGTCGTGCTGCCGGGTGAAGCCGGCGAGCTCGGCATCTATCCGAGGCACGCGCCGCTGATCACGCGCATCCGCCCCGGCGTCGTCCGCATCAAGGTGGCGGACCAGGCCGCCGAAGAGCAGGTGTTCGTCGCCGGCGGCATCCTCGAGGTGCAGCCGCACGTCGTGACTGTCCTGGCCGATACCGCGATTCGAGGCAAGGACCTCGACGAGGCCAAGGCGCGCGAAGCGCTGAAGGCGGCGGAAGAAGCGCGCCGCAACGCCAGCAGCGACCTGGAGATCGCGAAGGTCGAGGCCGAAATGTCGTCGATCGCGGCGCAGCTCGCCGCCATTCGCAAACTGCGCGGCCGGTAGGCGGCGCGTTGGCCTTGTTCAAGAGGGCAGCGACCGCTGCCCTTTTTTCCTTTGCGCCGGCCCTACTATGGAACAGGCGCGAACGGAGGCACCATGTTCAACGGCAAGATCCTCGTGGCGACGGACGGTTCGGAGCTCTCGGACAGGGCGGTGTCGACCGCCGTCGAGCTGGCGCGCGCCCTCGGAGCGGAGTTGATCGCGTTCACGGTGGTCCCGCCGTACCCGTATGCCGGCATCGGCGAGTCGAGCGGGGTCGCGTCCGCGGACTACCAGTCCCAGGTGGGTGCGGAGGCGAGCGACCGCCTGGCACGCGTCGAGCGCGCTGCAAGCGAGGCCGGCGTGCCCTGCCATACGTCGATGCTCGAGGATGACCTGCCGCACCGGGCCATCGTGGCCGCGGCCAGCAAGCATCACTGCGGGCTGATCGTGATGGCCTCGCACGGCCGGCGGGGTGTCGAGGGGGTCGTTCTAGGAAGCGAGACACAGCGGGTCCTGACCCACACGCGCCGCCCGGTGCTCGTCGTTCGCTGAGTCCCGTTCGACTCGGCGTCCGATTGGCGACGAGGCCGACGTGAGTCGCCCGGCCCGGTGGTGGGATTCGCGCGGCGGGCCTTTGGCGGTCCCGTCCCGGCCACGCCCGACGGCGCCGTGGGCGCTCCCGCTCATCGCATGCGCAGTCGCGCCGTTGTTGCTCGCGCCGCCCGCGGGGCTCGCCCAGTCGCCCTCGACCACCCTCGAGACGACGGTCGTCACGGCAACGCGCACCGAGCGCGCCGCGCTCGACGTTCCCGCCTCCGTCGACGTCATCGAGCGCGATGAAGTGCGCGATGCCCAATGGCGGGTGAACCTCTCGGAGTCCCTCGCGCGCGTGCCCGGCGTCGTCGCCCTGAACCGCCAGAACTACGCGCAGGACCTGCAGATCTCGATCCGCGGCTTTGGCGCGCGCTCCACGTTCGGCGTGCGCGGCGTGCGCCTCTATCTCGACGGCGTTCCCGCTTCGCAGCCCGATGGGCAAGGCCAGGTGTCGCACTTCCCGCTGGACGCGGTCGACCGGATCGAAGTGCTGCGTGGTCCGTTTTCGGCGCTGTACGGCAACTCGTCGGGCGGCGTGATCGCGATGACCACGCGCGTCGGCCCGTCCGATCCGACTGCGGAGGTCACGGCCGCGGCGGGCGGATACGGCACGTGGCGAACGGGGCTGAGCCTCGTCGGAGGAAGCGACGCGGCCGCCGCTGCGCTCGACGGCAGTCGCTTCTCGACCGAGGGCTACCGGGAGCACAGCCAGGCGACGCGCGACGTGGTCAACCTGCGCGCGGCCGCGCGGACCCCTCTCGGGCAACTGCGCGTGTCGGCGAACAGCCTCGACATGCCCGACTCGATGGATCCGCTCGGGCTGACCCGCGCGCAGGCCGAAGACGATCCACGGCAAGCCGCGCCACAGGCGCTGCAGTTCAACACGCGCAAGTCGGCCAGGCAGTCCCAGCTCGGGGGCGAACTGACCAGCGACCTCGGAGCGGGCTGGCGCTCGATCGTGGTGGCCTGGCTCGGCAGCCGCGAGGTGACGCAGTACCAGGCGATCCCGGTCGCCGTGCAGGCGAGCAGCTCGCACCCGGGCGGCGTGATCGATTTCGATCGGCAGTTCGACGGGATCGATGCCCGGGTCCAGAAGTTCTTCGACCGCGCGACGCTGACGGCCGGCGCCAGCGTGGAGCGCCTGGACGAGGACCGCCGCGGCTACGAGAACTTCATCGGCAGCGCGCTCGGCGTGATGGGGCGGCTGCGGCGCGACGAGCGCAACACGGTGACATCGCGCGACGCCTACCTGCAGCTCGAGGCCGACGTGGCGCCGCGGTGGCAAGTGACCGCCGGCGCGCGCGCCTCGCGCGTCGAGTTCGTCAGCGACGACCGTTACCTCGTGAACGGCAACGACTCGGGCAGCGTCGCCATGAGCAGCATCAACCCGGTCGTCGGCGTCGTCTATCGTCCGGCGCCGTCGACGAGCTGGTACGCCTCGTACGGCCGCGGGTTCGAGACGCCGACGCTGAACGAGTTGGCGTACCGGCCCGACGGCAGCGCGGGACTGAACACGTCGCTGAAGCCGGCCCGCAGCCACAACGTCGAGACGGGAGTGAAGCTGCTGCCATCGGCGTCGCTCAGCGCGACCGTGGCCCTGTACGGCGTGCGCACCGAGGATGACATCGTCGTCCTGGCGAATGTCGGCGGGCGTTCCTCGTTCGGCAACGTGGCCGCGACGGAGCGCTACGGCGCCGAGGCGAGCCTCCACTGGCGCCCCACGACGAGCCTGTCGCTGCAGGCCGCGCTGGCCACCATTCGCGCGACCTACTCCGAGCCGTTCGCGGTGTGCCCGGCAGCGCCGTGCATGCGGCCGTCGGTGCCAGTGCCGGCCGGGAATCGGCTTCCGGGCATTCCGGCCGGAACTTTATTCATCCGCGCCGATTACCGGACTCGCGGCCTCGACGTCGGGGCGGAGTGGCGGGCACAGTCGAACCTGCCAGTCGATGATCGCAACACGGACTTCGCGGCGGGATGGGGCGTGGTGAACCTGTCGGTCCAGCAGGCGCTGGCCGTGGGCGGCTGGAAGCTCCGCGCTTTCTTCCGCATCGACAACGTGTTCGACAAGCATCATGTGGGTTCGATCATCGTCAATGAAGGCAACGGCCGGTTTTTCGAGCCGGCCCCCGGACGGTCGTGGACTGTCGGGCTCGATGCGAGGTACTGAACGATGCTGAAGCGGCAACACCTCCTGATGGCGACGGCTTCCGCCGTGATCGTGCTTGCCGCCGGGTGCGGCTCCTCGCCCCCAGCGCCGACGGCGGCCCCGGCGCCAGCCACCTCGGCGCCGGCTGCTGCGGTGGCTTCGGCGCCGCCGCCGGCTGCGGTCGGGCCGTCGACGGGCTCGGGACCACGCCTCGCTGCGCGCGACCCGGCCCTCGAGCAATGGAAGCGCCAGGCGGCCGAGCGCATTCACACGGCGAATGCGCCGCAGCTGTTCGAAGGCCGACCTCACCACCTGCTGCAGGGCGTGATCGTGGTCGATGTCACGGTGGACCGCAGCGGCAAGGTCACCCGCTCGAAAATCGTCCGTTCGCCAGGCATCTCCCGGCTGAACAACGTGGTCCTGGCGTCCCTGAAAACGGCATCGCCGCTACCGGCCCCTCCGCCGACGCTCGTCAAGACGGGAGCGATCACTTACTCCGAGACATGGCTGTTCACCAATGACAACCGGTGGCGGCTGCGGACGCTGACCCTGCCGCAGGAGTAGCGGGATCGCCGGAAGGCCGGCCGCGCAGCGGCCGGCGACCTGACCCCGGGTGGAGTCGGGAGTTGCCCACGCGGGCGTGTCAACCTCCCGACCGCTTGTCCCGTTAGCTCGCCTGAGTCTGCAGGGACTGGGGAGATTTCGGTCTGGGCGGGCTCGAACTCAAACCAAAACCACGTTCCAGGAACACACAAACATCATGAAGAAGCTGATCGCTGCCCTGATCGCCACCGCCTTCGCCGGCGTCGCGTTTGCCCAAGCCCCTGCCGCCGCCCCGGCGAAGAAAGAAGAAGCCAAGCCGGCGGCTGCAGCCCCGGCCGCCAAGGCGGAAGAGAAGAAAGCTGCCCCGGCCGCTGCCGCCCCGGCGAAGAAAGAAGAGAAGAAAGAAGAGAAGAAAGAAGCCGCGCCGAAGAAGTAATCCGGCCGCAGGTTTCCTTCTGCGAAAGCAGGCCTTCGTGCCTGCTTTTTTATTGCCCGCGCGTCGGCGCGAGTGCGGCGGCGACGGTCGACGCCGGGAGCGCCGCCTCGACGGCCACGCGCTTCTCTCGCGAACTGGCGCCTGAGACAAGCCGAAGGCAGGACTTCGGAACTGCGAGCCGCTCGGCCAGGAACTCCATCAGCGCGGTGTTCGCCCGGCCGTCCGCGGGCGGGGACGAGACAGCGATCTTCAAGCGGTCGCCGTGGGGCCCGACGATCGCGGTGCGACGGGCGCCCGGCTGCACGTGCAGCGCCACGACGACGCCATCGCTTCGGGCCTCGATCCAGGCCGGCAGCGCCACCGTGCGAAAATCGCTGCCCTTCACCATACCCACTCGACGGCCCCTCGTGAAACTCCAGAACGACACGCTGCTGCGCGCGCTGCTTCGGCAACCGACCGAGTACACCCCGGTGTGGTTGATGCGTCAAGCCGGGCGCTACATGGCGGAGTACAACGCCACGCGCAAGCGCGCGGGCAGTTTCCTCGGCCTGGCCAAGTCCCCCGCGTTCGCGACGGAAGTCACGATGCAGCCCGTCGATCGCTTTCCGCTCGATGCGGCGATCCTCTTCTCCGACATCCTCACCGTGCCGGATGCGATGGGCCTCGGCCTCTACTTCGCCGAGGGCGAGGGCCCGAAGTTCGAGCGGCCGGTGCGCACCGAAGCCGATGTCGCGCGCCTGGCGGCGCCCGATCCGAACGCCGAACTGCGCTACGTCACGGATGCCGTGCGCGAGATCCGCAAGGCGCTGGCCGGCCGCATCCCGCTGATCGGCTTCTCGGGCAGTCCGTTCACGCTGGCGTGCTACATGGTCGAGGGCGGCGGCTCCGATGACTTCCGGCTCATCAAGTCGATGCTGTACGGGCGTCCCGACCTGCTGCACGCCATCCTCCGCGTGAACGCCAGGGCGGTGGCGGACTACCTGAACGCGCAGATCGAAGCGGGCGCGCAGGCCGTGATGATCTTCGACACCTGGGGTGGCGCCCTCGCCGACGGCGCGTACCAGGAGTTCTCGCTGGCCTACATGCGCGACGTCGTCCGCCAGCTGAAGCGCGAGCAGGACGGCCATCGCGTTCCATCCATCGTCTTCACGAAGGGCGGCGGACTGTGGCTCGAGGAGATCGCCGACACCGGCTGCGACGCCGTTGGCCTCGACTGGACGGTCAGCCTCGGCAAGGCCCGGGCGCGGATCGGTGAGCGCTGCGCGCTCCAGGGCAACCTCGATCCCATGGCGCTGTTCGCTCCGGCGGACGCGATTCGTGCGCAGGCCGCGCGCGTGATCGACTCATTCGGACGCCCGCAGAGTGCCGATGGAACGTGGGCGGGCCACGTCTTTAACCTCGGTCATGGGATCTCCCAGTACACGCCTCCCGAAAGCGTCGCGATTCTGGTCGAAGCGGTGCACGCCCACAGCCGTACTTTGAGGGCGTGAGCAGTCACTTCACGCCGAAGGCGCTGAGAGCAGGGGACTTGACTTATTCACAAAAACTGCTCCCGCTTTGTGGCGCATCTGCAACCGGAAGATTCTTTCCCGTTCGCGGTCTTCGCCTGGCTAAGTACCTGTTTTTACAGGGAACGACTTCGCGATCGATATTGCCGTTCTCCGTAGCGATCCAAGTTTCATGCGGGTTTGCGGCCGGCAAACGCGTGTTTTCCACAAAGTTATCCACAGTGTCGGGCGCCCAGTTTCGCGCGCCTTTCGGATCAGGGACTTAGCAACACTCGCTCGCGTCTTACGTAACCATGGCGACGCCCCTTGCTCCCCGCTTTGCCCGCGTCGTCATCGATGTGCCGCTGCCGCAGCCACTTGACTATCGACTGGAGGCTTCGGACGCGTCGGCCGGGCAGCTGTGTGTCGTCCCCGTCGGGCGGCGATCCCGGGTGGGGTTGATCGTCGGCACCGCCGGCCAGACCGACATCGATCCAGCTCGCCTCAAGGATGTCGGCATCGTCGTCGACCAGGTGCCGCCGCTCGATCGCCACTGGCTCGACTTCACGCAGTTCGCGTCCGACTACTACCAGCATCCATGGGGCGAGGTTGCGCTGCCGGCGCTGCCGCCCGTGCTGAGAAGCGTGCCGGGGCCGCGCTTCGCGCAGGCAGTGGCGCGGCTGCGCAAGCGCGCAGTCGTCTGCGCGTCGGCGGGCGCGGCGTCGCTGCATCGCCTCACGGCCCAGCAGCAGGCTGCTGTCGAGGCGCTGCTCGCCGCGCAGGGGTTCGGGGTTCATCTGCTGTTCGGCATCACCGGCAGCGGCAAGACGGAGGTGTACCTCCGGGCGATCGAACACCGCCTGCGCGCGGATGAGCGTGCCCAGGTCCTGATGCTGGTGCCCGAGATCAACCTCACGCCGCAGCTGGAGTCGCTGCTGCGCGCGCGCTTCGGCGCCGCCGGCGTGGTGGTGCTCCACAGCGGGCTGCCGGATGGCGAGCGGTCGGCCGCGTGGCTCGCGGCGCACGAGGAACGCGCGCGCATCGTCGTCGGCACGCGGCTCGCCGTGTTCGCGTCGATGCCGGGGCTCGCGCTGATCGTCGTCGACGAAGAGCACGATCCCTCGTACAAGGCCGGCGAGGGCGTTCGCTACTCCGCGCGCGACCTCGCGGTCAAGCGCGCGCAGATGCTCGGCGTGCCCGTCGTGCTCGGCTCGGCGACACCGTCGCTCGAGACCTGGGCTGCCGCGCAGGGCGGGCGCTACGCGCTGCTGCAACTGACGCAGCGCGCGGTCGACGAGGACGCCGAGCCGCCGGCGATCGAGATCGTCGACCTGCGGTCACCCGCGGCCGGTGCGGCCGCAGGCATCGCTGCGCCGGCGGCGACCGCGCTGAAGGCGGCGCACGAGGCGGGCGCGCAGTCGCTGGTCTTCCTGAACCGGCGCGGCTACGCGCCGGTCGTCGCCTGCGATGCGTGCGGGTGGCTGTCGCGCTGCCCGCAGTGCTCCACCTTCACGGTGTTCCACAAGACCGATCGCACGCTGCGCTGCCATCACTGCGGCTTCACCGAACGCGTGCCGCGCGCCTGCCCGACCTGCGGCAACCAGGGGCTGCACGGCATGGGACACGGCACGCAGCGCATCGAAGAGCTGCTTCAGGAGTTGCTCCCCACCGCGCGCGTGATGCGGATCGACCGCGACTCGACGCGGCGGCGTCACGCGGCCGAACAGGCGTTCGACGCGGTGCACGCGGGCGACGTCGACGTGCTCGTCGGCACGCAGATGATCGCCAAGGGCCACGACTTCCAGCGCGTCGCCCTCGTGGTTGTGCTGAATCCGGACGGGCAGCTGGCATCGCACGACTTCCGGGCGCCCGAGCGCCTGTTTTCCACGCTCGTGCAGGTGGCTGGACGCGCCGGGCGCGGCGGCCACGCGAGCCGGGTCCTGCTGCAGACGCGCTTCCCGGCGCATCCGCTGTTCGCGGCGCTGGCGCGGCACGACTACGCCGCCTTCGCCGACGGACAGCTGGCCGAGCGGCGCGCGGCGAACATGCCGCCCTTCACGCACCAGGCGCTGCTCACGGCCGAGGCGCGCACGATGGACGGCGCGCTCGGCTTCCTGCGCGAGGCGCGCGCCGAGGCGCCGTCGAGCGAGGACGTGCGCGTGTTCGATCCCGTGCCGATGGCGCTGCAGAAGCTGGCCGGCGCCGAGCGCGCGCAGTTGCTCGTCGAGGCCGATCGTCGCGGGCCGTTGCAAGCGTTCCTGCGCGCCTGGCTGCAGGGGCTGAGGGCGAAGCGCAGCCGGATCCGCTGGCAGATCGAGGTCGATCCGCAGGAGATCTGACGCGCGGTCGACCGGGCGCGGAACAAGGCCCGCGGCCGGCCTGTGGATGCGACCGGCAGCGGCAAGATCGATGGTCCCTTCGGCTATGCGCTCGCGGGCGGCATCGAGCGCGACGAACGGCAGAAGATCGCGCGCGGCGTGTACCGGCAGCTCAACCCGAAACGACCGGTGCAAACGGAAACGGGCGCCGAGGCGCCCGCCCTTTTCGTTGAACCGCTGCGCCTACTTGGCGGTGGCGAGCATGTGTTCGACGGCGGCGCGCAGTTCGGCCTCGCTCGCATTCATCTGTCCGCCCATCGGCGGCATCGCGCCCTTGCCCTTGACCACGGCGGCCGTCAACGCGGCGATCCCCAGCGGGGCGCGCGCGGCCCACGCGGCCTTGTCGCCGAACTTCGGCGCGCCCGCCACGCCAGCCGCGTGGCAGGCATTGCAGCCGGCCGCGTACACCTTCGCGCCATCGGGCTTGCCCCCCGCGGCTGCCGCCGCGGCCGGTGGCGTCGAAGTGCCGGTTGCGGTCGCTGAGGCTGGAGCGCTCGCCGCGCCCGCGGCGCCACCGCCCGCATTGAACATGTAGAGCACCGCGGCCCGCATCTCGGGATCGGTGATGCTCGCCATGCCGCCGCGCGCCGGCATGCCGGCGTGGCCGTGGATCGCCGAGTCCGTGACCGCGTCGATTCCGTGCGACACGCGCTTGGCCCATGCGGCGCGGTCGCCGATCTTCGGCGCCCCGCCCGTGCCCGACTCGTGACAGCTGCTGCAGACCCGCTTGACGACCTGCTCACCGGACAGCCCGGCGCTGCCGGCCGCGGCGACCTTGGCGGCCGCCGGCGCCGCCGGCTCGGTGAACTTGCCACCCGACTGGTTGCCCATGAACGCGACGGCGCGGGCGACCTCGATCGGGTCGAGATCCGGGTTGCCGCCCTTGGCCGGCATCGTCTTGAATCCCTCGACGGCGTGCTTCACGAGCGTGTCGAAGCCCTGCTTGAGGCGCGCGCCCCACACGCCGGCATCGCCGGTCTTCGGCGCGCCGGCGACGCCGGCGGCATGGCACACGGCGCACGCGGCCTTGTAGACGGCTTCGCCGCCTTGCAGCGCCCGGGCGCCGACGGCCTGCTGCAAGGCCACGGTGCCGACCGGCCTCAGTCGATCGGAGACGGCTTCCGGCGTCATCGCGTCGGATCCCGCGCCGCCCGACTTGCTGCCCGTGACGAAAACGGCCAGCAGGATGATCACGATCACCGGCACGACGAACGCGAGGATGACGACGGTGATCAATTGACGCGGGGTCTTGATCAGGGCGGTGTGCTGGTCGGACATGCGTGGCTCCTGGCCTCGGCAGCGGTGCGCGCGGTTCTGTATGGGACGGTACGGCAGCCCCGGCAGGGCCGGTTCTGCGAAGCGTTCAAGTATAGCTTGCAGCCCTGTCGCGACTGGCCCGAGCCCTTGATTTCATTCGCGTTTCGAGGGCGGTCGCGGGGACGCGCGAGCGAGAAACGGCTACCATTCGGCCTCGCTTCGACCGCTCGCGGTCGACTAGCGCCCGTAGCTCAGATGGATAGAGTACTGGCCTCCGAAGCCAGGGGTCGTGGGTTCGAGTCCCGCCGGGCGCGCCATTCGTCGCGGAGCTGAACGCTCCGCCCGCGCTCTCCTCACGACGCCGCCAACCGTGCCCATCGCGCCGACCAACATTACGCTGCACGCGGCCTCGCGCGTGCTCGAGATCGAGTACGAAGACGGGCAGCAGTTCCGATTGCCGTTCGAGTTCCTGCGCGTGTACTCGCCGTCCGCCGAGGTGCGCGGCCATGGTCCGGGGCAGGAGACGCTGCAGGTGGGCAAGAAGGACGTGACCATCACGGCGCTGCAGCCGGTCGGCCACTACGCGGTGCAGCCCGAGTTCTCCGACGGCCACACGAGCGGCATCTACTCGTGGGATTACCTCCACGAGCTCGGCGTGAACCAGGAGCGGATGTGGGCCGAGTACCTGGCCGCGCTCGACGCCGCGGGCGCGAGCCGCGAACCGGGAGCGCCGGAGAACGCCGCGTTCATGCCCGGTGGTGGCGCCGGCTGCGGCCACCACTGATCGCGGGCATCCGTTCCGGCCCGCGTATCCTTTCGGCATGAACGACAAGCAGCGCGAATCGGCGACTCACTTCGGGTTCGCCCAGGTGGACGAATCCGAGAAGGCGCAGCGCGTCGCCGGCGTGTTCGACTCCGTCGCGTCGAAGTACGACGTGATGAACGACGTGATGTCGGTCGGCCTGCACCGCGTGTGGAAGGCGTTCACCGTGCGCCAGGCCAACGTGCGGCCGGGCATGAAGGTGCTCGACATCGCCGGGGGCACCGGCGACCTCGCCAAGGCCTTCGCCCAGCGCGCCGGCGCGACCGGCGAAGTCTGGCTCACGGACATCAACGGCTCGATGCTCGCGGTCGGCCGCGACCGCCTGTTCGACAGCGGGTTGCGCCTGCCGCTCGCCCAGTGCGATGCCGAGCAGCTGCCGTTCCCCTCGAACCACTTCGATCTCGTATCGGTGGCCTTCGGCCTGCGCAACATGACGCACAAGGATGCGGCGCTCGCCGAGATGCAGCGCGTGCTCAAGCCCGGCGGCCGGCTGCTCGTGCTGGAGTTTTCCCGCATTTGGCAACCGCTCGCGCCGCTCTACGATGCGTACTCGTTCAGCGTGCTGCCGTGGCTGGGCAAGAAGATCGCGGGCGACAGCGACAGCTATCGCTACCTCGCGGAGTCCATCCGCATGCATCCACCGCAGGAAGAACTGGCGAAGTTGATGGAACAAGCTGGCTTCGACCGCGTCCAATGGTTCAACCTGACGGCGGGCGTGTGCGCCCTTCACGTCGGCACGAAGTACTGATTCCGGAGGTTCGATGAGGAAGTTGCTGGCTGGCCTGATGATCGGCGTCGTCGCCGCGAGTTTCGCTTTCGATGCCGAGGCGCAGCGCCGTCTCGGTGGTGGCCGCACCATCGGCAAGCAGTCGCCAACCGTGCAGCAGAAGCAGGCGACCCCGCCGGCGCAGTCGCCGCAGCAGGGCGCGTCGCAGGCGGCCCCCGCGCAGCAGCCGGCCGCCTCGGCGGCCCGCCCCGGCGCGGCTCCGGCCGCCGCGGCGCGCAGTCCGATGCGCGGCGCGCTGATGGGCCTCGCGGCCGGACTCGGCATCGCGGCGCTGGCCTCGTGGCTGGGCTTCGGCGAGGCGCTGACGATGTTCCTGACGGTCCTTCTGGTGGGCCTGGCGCTGATGATGGTCATCGGCTTCGTGATGCGCCGCATGCGCCCTGCACAGCAACCGGCCTATGGCGGCGTCGGCGCCCAGCGCGGACCGGGCACCTACTCCAACGTCGGCTATGAGACGACGCCTGCCCCCGCGCCCGCGCCGGCGCAGCGCACGGCGGCGCCCGTCGTCGGCGCCCTCCCCGGTTCGGCCATGGACGAGTTCGCGCGCGGTGGCAATGCTGCCTCCGGAGCGCCGTGGGGCGTTCCGGCCGGCTTCGACACCCAGTCGTTCCTGGACGCGGCCAAGAGTCACTACGTGAAGCTGCAGCAGTCGTGGGACACGGGCAACCTCGACGAACTGGCTGAGTTCACCACCAACGAGATGTTCATCGCGCTGACGCACGAACTGCGCGCGCGGGCCGGCCAGTCGAAGACCGAGGTCGTGTCGATGGATGCCGAACTGCTCGGCATCGAGTCGACCGCCGATGAGCACGTCGCCAGCGTCAAGTTCGACGGCACGCTGCGCGTCGACGGCGAGATCGAGCGGGTGTCCGAGGTGTGGAACCTGTCGAAGCCCGTGAGCGGGGGCGGCTGGCTGCTCGCCGGGATCCAGCAGCTCGCCTGACGCCGGGCGCTTGCGTGCATCGAGGGGCGCCGCGGCGCCCCTTCTTTTTGCCCTCTACACTTCGCGCATGATCGATCGATTGCTCAACCAGGCGGCGGTGACCGTGCTGAACCGCATGCTCGGTCGCGAAGAGTGGGCACGCGAAAAGCTGGCGCCGTTTGCCGGGCGCGTCGTGCGCCTCGAGGCCCTGCCCTTCTCGTTGCAGTGGGCCGTGGCGGAGGGCGGCACGCTGGCCGCGAACGACGACGATGGGGCTCCCGCCGTCACGATCGGCCTGGCCCTGTCGTCGCTGCCGTTCGCGCTGCTCGACCCGCAGGCCGCCACGAAGGACGTTCGCCTGCAGGGCGACGCGGAGTTCGCGCAGGCGCTGTCGTTCGTCCTGCAGAACCTGCGGCCGGAGCCGGAGGAAGAGCTGTCGCGCTTCGTCGGCGACGCCGCGGCGATGCGCATCGTCGGCCTGGTCCGTCTCAGCGCCTCCCATTGGCGCGAACTGGCCGAGCGGATGCTCGACAACACGGCCAACTACATCGTCACCGAAAACCCGATGGTGGTCGGGCGCGGCGAGGTCGCCGCCTTCGTGGAGGGCGTCACGCGCCTGCGCGACGACGTGGCGCGCCTCGAGAAGCGCATCGACCTGGCCGCTCGCGCCGCCTGAGCGTCGCGTCGGCCGAACCTACAATCGTCGGCCATGCGCGTCTTCCGGCTGCTACGCATCCTCGCCGTCGTCTGGCGTTACCGCCTCGACGAGATCGCCGTCGCGAGCCTGCGCAGCCCGGCGCTCGTGCGCGTCGTCGCCTGGACCACCGGTCGCGGTCCGCGCGAGTCGCGCGCCGTGCGCCTGCGGCGCGCGCTGGAGGATCTCGGTCCCATCTTCGTCAAGTTCGGCCAGGTCCTGTCGACCCGTCGCGACCTGCTGCCGGCCGACGTCGCCGAAGAACTCGCGAAGTTGCAGGACCGCGTGCCGCCGTTCCCGTCCGACGTGGCCATCCGGGAGATCGAGCGCGGCCTGGGGCGGCCGCTCGACGACGTCTTCACCGACTTCGAGCGGGAGCCGGTCGCGTCGGCGTCGATCGCGCAGGTGCACTTCGCGGTCCTCAGGGACGGGCCCCACGCCGGCAAGGAGGTCGCGGTCAAGGTCCTGCGGCCGGACATGCTGGGCGCCATCGACAAGGACCTCGCGCTGCTCGAGACCGGGGCGCTGCTGGTCGAGCGGCTGTGGCGCGACGGCAAGCGGCTGCGCCCGCGCGACGTCGTCGCCGAGTTCGACAAGTACCTGCACGACGAGCTCGACATGATGCGCGAGGCGGCCAACGCCTCGCAGCTGCGCCGCAACTTCGCGGGCTCGCCGCTGCTCGTCGTGCCGGAGATGTACTTCGACTACTGCGCCGACAACGTGCTGGTGATGGAGCGGATGCACGGCATCCCGATCAGCCAGGTCGAGCGCCTGAAGGAAGCGGGCATCGACATCAGGAAGCTGTCGCGCGACGGCGTCACGCTCTTCTTCACCCAGGTGTTCGACCACGCGTTCTTCCACGCCGACATGCACCCGGGCAACATCCTCGTTGGCGTCAACGGCGACCAGTTCAACAAGTACATCGGGCTCGACTACGGCATCGTCGGCACGCTGACCGAGAACGACAAGAACTACCTGGCGCAGAACTTCCTCGCCTTCTTCCGCCGCGACTACAAGCGCGTCGCGGAACTGCACGTCGAGTCCGGCTGGGTGCCCGAAGGCACGCGCGTCGACGAGCTCGAGAACGCGGTGCGCGCGGTGCTCGAGCCCGTGTTCGACAAGCCGCTGAAGGACATCTCGCTCGGCCTCGTGCTGCTGCGGCTGTTCCAGGCGTCGCGGCGCTTCAACATCGGCGTGCAGCCGCAGCTCGTGCTGCTGCAGAAGACGCTGCTGAACGTCGAGGGCCTCGGCCGCCAGCTCGATCCCGACCTCGACCTGTGGAAGACGGCCAAGCCCTTCCTCGAGCGCTGGATGGAGCACCAGGTCGGCTGGAGCGGCATGGAAGAGCGCATCAAGCGCGAGGCGATGCAGTGGACGTTCCTGCTGCCCCAGCTGCCGCGGCTGGTGCACGGGGCGCTGACGCGCCACCAGGACGCCGACCGCCTGATCGACGAGGTCCGCGCGCTGCGGCGCGAACAGCGGCTGACCAACCGCTGGTATGCGGTGGCCACGGTGCTGCTGGTGATCGTCGTCGGAATCGCCGGATGGGCGGTGTGGCGCGCCTGAGAACCCGGCAGCCGGCGCGGAGTCGAAGAGCGATTCGACACTCGATTTCGATGCCCCTATCCTTCCCGGGCGCGGGCCGCCCACGCCGCTGCCGGGCACCAATCCCTCTCCGGACCTGAACGATGAAACGCCTTTCGATCCTTGCACTCGCGCTCGCGGGATTCCTCTCGGCTTGCGGAGGCGGGGGCGACAGCGCTCCGCCCCCGCCGGTTTCCGGCTGCACGGCCGCTTCGTTCCAGGTGTCGGCGGACTCCACGGTGACGGTCGGCAAGGCCGGCGGCGCCACGATCGCATCGCTCTGCGGGCCATTGACCGGCGTTGCATGGCGGCAGACCCAGGGTCCGGCCCTGGCGCTGATCTCCGCGCGGACGCAGGCGATCAGCTTCGAGCCCGTGCTGGCCGGCGCCTACGGCTTCAGCGTCGACTTCCGCGATCCGGACGGCGTTGCGCGCAGTCTGGCCGTCGCCGTCAATGCGGTGCTGCCGACCAGCCCGGTCGGCGTGCTCGTGCGTGCGGACCAGGCGGTGCGCGAAGGCGGCAAGGCTTCGGTGCGTGCGTGGCCGACCGCCGCGGCCGGCGGAACGGTCACCTGGACGCAGGTCGCCGGACCCGCGGTCACGCTGGATGCCAGCGATCCGAACCGCGTGCTGTTCACCGCGCCGGCCGTGAGCGTGGACAGCCTCGTCGTGCTGCGCGCCACCCAGCCGCTGGCCGGCGGCGGCACGGACAGCGACGAGGTCCGCGTGCTGGTCGAGAACCACGAGCAGGCGCCGTCCGACCCGTCGAACACCGGTCCATACATCTTCAGCGACACGCACGTGTCGCGCACCTATCCGTACCGCGCGAGCGGTCCGTTCGCCGCGTCGCTGGTGTCCTGCACGTACGAGGCGAACCTGCAGTACTTCGGCGCCGGCGCGAACCTGTGCCCGCTGTCGCGGCTGCCCTTCCTGCACCAGACCACCGGAGGCGCCGTCCCCACGGTCAGCCAGATCATGGACCGCGTGGTGGTGTCGCACGACTGGATGGGCGAGGTGTTCGAGCAGTTCCTGGCCACGCAGGCGAACGACGACATCAAGCGCCTGTTCAACGGCGTGACCGCCATCGTGATCGGCGCGCACGTGCGTCCCAGCTTCTACTACGCGCTGACCGGCGCGATCTACCTGGACGCCGACAACTTCTGGCTGACGGCCGAGCAGCGCGACGTCATCGACGAAGCGCCGGACTTCCGTTCGGAATTCGACCGCGACCTCAACTACTCGAGCGTGTGGAGGTACACCGAAAACAACCTGAGCATCTTCGTGAACTTCCCCGCGACCTCGCGCATCGCCCGGACGCAGAGCTACCTGCTCGCCGAGGCGGGCTGGCTGCTCTTCCACGAGCTGGCGCATGCGTCGGACTTCCTGCCGCCGAGCGAGCGGTCGCGCCTGAGCGACAACCTGGGCCTGAGCGCGTGGGGATTCATCGAGCCGCTGTTCAGTTCCGGGAGGCTGCCGTCGGCGGTCCTCAGCGCGACGTACCCGCTTCAACCGGCCGAGATGTTCGGACTGGCGCAGGTCAAGTTCTTCGGCGCGACGCCCACGGACCTCCAGAAGTCGTACACGCCGAACCAGGTGGCCGGGTTCTTCGCGCCCTACGGGGCGACCGACGAGTACAGCTACGCGACGATCCGCGAGGACCTCGCGATGCTCTTCGAAGAGTTCATGATGTACCGGCTCACCGGCGGCGCGTGGCGGCGCGACGTGGCGATCACCGACAAGATCCTCGACACGACGACCAGCGCAACGCTGACCGTGCGCTGGGGCCAGCGCGGGCGCATCGGCGAGGGCGTGGTGCGGCCGCGCGCGCAGCTCGTCGTCGGCGCCCTCGCGCCGTGGGTCCCGCCCTCGGAAGTGCTGAACCTGCCGCCGCCGATCCAGATGCGACCGGGCGAGAGCTGGGCCTCGAACCTCGTGCTGCCGGCGCCGCCGCCGTCCGGCCTGGCGAGCAGCCAGTCCGTCCGGTCCCCGTTCGATCCCGAAGGCGACCGCGCGCTGCTGATGCGTGGACTGAGCGGCCACCGCGAACACTGGACGCCGAACGAGCGCTGGCTGAAGCGGGTCGGGCGCTGAGCCGGGCGTGGCCGACTTTGCCACGCGTGGCCCCGCCGCCTCGGCTTTGCGGAACGCAGCACCCGGCAGTGTGGAAACGCCGGGCGTTGCTTCATAATTCGCGCCAATTTTCGCGTGCCGCCGCCCGGGCGGAGCTGACATGACGCTGATCGCCTTCGTCGTCCTCTACCTGCTCGCGTCGATCGCCATCGGCCTGTATGCGGCCACGCGCGTGAAGACTTCTTCGGACTACGCGATCGCCGGGCGCTCGCTGCCGCTCGCCGTGATCATCGCGACGACGTTCGCGACGTGGTTCGGCTCGGAGACGGTGCTCGGCATCCCGAGCAAGTTCATCGAGGGCGGGCTGCAGAAGACGGTCGAGGACCCGATCGGCGCCGGCATGTGCCTGGTGCTCGTCGGCATGTTCTTCGCGCGCAAGCTCTACAAGATGGACCTGCTGACCATCGGCGACTTCTACCGCAAGCGCTATGGCAAGGGCGTGGAGATCTTCAGCTCGATCGTGATCCTGATCTCCTACCTCGGCTGGGTCGCCGCGCAGGTCACCGCCCTCGGCCTCGTGTTCAACCTGCTGTCGGTCGGCGCCATCAGCGTCGCGACGGGCATGGTGATCGGCACCCTCGTCGTGCTCGTGTACACGCTGTTCGGCGGCATGTGGTCGGTGGCGCTGACCGACTTCTTCCAGATGATCATCATCGTCGTCGGCCTGACGCTGATCGCCATCTTCGCCGCCGACCACGCCGGCGGCGTCGGCAAGGTCGTCGAGTACGCGCAGTCGCGCGACCTCTTCCAGTTCTTCCCCGACGGCGGGCTGCACGGCTGGCTGTTCTGGATCGGCGCGGCGATCACCATCATGATCGGCTCGATCCCGCAGCAGGACGTCTTCCAGCGCGTGATGTCGGCCAAGAGCGCCGACGTCGCCGTCAAGGGCCCGATCATCGGCGGCATCTCGTACATGCTGTTCGCCGGGGTGCCGATGTTCATCGGGCTGTCGGCCTTCCTGATCATGCCGGACGTCGCCAACTCGCTGCTCGAGGAGGACTCGCAGAAGATCCTGCCGACGCTGGTGATGGAGCGCATGCCGGTGTGGCTGCAGGTGTTCTTCTTCGGCGCGCTCCTGTCGGCCATCATGTCGACCGCCTCGGCGACGCTGCTGGCGCCGTCGACCACGTTCGTCGAGAACGTGCTGAAGAACTTCGTGAAGCTGGGCGACCTCCAGTCGCTGCGCTACATGCGCGTCACGGTCGTCGTCTTCACCGGGTGCGTGCTCGCCTACTCGATCATCATGGAAGGCACGCCGATCTACGAGCTGGTGTCCAAGGCGTACCAGTTCCCCGTGGTCGGCGCGTTCTGGCCGCTGGTGTGCGGGCTGTACTGGAAGCGCTCGACGCGCCAGGGCGCCGTCTGGTCGATCGTGCTCGGCATGAGCACGTGGGCGCTGCTCGACTTCACGCCGCTTGGCGAGGTCTTCCCGTCGGTGCTGGGCGGCTTCCTGATGGGCGCCCTCGGCATGGTCGTCGGCTCGCTGGCGCCGACGGCGGGCAACCACGCCTACCGCGCACACACCGCCCGGCACGGCGAGCACTCGCACGCGCACCGCTGATCCGCCCCGCGGGCGGAACCCGTTGCGCCGTCAGCCGGCCGTGCCTCGCTGCACGAGCTGGACGAACTCGGTCTCGAAGCCCGCGAGCTTGCGATCGAGGTGGGCGCGCTGCTCGGGCGACGCGCTGTTGACGAGTTGCGCGATCAGCCGCGCGTTGTCGCGCCGGAAGGCCTCGGCGCGCGCGCGCTGCTCCGCATCCGACGGCCGGGCCAGCTCGCGGAAGTAGGCGCGGAACCAGTTCGCCGCGACGGCTTCCGGCGGGCGCTCGGCCTCGATCCGGCGCAGCAACGCGACGAGGTCCTTGGTCCGCCGCTCGCGCGCCTCGAGCCAGTACAGCGAATCGACGGGCCGGCCGGCGAGCGAGGCGCGCACGAGCCGCACCTGCTGGTCGCTGACCTTGCCCAGCCAGAACTCCGCGCGCTCGGCGTACTTCTTCGCGCGCGCGTCGAGCTCCTGCCTGACCGCCTCCGTGGACTCCTTGCGCGCCTTGATGTTGTCGTCGACGATCTTGCGCTCGACCTGGTCGATCTGCGCCGGGGTCAGGGTCAGCGCGAGGGCGGCGACGTCAGGGGCGGCGCGCTCGCCGAGCGCGGCCATGCGCGAGTTCAGGCCCTCGTTGAACGCGAGGATCTCCGCGGGCGTGACGACGCTGCCGTCGAGGCGGCCACGGGCGCTCTGGATGAACGCGGCGTAATCCGTCAGCTGCGTCGCGCGGTGCCAGTCCATCAGCAAGGCGACGCGCCGGCGCACCATCTGCTCCTGCTCGTCGGTCAGGGAGACATAGCGGTCGAGCGAGTACAGCAGCAGCGTGTCGGCGTTGTTGTAGCCCATCCTGACGGTGCTGCAAGCGGCGATAAGCAGGGCGAACAGGCCCAACGCCAGGCGGTGCAGGCCGCGGCTCGGCAGGGTCGGTGACTTAGAATCGGTGCGCAATCGAGGACCTCCGCGCGCCATGAACATCGTGATACTCGCCGCCGGGCAGGGCAAGCGCATGCGCTCGTCGCTGCCGAAGGTGCTGCATCCAGTGGCGGGGCGGCCGATGTTAGCGCACGTCATCGCCGCGGCCCGGCAGGCCTGCAGCGACGTGGCCAACATCACGGTCGTGATCGGCCAC
>Ga0209079_10000127_pt1 | contig 36435 bp, 34 predicted proteins | sample PPLLaktember2015_2_FD_187259 | JGI IMG/M metagenome (GOLD analysis project Ga0209079, IMG submission 187259) | Freshwater sediment microbial communities from Prairie Pothole Lake near Jamestown, North Dakota, USA - PPLs Lake P7 Core (6) Depth... | ecosystem: Environmental > Aquatic > Freshwater... | reverse complement strand
AAAGACGGTGGCGGCTACACGTACCTGCGCCTGCGCACGAAGAATGGCGAGGTGTGGGCCGCGGTTCCGGCGGCGCAGGTCAAGACGGGCGCCGAAGTGAGCATCGCCGATCCGCAGACGATGAGCGGGTTCCAGAGCAAGGCGCTGAACCGGACCTTCGACACCATCATCTTCGGCACCCTCGCCGGCGCCGGAGCCCAGGCTGCGCCCGACCTGCGCGCGATGCACGCGGGCGCGAACCAGGCGCCGAAGGTCCCCGAAGTGAAGGTCGAGAAGGCGAAGGGCGCAAATGCCCAGACCGTCGCGGGGATCGTGGCAAGCGCGCCGAAGCTCAAGGACAAGCCGGTCACCGTCCGCGGTCAGGTCGTGAAGTTCTCCTCCGGGATCATGGGCAAGAACTGGTTGCACCTGCGCGACGGGACAGGCTCCAGCCGCGACGGCACCGATGACCTCATCGTGGTCACGAACGACTCGACGAGCGTTGGCGAGGTCGTGCTCGTCAGCGGCACCGTGCGGACCGATCGCGACCTCGGCATGGGCTACTCGTACAAGGTGCTGGTGGAGGACGCCCGGCTGGCGAAGTGAGCGCCGCGGCCCTGCCGCCGCAGGTGGTCCTGGCTTCCTCCGGTCACATCTTGTGGCACTTCTGGCAGGGGGCCATGCCCTTGTCGAACTTCATCAACCTGGCCCGGCCGCCGTCCGTCGTCCGGGCTTGACAGCAGGCGGCGTTCCTATCAAAGTGATATCACTTTGATAAGGAGGCCGCGATGCAACAGTCCCCCCGCACCCAGGAGGTCGAACGCACCAGCCCGAGCGGCTACCTCTGGGTCGCCATCGGCATCGCGCTGGTCGCCGCCGGCATCTTCCTCGTCGTCCGCCCGATGGGGCTGCCCTTCCTCGCACTCGGCATCGTGCTGATCGTGCTCGGCGCGTTCACGCTGGCCGGCCTCTACATGCTGCAGCCCAACGAGGCCGCGATCCTGCTGCTGTTCGGCGAGTATGTCGGCACCGACCGCTCCGAAGGCCTGCGCTGGGCCAACCCGTTCTACAAGAAGCAGAAGATCAGCCTGCGCTCGCACAACCTGATGAGCGAGCGGCTGAAGGTCAACGACAAGCGCGGCAACCCGATCGAGATCGCCGCCGCGATCGTCTGGCGCGTGCGCAACACCGCGCAGGCGGTGTTCGACGTCGAGGACTACGACGAATACGTGCGCGTCCAGGCCGAGGCCGCGGTGCGCCACCTCGCCTCCTCGTACAACTACGACGAAGGCGAGGACGAGCACTCGACGGAGCCCACGCTGCGCGCCAGCCAGGACAAGGTGACGCAGGCGCTGATCCGCGAACTGGCCGACCGGCTCGACCAGGCCGGCATCTCGGTCGAGGACGCCAAGCTGACGCACCTCGCCTACGCGCCCGAGATCGCGCAGGTGATGCTGCGCCGCCAGCAGGCCGAGGCGATCATCGCCGCGCGCAGCAAGATCGTGCACGGCGCGGTGAGCATGGTCGAGATGGCGCTGAAGGGCCTTTCCGAGCGCGACATCGTGCACCTGGACGACGAGCGCCGCGCGGCGATGGTCTCCAACCTGCTCGTCGTGCTGTGCTCGGAGAACGACACGCAGCCGGTGATCAACACCGGCACGCTGTACCAGTGAGCGGGCGATGAACGCGCTCGCGCTCTGGATTCCCGGCACGCTGCTCGTCGTCGTCGGTGCCGTCCTGCTGGCGCTGGGCCAGGTCGGCTTCGGTGCCGCCATCGCGATCATCGCCGTCGGCGTGGCCGTCGAGTCGGCCGGCGTGCTGCTCTGGGTGAAGCAGCGGAAGACCGCGCGCAAGGGCTAGACGATGTCGTACCTGCACACGCAGCACGGCTGGCCGGTGCGCATCGCCTTCGGCCTCGCCGCGCTCGTCTTCCTCGTGATGCCCGTGGTGCAGCCGCTCGACCAGCCGCTGCCCCGCGCCGTGCTGCTCGGCGGCGCCGCCGTCGCGGTGGCGATGGGACTGCTGTGGAGCCGGATGACGATCCGCGTCGACGGCGACCGGCTGCACTGGTCCTTCGGCCCCGGCTGGCCGCGCTTCTCGCTGCCGCTGGCCGAGGTGCAGTCGGTCGAGGTCACGCGCACGACCTTCTGGCAGGGCTGGGGCATCCACCGCGTGCGCGGCGGCTGGCTCTACAACATCGCCGGGCTGGACGCGGTGCGCATCACGCGCCGGGACGGCAGGCATGTGCTGCTCGGCACCGACGAGCCGCGCCGACTCGCGTCCGCCATCGAGCGCGCGCACGGGCGGCCAGGCGAAGGGGCGCGCCGGTGAGCAGCCCGGACAAGAAGTCCTTCCTGTTGCGGATCGACCCTGCGGTCTGGCAGGAACTCGAGCGCCTCGCGGCGGCGGACCTGCGGTCGGTCAACGCCGAGATCGAGTTCCTGCTGCGCGAATCGCTCGCCAGGCGGGGCCTCCAGCCGAGGGACGCTCGCAAGAAGAAGAAGTGAGGCGGAAGCAGGTCGTCCGGCCGGCCCGTCTCGGCCGGCCGCCTGGAGTCACTCGACCTCCCCGCGAACGATGACCACGCTGCAGGTCGCGGTCTGCAGCAACGCGCTCGACACCGACCCGAGGGTGGCCTTGCCCAGTGCGCCAAGGTCGCGCGGTCCGACGACAATCGCGTCGGCATCCGTCTCGACGGCGACCCGGCACAGCGCGGGTACCACATGGCCGTCACCGATGTGGGCTGGCGCGCGCGAACCCGCATCCCCCATGGCTGCGCGCGCCGCATCGATGGCGGCGGTTCCGAGCTGATGGTCCCAGTTCCTCGTCGTCTCGCCCGGCACTCCCAGCGCCGCGCCGACCGGCCCGAGCTCCGGCCGCACGCTCGCCAGCTCGATGGAGCAACTGCCGAAGGCTGGCGCGACACGCGCCGCCCAGGCCGCCGCCTGATTCGCCGCCTCCGATCCATCGACCGCGACCAGCAGCTTCATGCGCCGTCCGAGGTCCAGGGGGCAACGCGCGTGCGGCGGCATCAGCCAGACCGGGATCGGACTCGACTGCGCAACCCTCAAGGCGACGGACCCCACCAGCAGGCCGCGCAGGGCGCTCAGTCCGCGGGTGCCCATCACGATCAGCTCGGCTCCCTCCCGCCGCGCTTCCGCCACGATCGTCTCCGCCGGCGCGCCGATGCGAACGGCGGACTCCCATGGCACCAGGCCTGCCTGCATCAGCCGCTCGGCCTCCGCGAGGCGCTCGCGACCGACTGCACGCAGCGCCTCGTCGATCAACCCCGGATCGAAGCCGGAACTCGGCCACACATGCAGCGGCGGCGGCACGACGGTCAGCAGGAGCGCCTTCAGCGCATTGTCGGCGGCGCCGCGCCACGCCGACCAGCAGCGGATCATCGCCGTGGAGCATTCGGATCCGTCGACTGCGAAGAGCACGCGCAGGCTGGCTGTCATCTTTCCTCCCGTTGTCGCACGAGCCGGGCGCCGTCAACCGGAAGCCCGACGTTCATCGGCGTTCCTCCAGGGTCCGAACACCTGGCGCGCTCGCCGGCACCGGCACAGCCGCTCCGGCCGGGGCCGTCTGCACGGCGTCGGCGAGATGTTCCGCGGCGAAGTCCGCGGCATCGCGATACGGATGCAGCACGAGCGTCGCGCCGACGGTCTCCATCGCGGCGGCGTCCTCGTCGCTGTGGACGGTGACGGCGGTGCCGCGGTCGAACCCCGCCGCGGCCAGCGACTGCAGCAACGCGGCGTTGATCTCGGGCACCGGCAGCGTGCTGACGATCCAGCGGACGGTGGCCAGCGGCAGCGTTTCCAGCAGGTGAAGGTCCTCGGCATCGCCGAAGCGCGCGTCCATGCCGCGCGCCTGCAGCGCGCGGATCACTTCCGGATCGAAGTCGAACCCGGTCACGCGCACGCCGCGCTGGTGCAGGTCGCCGAGCAGGCGGCTGCCGTAGCGCCCCAGCCCGAAGATGACCACCTCCGGCGCCGCGGCGCCGGAAGCGTGGCCCTCGTCGCTCTCGCGCGTCGGTCGGGCCCGCTCGAACACGCCCAGCCACGGCTCGAGCCGCCGGTACAGCGGCTCCGAGTACAGGATCATGTAGGTCGAGCTGGTGATCGTGATCAGGCCCACCAGCGTGACGAGTCCGAGCGCCGCGGCGTCGACGTGGCCGAGCCCGATGCCCATCGCCACGAACACGATCGAGAACTCGCTGATCTGCGCCACCGTCAGCCCGGCCAGGAAGCCGGTGCGCTTCCGGTATCCCATCACGCCCATGATCACCATCACGATCAGCGGGTTGCCGACGAGGACGAAGGCCGAGAAGGCCAGCGCCGCACCGATCTCGCCGCCGAGGGTCGCGAGGTCGAGCTTCGAGCCGAGATCGATGAAGAAGAACAGCAGCAGGAAGTCGCGCACCGTGGCCAGCCGCGTCGACAGCGCATCGCGATAGGGCGTCGACGCCAGCGAGAAGCCCGCGAGGAACGCGCCCACTTCGCGTGAGAAGCCGAACCACTCGCCCGCCGCCGCCAGCAGCACGCCCCAGGCGATGCCGAAGAGCAGCAGCAGTTCCTGCGAGCGCGCGATCCGCGCGGTCAGCGGCGGCAGCACGAAGCGCATCAGGACGCCGATCACGGCCAGCGCGGCCGCCAGTTTCGCGGCGATGATCGCGGCGGTCGTCCATGGCGCGCTTCCGGTGCTCCAGCTGCCGACCACCATCATGGCGATGACCACCGCGATGTCCTGCACGATCAGGAAGCCGACCGCGATGCGCCCGTGCAGCGAGTCGAGCTCGCGCTTGTCGGACAGCAGCTTGACGATGATGATCGTGCTGGAGAAGGTCAGCGCGACCGCCACGTACAGCGCCTTGACGCCGTCCATGTCCAGCGCGAGCGCCAGCAGGAAGCCGAACACGATCGTGAAGAGCAGCTGGCCGAGGCCGGTCGCCAGCGCGACGGGCCCGAGGTGGCGCACCAGCTTCAGGTCGAGCTTCAGGCCGACCACGAAGAGCAGCACGGCCACGCCGAGCTGCGCCAGCAGGTCGATCTCGTCGTGGGCCTGCACCCAGCCCAGCCCGGACGGCCCGGCCAGCAGGCCGACGAAGATGAAGGCGACGATCAGCGGCTGGCGCAACTGCAGCGCCACCGCGCCGACACCGGCGGCCAGCGCCAGCAGCGCGGCGATCTCGCTGAACGTGCCCTCGAGCATCGGCGTGGACCTCAGGTCATCCCGGTTCCGCGGAGCAGCAGCACGTCGCAGGTCGCGGACAGGACGGTGTGGAGGCTCACGCTGCCGAGGAAGGTGGCGCCCAGTTCGGACTTGCCATGGGCCGCGATCGCGACCAGGTCGGCATCGAGGGCATCGATCCACCGCTCGATGCAGGTCGAGGGGTAGCCGTGCCGGACGTGCAGCACGCGCTGCCCCGGAGCCACACCGGCCGCGTCGACGAAGTCGACGAGGGTCTGCTGCAGCCGCGCCTGCGCGCCGCGTCGCTGGCCGGCCAGGACCGCGGCATCGACGCCCGCATAGCGCGCCAGCCCGTCGTACGGCAGCTCGAAGGCGTGCGCCACGTGCAGCGTGGCCTGCGGCAGCCACGCAGCGCAGGCTCGCAGCGCCGTGCGCGAAGGAGCGGAGAAGTCCGTGGGCACCAGGACCGTTCGATAGTCGAAGGGCGGCGCGCGCTTGACGACCAGCACCGGGCACGGACTGACGCGCAGCAGCTTCTGCGCGGTGGTTCCCACGAACAGATGCCGCACGGGGTGATCGCCGCGTGACCCGATGACCAGCAGCCCGGCATCGACGTCAGCGACGACGCGCGCCAGCTCGGCGGCCGCCCGCCCCGCGCTCGCCCCGACCTCGCAGCGCAGGCCGCTCGCCGCCTCGATCTCGACAGCGCGCCGCCGCAGCAGGTCGGCGGCCATAGCCACGACAGCGTCGGGCGACGCCGGATCGAGACCGGCCGCGTCGGCGGCCCGGCTCACCACGTCCTCCCAGAACGAGGCCGCCGCCACGTGATGCAGGACCAGCGGCACGGACCAGAGCTTCGCCAGCGCGACCGCGCGGTCGACGGCATGCTGACTCGCCGCCGAGAAGTCGGTGCCGACGAGGATGCGGCGGGGCGGTGTGGACATCGATCGCTCTCCTTCGAACACAGCGGCCGCGACGCCGGCCCGGCCGGCGCCGCTCACAGCCGCTGCACCCCGAAGTGGCGCAGGACGGCCTTTTCCGCTTCGACAGCCAGGAACTTCACGGCCCCGAGCACCAGGATCAGTGTCCACGCGGTGCCGTCGAGCGCCACGGTCCTGAACACGAACTGCAGCGGCGGCGCATACGTGAACGCGAGCTGAAGGACGACCAGCGCGACGCTCGCCCACAGCGCCACCGGGTTGGCGGTCAGCGTGTCGCGGGCCATGGAGTGCGCGACGAAGTGGCGCGAGTTGAACAGGTAGACCAGTTCGCCCACGACCAGCATGTTGACCGCAGCCGTGCGCGCCGCGTCGAGCGACTGGCCGCGCGCGAGTTCCCACTCGAAGACCCAGAAGGCCATCCCCATCATCAGCAGGCTGACGTACACGATGCGCGCCAGCAGCAGCCGGGTAATCAGCGGCTCCGACGGCGGCCGCGGCGGGCGCTGCATCACGCCGGGCTCGGGCGGCTCGAACGCCAGCGCGATCGCCAGCGTGATCGTGGTGACCATGTTGATCCACAGGATCTGCGCGGCCGTGACCGGCAGGGCGAGCCCGAGGAACACCGCGAGCAGGATGACGCCGGCCTCGCCGCCGTTGGTCGGCAGGATGAACAGCAGCGACTTCTTGATGTTGTCGAAGATGGTCCGGCCCTCGCGCACGGCATGGTCGATCGACGCGAAGTTGTCGTCGGTCAGGACCAGGTCGGCCGCTTCGCGCGCGGCGTCGGTCCCCTTCCGGCCCATCGCCACACCGATGTCGGCACTCTTCAGCGCCGGCGCGTCGTTCACGCCGTCGCCGGTCATCGCGACGATGTTGCCCCGCGCGCGCAGCGCGGCGATGAGCCGCAATTTGTGCTCCGGGCTGGCGCGCGCGATGACGTCGGTGCGCTGCACGCGCTCGCCCAGTTGCGCCTCGTCGAGCGTCTCGATCTCGCGGCCGTCGAGCGCGTGCTCGTGCGCCAGGCCGAGCTGCGCCCCGATCGCCGCGGCCGTCACGCCGTGGTCCCCCGTGACCATCTTCACCTTGATCCCGGCGGCATGGCAGTCGGCGATGGCCTCGATCGCCTCCGGGCGCGGCGGGTCGATCATCCCGGCCAGGCCGAGCAGCGCGAACCGCGGCGTGATGTCGCTCATCGCCAGCGCGGCCGTGCCGGCGGGGTACTCGCAGCGCGCCAGCGCCAGCACGCGCTGGCCGGCGCGCGCGGCGGAGGCGATGCGCTCCTCCCACTGCGCGCGATCCAGCGGCGCGCCGTCGGCGGTGGCCGAGCACAGCGCCAGGACCTGCTCGGGCGCCCCCTTGAGGTACACGCAGGCATGGCCGGCATGGTCGTGGTGCAGCGTGGCCATGAAGCGATGCTCGGACTCGAACGGAATCGCGTCGACCCGAGGCCGCGCCGCGTGCTCGGCCTGCGCGTCGAGCCCGGCCTTGAGCGCAAGCGCGAGCAACGCACCCTCCGTGGGGTCGCCGCTCATGGTCCATGCGCCGTCGTCGTGGCGCAGGCTGGCGTCGTTGCACAGCAGCGCGCAGCGCGCGAATTCGGCGAGGTCCTCGGCGTCCGCGTCGACGTCGGCGCCATCCTTCATGAAGCCGCCGTCCGGCGCGTAGCCCGCGCCGGCCACGTCGAGCGCGCGGCCCGGCAGCACCGCCCGCACCACGGTCATCTCGTTCTTCGTCAGCGTGCCGGTCTTGTCCGAGCAGATCACGGTCACCGACCCCAGCGTCTCGACCGCCGGCAGGCGTCGCACCACGGCGTTGCGCGCGGCCATCCGCGTCGTGCCGATCGCCAGCGTGATCGTGACGATCGCCGGCAGGCCCTCGGGGATCGCGGCAACCGCGAGGCCGACCACGGCGAGGAACATGTCGATCGCGGGAAAGTCGTGCACCAGGATGCCGAACAGGAACGTCAGCACTCCGCCGAAGATGATGAAGACGGTGATGCGCCGGGCGAACTGGTCGAGCTTGCGCGTCAGCGGCGTTGCGATCTGCTGCACCCCGGCCACGAGGGCGCCGATGCGTCCGATCTCGGTCTGCGTGGCGGTGGCGACCACCACCCCGGTGGCCTGGCCGTACGTGACCACGGTGCCCGAGTAGGCCATGCCGTGGCGCTCCGCGATGACCGCGTCGGCGCCGGCCGGCGCGCTGTCCTTGTCGACGGGCACCGACTCGCCCGTCAGGGCCGACTCGTCGATCTGCAGGTTGCGGCACCGCAGCAGCCGCAGGTCGGCCGGCACCTTGTCGCCGGAGGCGATCAGCACGATGTCCCCGGGCACCAGCTCCGCCGCGGCGATCTCGTGCCGTTCGCCCGCCCGCAGGACGATCGCGTGGCTGGCCAGCATCGCCGACACGGCCTCCAGCGCGCGCTCGGCCTTGCCTTCCTGGATGAAGCCGATGATCGCGTTGACAACCACCACGCCGAAGATGACCGCCGAGTCGACGTAGTGGCCGAGCAGCAGGGTCACGACCCCGGCGGCCAGCAGGACGTAGATCAGCAGGTTGTGGAACTGCAGGGCGAAGCGCAGCAGGGCGCTGCGCCGCGCCGGCGGCGGCAGTTCGTTGCGGCCGTGACGCGCCAGCCGTTCCCGCGCCTCCTCGGCGGTCAGCCCGCGCGACGTGGCGGCGAGCGCCTCCAGCACGGCGTCGGCGGGCAGCGCGTGCCACGCGGGCGACGCAGAGGCCGCGAGGGGTTTGCCGGCGGCGTTCACTGGACTACCCACGCGCTGCGCGCGCGGGATGAGCGCTTCGGAGCGGCCGTGCGCGCTCGTGGCGCTCGCACGGAGAGCCGCGCCGCGTCGCTGCGGGCGCTGCCGTCGGGGGAGTGGAGGATCGTCATCGTCGCGCGTCGATGCTGCAGGGAGGCGGCGAGCCGCTTCGCGTCCGCAGTCGCAGGCGCGATGCGCTTTTCGCTGCTTCGAAACCAGTCTATGCAGCCACGCGCCGCGCCGGGGCACTATCGGACCGGTGATTGACTGCGGTCAGGCGCAGCGCCGGACCGCGGGTAAGGACGGATTGAATCGACGCGCACGGCGCAACGCCGGCGCCCTCGCCGCTCGGCTGCGGGCCGAGGCGTCGCTCCGCCGCATCGACCGCCGGCGCAGGGCCGCTCAGCTCGAACCCGGCTTGCCGCCCCCGAGCAGGTGCTTGAACATGTCGAGCGGCAGCGGGAACACGATGGTCGATCCGCGGTCGCCGGCGACCTGCGTCATGGTCTGCAGGTACCGCAACTGCATCGCCTCGGGTTGCTGGGCGAGCATCTGCGCCGCTTCGAGCAACGAGGCCGAGGCCTGCTTCTCGCCTTCGGCGTGGATCACCTTGGCACGCCGCTCGCGCTCGGCCTCGGCCTGCCGGGCGATCGCCCGGACCATCGACTCGTTCAGGTCGATATGCTTGATCTCGACGTTGGTGACCTTCACGCCCCAGCCGTCGGTCTGCGCGTCGAGGATGCGCTGCACGTCGAGGTTGAGCCGCTCGCGCTCAGCGAGCATCTCGTCGAGTTCATGCTTGCCGAGCACCACGCGCAGCGTGGTCTGCGCCAGTTGGCTCGTCGCCACCAGGTAGTTCTCGACCTGGATGATGGCTTTCTGCGGATCGAGCACGCGGAAGAACACCACCGCGTTGACCTTGACCGACACGTTGTCGCGCGAGATGACGTCCTGCGGCGGGACGTCCATGGTGACCACGCGCAGGTCGACCTTCACCATCTGCATGAGGCCCGGGACCACGATGACGAGGCCCGGGCCTTTCACCTTCCAGAACCGTCCCAGCAGGAACACCACGCCGCGCTCGTACTCGCGCAGGATGCGGAACGCCCAGGCGACCAGCGCAATCGCGAGGAACAGCACCGCACTCAGACCGATCTCGTACCCGAACAACATGACGCGCTCCTTTGCCGCCCGGCGGGCGGGCCGACTTCAATCGGGGATGCGTTCGACGACGGCCGTCAGGCCGTCGATGCTGCGCACCCGTACCCGGTCACCGATCGCGAACGCGGCCCCCGGCTCGGCGCCGCAGGCGCGCCACACTTCGCCGTGCAGACGCACGTACGCATCGCCTGCGTCGACCGCTTCCACGCGGCCGGTCGCGCCGATCATGTCCTCCGCCCCGCTCACCACGCGGCGCCGTCGCGCCTTCAACGCGAACGTGCCGACGCCCATGATGGCGGCGGCGCTGGTCAGCGCGATGGCGATTACGGCCGTCCGCGAAGTGGCGTAGCCCGGCACGCCCGGGTCGATCAGCATCAGCCCGCCGAACACGAACGCGACGATGCCGCCCACGCCCAGCACGCCGAAGCTCGGCATGAACACCTCGGCGATCATCAGCGCGGCGCCGAACAGCAGCAGCCCGACGCCGACCCAGTTGACCGGCAGCAGGTGCAGCGCATACAGCCCGAGCAGCAGCGCGATCGCCCCGGCCACCCCGGGCACGCCGAACCCCGGGCTGGTGAACTCGACGAACAGTCCGTAGATGCCGATGGTCAGCAGCAGAAGCGCGACCGTGGGGTTCGACAGCAGCGTCAGCACCTTGTTCTGCCAGTCGGGCTCGACCGAGCTGACCGCTGCGCCGGCCAGATCGAGCCTGACCTTGCCGCGCAGCAGCGTGACTTCGCGCCCGTCGATCTTCTTCAGCAACTGCGGGATGTCGACGGCGATGACGTCGATCACGCCGCCCGCCAGCGCGTCGTCGGCAGACAGGCTGCTGGCCCGGCGCACCGCGGTCTCGGCGAACTCCGCATTGCGGCCGCGCAACTGGGCCAGGCTGCGGATATAGGCGGCCGCATCGTTCACGGCCTTGGCCGTCATCGCATCGACGGGGCCGGCTTCGTCGTCCGTGGCCTTTGCGGGTGGATCGGAGCCGTCGCGATCCTTCCGGGCGGGCGCCGGCTTGCCGGGCGCGCCGCCCGGTGCGCCGAGCGCCACCGGCGTGGCGGCGCCGAGGTTGGTGGCCGGCGCCATCGCGGCGATGTGGCTGGCATAGAGGATGTAGGTGCCGGCACTGGCCGCGCGTGCGCCCTCGGGCGCCACGAAGGTCGCCACCGCGACATCGGATGCGAGCACGTCCTTGATGATGGCGCGCATCGAAGTGTCGAGGCCGCCGGGCGTATCGAGCTGCAATACGACCAGCTGTGCCTTCTCCGACTGCGCCCTGGCGAGGCCGCGGCGCACGAAGTCCGCGGTCGCCGGGCTGATCATGCCGTCCACCTGCAGCACCAGCACGCCACCGACCCGCGGCTCGGCGGTGTCCGCTCCGGCCACTCCGAGCAGCAGCGCCACGCCGGCCAGCAGGGCGGCCAGCGACCAGCGCAGCCGGAGCGTGCGACCCGATGCCTTCGACATCCCGTCTCCCGGGGCGCGTAGCGTCGAACGCGATCCAGCCCGGGCGCGTGGCCCGAACAGGACGCGGCGCGGCTCGCGCCCGTCACATGCAACCGTCGAGTGCGTCAGCGATGCAACCGGAGCCAGTATGGACCCGGCCGCCCGCCCTGCACCTGCATTTCGACAAGCCGGCGCGTGATCGCGTTCCGGCGGCCCGCGGCAACTGGCCCCGGACCGCGTCGTCTGACTCAGGGCAACCACCAGTGCTTCGCCCCTCGCCGCGGCCGGCGCGCCACGTAGCATCCACGCCGATGATTCGCCGCCGACTCCAGCGCCTGCTTCCTTCCGAGGAAGCGCTGCGCACCCGACGCTCGTTGCGCTGGCTCGGTCCGCTCCTGCAGCGGCCGTGGCTGTGGCAACTCAGCCGTCGGCGCGTCGCCGCGGGGGCGGCGATCGGCGTCTTCTTCGGCTTTGTGTTCCCGGTCCTGCAGATCGCCCTCGCTGCGATCGTCGCCATCGCGTTGCGCGCCAACCTGCCCATGGCTGCGGTCAGCACGCTGGTGTCCAATCCGTTCACTTACGTGCCGATCGGCGTGCTGGCGCACAAGACCGGCGCCGCGTTGCTGGGCCAGCCGACGGATGCCGCAGCGGCGCTTGCGCAGACCCAGGCGCTGGTCGAGCAAGTGGAGAACCGCGCCACCGATCCGCGAAGCCGGTCGGAAAAGCTGCTTGGCATCGGCAAGCCCCTGATGCTGGGGCTCGCGGTGTTCGCCGTCGTGGGCGGGATCGTCACCTGGATCACGGTGAACGTGGCGTGGATCGCACTGGTCGCCTGGCGGCGACGCCGACGTCTGCGATACCGCGCGGCCGCCGACACGCGGACCTGAGCGGCGCGCCGCTCGGGCCTCTAGGCCGGGCGGACCAGCAGCAGGGGCGTGTTGCAGCGCGCTCCGACGCCGGCCGCGACCGAGCCGAGCACGACGACTTTCAGCGCGCTCGCCCCGTGCGACCCCATCACCAGCACATCGAGCTTCGCGCGCCGCGCCCAGGCAGCGAGCGCCTCGCCCGGGTTGGAGCTGACGAGCATTTCCTCGTCGGCACCCAGTCCGGCGCGTCCAAGCGCCTCGCGCGCGGGAGCCATGACGCGGTCGAACGCCGCCTGCCGAAGCGCGCGGACTTCCTCGTGCGTGAACCCGGTGCTCGCCAGGTTCGCCAGCGCGGTCTTCACCTGGATCGGCACCTCGTCGACGACATGCGCGACACGCAGCGTGAAGCGCGGGCCGAAGAACGCCTGTTGCGCGATCGTGAAGTCCAGGGCGGCGCGGCTGTGCTCGCTGCCGTCCAGGGCCAGGCCGACGCGCAGCGAACCGCGGCGCGGCGCGGTGTCGCGCCGGATCAGCAGCACCGGGGTGCGGCACTCGGCGAGCACGGCCTGCGCCACCGAGCCGAGCAGCACGTTCATGCGACCCGTGCGGCCGCGCGATCCCATGACTATCAGGTCGACCGCGTGCTCTTTGGACCACTGCGCGATCTCGGGTCCGGGCAAGCCGACCCGATAGAACCAGGCGGGCTCGAGATGCGCCGCCTTGAGGATGCCCACGGCGGGCTTCAGCACCTTGCCCGACTCGGATTCATGCCATGCCCGCACGAAGTCGGCGCCCAGGACCCGTCCGGGCCGGGGCGGAAGCGGGTACTGGACGTTGAGCACGTCGATCTGCGGGTGCGGGTCGCGCAGAGTCGACCGTGCCGCGACGAATCGCAGGGCGGCATCGCTGCAAGGACTGCCGTCGACGGGAACCAGGAGCCTCATCGCCATCCCTCCATTGCGGACCCAGGGGTCGCGCCGGCCGGCGGGTCGCACCAGCGCTTGCGCTACGACCGGCTTGATCTCAGTCTAGGAGCGCACCAAAAAGGATGCGCGAAGAACCGGAGCCGACGTTGACACCTGTCAGCCGTAGGACCAATTCCAGAGTTAACCCCTATTGCCCGTGGTAACCGCGGTCGCCGGTCCCGGTTCTGCGATGCCGCAGAGTCACTCGACGGTCAGTTGCGCCGCCGCCAGCAGCTCTTTCGTGTACGCGTTGCGCGGCACCGCGAACAGCGCCTCCGCCTCGCCCTCTTCCACCACGTCGCCGTCCTTCATCACGATCACCCGGTGCGACATCGCCCGCACGACGGCGAGGTCGTGGCTGATGAACAGATAGCTCATGCCGTAGCGTTTCTGCAGCGCCACGAGCAGCGCGAGCACCTGCTGCTGCACCGAGACGTCGAGCGCCGACGTCGGCTCGTCGAGCACCAGCACTTCCGGCCGGAGCACCACGGCGCGCGCGATCGCGATGCGCTGGCGCTGGCCGCCGCTGAACTCGTGCGGGTAGCGCTCGAGCACGCCGGCCAGGCCGTGGCGCTCGGACAGGCCCACCTCGTCGAGCATGTCGACGACCATCTTCTGGCGCTCCGCGCGCGACAGGTCCGGGCGATGGAGATCGAGTCCCTCGCCGACGATCTGGCCGACCGTCATGCGCGGACTGAGCGAGGCGAACGGGTCCTGGAACACCACCTGCATGCGTTGGCGCATCCGGCGCAGCGTCTCGCGGGGCGCGTTGTCGATGCGCTCCTCGCCGAGGTGGATCGCGCCCCCCGCGATGGGTTGCAGCGCCAGCAGCGCCATGCCGAGGGTGGTCTTGCCCGACCCCGATTCGCCGACGATCCCGACCGTCTCGCCGCGCCGCAGTTTCAGCGTGGCGGCCTTGACCGCGTCGAAGCGCCGCTTCCTGAACCAGCCTTCCTTGAGCGTGAAGCTGACCTGGATCGCCTGGCTGTCGACCAGCACCGGCGCGTCGCCGGCCACGGGCTCGACCACGCGCTGCGGCCGGCTCGCCATCAGCTTGCGCGTGTACGGATGGGAGGGGTTCCGGAACACTTCGTCGGTGGCACCGCACTCGACGAGGCAGCCGCGCTCCATCACGCCCACGCGGTGGGTGAAGCGGCGCACGAGGTTCAGGTCGTGGGTGATGAAGAGCACGGCCATGCCCATCTCGGCCTGCAGCTCGTCGAGCAGCGCGAGGATCTGCGCCTGGATCGTCACGTCGAGCGCGGTCGTCGGCTCGTCGCAGATCAGCAGCCGCGGCCGGCACGCCAGCGCCATCGCGATCATGGCGCGCTGCCGCTGGCCGCCGCTGAGTTCGTGCGGATAGGACTGGACGCGCCGTTCCGGCTCCGGGATCCCGGTGCGCGCAAGCAGTTCGACGGCGCGCGCCAGCGCGGCGTTCGGCCGCAGGCCCTGGTGCAGCTCGAGCACCTCGGCGATCTGGTTGCCGACCGTGTACAGCGGGTTCAGCGCCGTCATCGGCTCCTGGAAGATCATGCCGATCTCGGCGCCGCGGATGCCGCGCAGCCGTTGCTCCGGCAGCGCCAGCAGTTCCTCGCCGCCGAAACGGATCGCCCCTGCGGTCTGGGCGTCGCGCACCAGCCGCAGGATCGACAGCGCCGTGATCGACTTGCCGGAGCCCGACTCGCCCACCAGCGCGAACTTCTCGCCCGGCGCGATCGTGAACGAGACGTCGTCGACCACGGTCGTCGCGCCGAAGCGCACCGTCAGGTGCTCGACCGAAAGCAGCGGACCGGCGGAGTTCGTCGTCATGACTTGCGCGTGTCGAAGGCGTCGCGCAGCGCGTCGCCGATGAAGGTCAGCAGCAGCATCGTCACCACGAGCAGAAGGAAGGTCGGCACGATGATCCACCACGCGTCGAGGTTGTCCTTGCCCTGCTTCAGCAGTTCGCCGATCGACGGAATGCTCGGCGGCACGCCCAGGCCCAGGAAGTCCAGCGACGTGAGGGCCAGGATCGCCGCGCTCATCCGGAACGGCAGGAAGGTGATCACGGGCGTCATCGAGTTCGGCAGCACGTGCCGCACGATGATCTGGCGGTTCGAAAGGCCGAGCGCGCGGGCGGCCTTCACGAACTCGAGGTTGCGGTTGCGCAGGAACTCCGCCCGCACGTAGTCCGACAGCCCCATCCAGCCCCACAGCGACAGCAGCACCAGCAGCAGCAGCAGCGACGGTTCGAAGATGCTGGCGAAGATGATCAGCAGGTACAGCTCCGGGACCGCGCCCCAGACCTCGACGAAACGCTGCAGGAACAGATCGACCCGCCCGCCGAAGTAGCCCTGCAGAGCGCCGGCCAGGATGCCGATCAGCGTGCCGGCGACGGTCAGCGCAAGCGCGAACCAGATGCTGACGCGGAAGCCGTAGAGGAGCCGCGCGACCATGTCGCGGCCGTGCTGGTCCGTGCCGATCCAGTTGCTCGCCGTCGGCGGCGACGGCGAGACTTCGGGCGAGAAGTAGTCGGTCGACGTGGCGGAGTGCGCGTTGAGCGTGAACAGCGCCCAGTTGCCCGGCCGCGCCAGCACGTCGGCGATGAAGGGATCCTTCCAGTCGGTCCCGGTGCCGAAGTCGCCGCCGATGGCGCGCTCGCTCGGGTTGGCGAACATCGGCGCGTGCCACTGGCCGTCGATGCGGGCGACGAAGGGCCGGTCGTTGCTCACGATCTCGGCGAAGGTCGCCGTGACCAGCAGCGCCAGGAAGACCCACAGCGAGACGTGCCCGATGCGGTTGCGCCGGAAGCGCGCCCAGGCGCGCTGGTTGGGCGACATCGGCCTGGCCGCTGCAATCGCGCGCACATCGGCGTCCGTCTGCGGCGCGCCCGCGGGAGTGACGATGGAGCTCATGGGGCGATCCCGTTGATCATCGGCCGACGCTCGCGAACTGCACGCGCGGGTCCACCACCACGTACAGCAGGTCGGCGATCAGCTTGACCACCAGCGCGATCAGGGTGAAGAGGTAGAGGGACCCGAGCACGACCGGGTAGTCGCGCCGCACCACCGACTCGAACGCGAGCAGGCCGAGGCCGTCGAGCGAGAACAGCGTCTCGATCAGCACCGATCCCGCGAAGAACGCGCCGATGAACGCAGCCGGGAAGCCGGTGATCAGCGGGATCAGCGCGTTGCGGAAGATGTGCTTGTAGAGCACCCGCCCGTCGGACAGCCCCTTGGCGCGTGCGACCAGCACGTACTGCTTGCGCATCTCCTCGACGAAGGTGTTCTTCGTCAGCATGGTCAGGACCGCGAAGCTGCCGATCACCAGGCAGGCGAGCGGCAGCGCCAGGTGCCAGAAGTAGTCGAGGATGCGCGCGCCCCACGACAGCTCTTCCCAGTTGTCGGACGTCAGCCCGCGCAGCGGGAACCAGTCGAAAAAGGTGCCGCCGGCGAACAGCACGATCAGCAGCACGCCGAGCACGAAGCCGGGGATCGCGTAGCCGAGCAGCACGAACAGCGTGGTCACCGCGTCGAAGCGCGTTCCTTCGCGCACCGCCTTGGCCACGCCGAGCGGGATCGACACGAGGTAGCTCACCAGGAACGTCCACATCCCGAGCGAGATCGAGACCGGGAGCTTCTCCTTGATCAGCTGCCAGACGTCCTTGTTCTGCATGAAGCTGCGGCCGAGGTCGAACCGGGCGAACGAGCCGAGCATCTCGAAGTAGCGCACGTGCGCCGGCTTGTCGAAGCCGTAGAGCTTCTTCAGCTCCTCGACCCGCTGCTTGTCGAGGTCGCGGCCGGCCTTGTAGCGGCCCTCGATCGCGCCGGCCCGCGCCTCGGCCATCACCTGCTCGACCGGGCCGCCGGGCACGAACTGCATGACGACGAACGTGATGGTCAGCGCCCCGATCAGCGTCGGGATCATCAGCAGCACGCGCCGCAGGACGTAGGCGAGCATCAGCGCTTCCTCTCGAGCGACTTGTCCCACCAGCACCACAGCGGCCACGGCCCGAACTCGGCGATGCCGGTGAAGTAGGTGTCGGCGCTGAAGAACTGCGCCTGCACCGCGGGGATGCCGAAGCGGTTCCAGAACGAGACGGGTTCCACGTTGTTGTAGAGCTCGGGGACCTGGAAGAAGCTCCAGGTCACCACGCGGTCGAGCGCGCGCGCGGCGTCGCGCAGCTGCTCCATCGTGTCGGCCCGACCGATGGCGGTGATCAGCGCGTCGACCGCCGCGTCGCGGACGCCGCGGAAGTTGCTGTTGCCCTCTTCGTCGGCCGACTTCGAGCCCAGGATCGCGTCGAGCGTGCCGGAGTCCGGCAGCGTGAAGTCGCCGCCGGCGAGCGTGATCACGTCGTAGTCGTACTTCTGCAGCCGCGAGCGGTACAGCGCGAAGTCGACCACGCGGTGCTTCATCGTGATGCCGAGCTTGCGCAGCAGCGTCTGCCACCCCAGGTCCTGGATCTCGCGCGGCGACATGTACTCGAACTCGAAAAGCTCCCCCTTGCCGTTGCGCAGCAGGCCTTCCTCGTCGAGTTTCCAGCCGGCCTCCTCGAGCAGCGCGCGCGCCTTCAGCAGGTTGCGGCGCAGCCCGTTGGGCGCGTCCTTGGTGCGCGGGGCGCGGAAGGCCGGGCCGAAGACGCGGGGCGGCAGCGACTTGCGGAACGGCTCGAGCAGCGCGAGTTCGCCCGGGCCCGGCGTGCCCTGCGCGGCGAAGTCGCTGTTGTTGAACAGGCTGTCGGCGCGCTGGTACAGGCCGGTCTTGAAGGTGTTCTCGAAGTCGTAGCTGTAGACGAGCGCCTCGCGCACCCGGATGTCCTGGAACAGCGGTCGCCGCAGGTTGAGGATGTACGCCTGCATCAGCTGCCCGAAGCCGGTCACGAAGCCGCGCTTGACGATGCGGCCGTCGTCCCACTTCGCGCCCTGGTGCAGCCGCAGCCAGGAGCGCGCGCCGTACTCCTTGAAGAGATCGAACTCGCCGGCCTTGAAGGCCTCGCGCGCGACGGCGTTCTCCGAATAGTTGCGGTAGACGATGCGATCGAAGTTGAAGTGGCCGCGGCGCACGCCGAGGCCCGGGATGCCGTCGGCCCAGTAGTTCGGGTTGCGGACGAACTCGATGCGGCGCGGCATGTCGACCTTGCCGATCACGTATGGCCCGGTGGTGATCGGGTGCTCGGAGACGACCTCCGAGAACTTCTTCCCTTCGCCCCACTTGCGGCTGAAGATCGGCAGCGTGCCGGCGACGAACAACTGGTCGCGCGTGCGCTGCCGCAGGTGGAAGCGCACCGTCCGCGAGTCGACGATCTCGGCGCGCTCGATGCCCGCGAGGATGGTCTGGTAGGGCGGCGATGCCTCCTTCGAGTTCAGCGTGTCGAAGCTGTGCTTGACGTCCGCCGGCGTGACCGGGTCGCCGTTCGAGAAGCGCGCCTGCGGCCGGATGCGGAACGCGACCGACGAGAAGTCGGGCGCGACGAACATCGACTCGGCGAGCAGCGCGTACATCGTCGACGGCTCGTCGGCCGACAGGTGCGCCAGGCCCTCGATCATCCAGATCGCCACGCCCGCGGGCGCGTTGCCCCGGGTCGTGAACGGGTTGAACTTGTCGAAGCTGGTGCGGCGGTCCGGGTTGCGCAGCCGCAGCGTGGTGCCGCGCGGCGCGTCCGGGTTGACGTACTCGAAGTGCGTGAACCCCTCCGGGTACTTGGGCTCGCCGAACGCGGCGAACGCGTGCACCCAGCGGCCGGTGGCGGCCGTCGCCCCGGCGCCTGGAGCGACGTCTGGGCGGCCAGCAGCCATCGCCGAGTTCAGCGCTCCGGCGAACGGCGATCCCGAAATGGCGATGGCGAGACGGCGACGCAACGGGTCGACTGCGCCGAGCGGAGAGGCGTTCACGTCCGAAGCCGTGGCCGAAGGCCGTTCATGTTCATTTGCCGGGAATTCAGCGACGGCGGAGTCTTGTGGAAAGCGCCGCTGCGGTCAAATGCGGCCCGCCAGCCGGCGCGCGCTACTGGTTCTTGCGCTGCTGCCACTGCACGTCGGCGCCGCCCGCGTGCCGGTTCAGCACGCGCGCCAGCACGAACAGCAGGTCGGACAGGCGGTTCAGGTACTGCCGCGGACCGTCGTTGACCTTGTCCTGCTTGCCGAGCGCGACCAGCGCGCGCTCGGCGCGGCGGCAGGCGGTGCGGCAGACGTGGGCGAGCGCCGCCGCGCGCGAGCCGCCCGGCAGGATGAACTCGGCGAGGCGTGGCAGGTCGGCGTTGTAGTGCGCGAGCCGTGCGTCGAGGCGCGCGACCTGCTTGTCGGCGATCATCGTGTAGCCCGGGATCGCGAGTTCGCCGCCGAGGTCGAACAGATCGTGCTGGATGTCGGACAGGTCGGCGCGCACTTCCGCCGGCAGGTCCTCGGTCGCGAGCAGGCCGACGAAGGAGTTCAGCTCGTCGACGTCGCCGAGCGCGCAGATCCGCAGGTGATCCTTGTCGACGCGCGTGCCGTCGCCGAGGCCGGTAGTGCCCGCATCTCCGGTGCGGGTGGCGATCTGCGAGAGTCTGTTGCCCATAGAATGACCTTCCGGTGTTGCCGTGTCGTGCTTGACGGAGTCCGATTATGAACGCGCCCCTCCCACCACAGGCCATGCGCAAGCCGCTGCCCCCGATCGTGGTCGAGAAGCTGAAGGCCCTGTTCGGCGAGCGGTTTTCAACGTCCGATGCGGTCCGCGACCACCACGGGCGCGACGAATCACCCTACCCGCCGCTGCCGCCGGACGCCGTCGTCTTCGCCCGCACGACCGAGGAGGTCGCCGATCTCGTGCGGCTCGCCGTCGACCATCGCGTGCCGGTGATCCCGTACGGCGTCGGCACGTCGCTCGAAGGCCACCTGCTCGCGCTCGAGGGTGGCATCTCGGTCGACCTGTCGCAGATGAACGCCGTGCTCGCGGTGAACGCGGAAGACCTGACCGTCACGGTGCAGGCCGGCGTCACGCGCAAGCAGCTGAACAACGAGATCAAGGCGAGCGGCCTCTTCTTCCCGATCGACCCGGGCGCCGACGCCACGCTCGGCGGCATGGCCGCCACGCGCGCGTCGGGCACCAACGCCGTGCGCTACGGCACGATGCGCGAGAACGTGCTCGGCCTGACCTTCGTGACCGGCGAAGGCCGCATCGTGCGCAGCGCGCGCCGCGCGAGGAAGTCGAGCGCGGGCTACGACCTGACGCGGCTGCTCGTCGGCAGCGAGGGCACGCTCGGCATCATCACGGAAGTCACGCTGAAGCTGTACCCGCAGCCGGAGGCGATCTCGGCCGCCACGTGCAGCTTCCCCACGGTGGAAGCGGCGGTGAGGACGACGATCGAGACGATCCAGATGGGCGTTCCGATCGCGCGCTGCGAACTGCTGGACGCACTGACGGTGAAGGCGGTGAACGCGCGCAACAAGCTCGGGCTGCCGGAGCTGCCGATGCTGCTGTTCGAGTTCCACGGCTCGCCCGCCGGCGTGGCCGAGCAGGTGGCGGCCGTGCAGGCGATCGCGCGCGAGCACGGCGCCGCGGCCTTCCAGTGGGCCAACCAGCCGGAGGAGCGCTCGCGCCTCTGGGAAGCGCGCCACAACGCGTACTTCGCCTGCCTGCAGCTGAAGCCCGGATCGCGCAGCTTCACCACCGACGTGTGCGTGCCGATCTCGCGGCTCGCCGAGTGCATCACCGAGACCATCCGCGACACGTCGACGTCGCCGCTGCCCGCGCCGATCCTCGGCCACGTCGGCGACGGCAACTTCCACTGCGCGATCCTCGCCGATCCGGGCCGGCCCGAAGAGATCGAGGAAGCCGAGCGGCTGAACCGGCGCATCGTCGCGCGCGCGCTCGCGATGGACGGCACCTGCACCGGCGAGCACGGCGTCGGCATGCACAAGATGGACTTCCTGCGCGATGAGCACGGCGACGACGCGCTCGAACTGATGGCGCGCATCAAGCGCAGCTTCGATCCGCAGAACATCCTGAACCCCGGCAAGATCGTCCGGGTCTAGGGTCCGGGGCCCAGCGCGTGCAGCGCCTTCCGCCCCTGCACTGCCTGCAGGCGCTCGAAGCGGTCGCGCGCCTCGGCAGCGTCGTGGCCGCCGCCGACGAACTGTGCGTCACCGCAAGCGCGATCAGTCACCGGCTGCGCCAGTTCGAAGTGTGGCTGGGACAGCCGCTGATCGCGCGGCCGCAGCCGCTGACGCTCACGCCGCACGCGGTCCAGTACGCCGCCGCCGCGCGGGCGGCCCTCGCCGGCCTGGCCGCGCTGCCGCCGCCGCGTTCGGAGACGCGCCAGCGCCTGATGGTCGCGGTGCCGCCGACGTTCGCCCGCAACATCCTCGTGCCGAGGCTCGCGTCGTTCACCGAGCAGCACCCGGACATCGAACTCGAGCTGCACCTGACGATCCCGCTGCTCGACGTGAAGGCGGGCGAGGCGGACGTCGAGGTGCGCTTCGGCGGCGGCCAGTACGCCGACGCCGGCGGCCCGGAACTGCTGCTCGCCGAGCCGGTGTTCCCGGTCGCGGCGCCGACCTACATCGCGCGCACCGGACCGTTCGACACGCCGGCCGCGCTGCGCAAGGCCCACCTGCTGCGCAGCCCGCTGGAGCCGTGGCGGCCGTGGTTCGCCGCGGCTGGACTCGACTGGCCGGAGCCGGCGCACGGCGTGCAGTTCAACGACCTCGGCCTGCTGATGGAGGCGGCGGTCGCGGGCCAGGGGATCGCGCTGGGGCGACGGACCATCGTGCAGCACTGGCTCGAGGCCGGAATGCTCGTGCCGGTGCTCGATCTCGCCGCGACGTCACCGCACGCCTACTGGCTGCTCTACCACGCGTCCGACCTCGCCCGCCGCGAGGTGCGCACTTTCATCGAGTGGCTGCGTCTCGCCGTCAAGTCGCCGGCCGCGCCGCGCTGAGCCTGCTTCAGCGGCGCGCTGAGGCGAATTCAGCGCGCAGATTCGCCGACTGACCAGAATCGCTCTCCTCAGCCGGGTGGCTGCCGAGGAGACGACGATGAACGATGCAACGGCAAGTGTCCGGTCGACGGTGACCGAGTCCGAATGGGACCAGCGCGTGGCCCTGGCGGCCTGCTACCGGCTCGTGGCGCTGTACGGATGGGACGACCTCATCTTCACGCACATCTCGGCGCGCGTGCCCGGGCCCGGGCACCACTTCCTGATCAACCCGTACGGCTGGCTGTTCAGCGAGATCACGGCCTCCAGCCTGGTGAAGGTCGATCTCGAGGGTCGCAAGGTCGATGCGAGCCCGCACGACATCAATCCGGCGGGGTTCACGATCCACAGCGCGATCCACGCGGCGCGCGACGACGCGCACTGCGTGCTGCACGTGCACTCGGTCAACGGGGTCGCCGTGTCGGCGCAGCGCGACGGCCTGCTGCCGCTGTCACAGCACGCGATGTTCGCGCTGGCCTCCCTCGCCTATCACGACTACGAAGGCGTCGCGCTGAACGAGGACGAGAAACCGCGCCTCGTCCGCGACCTCGGGGACAAGCGCTCGCTCATCCTGCGCAACCACGGCCTGCTGACCGTCGGCGGCACCGTCGCCGCGGCCTTCGTCGCGATGTACTTCCTCGAGGCCGCCTGCATGATGCAGGTGCGCGCGCAGGCGGGTGGCGGCGCGTTGACCCGGATCGGCCCGGCGATCGTCGACGGCGCGGAGGAACAATGGAAGCGCGTCACCCACGGCGCCGGCGGCGGCCTCGCGTGGCCGGCGCTGTTGCGGAAACTGGACCGGGTCGATGCTTCCTACCGGTCTTGACGCGACAATGCCAGCCTCAGCTCGCGCGCGCCTTCGCGATGTAGGCGGAGAGGTCGTCGAGATCCTTGGTCGTCAGCACGCCGCGGTACTGCGCCTTGGCGTTGGCCGCGCCCGGCACCGCGCCCTCGATCGACTTCTGCAGGACCGCCCGCACGAAGCGCGCATCCCTGGCATTGCCGCCCCGGTTCTCGATCATTCCGCGCAGGGCGTCGCCGCTGGCGTGGCAGGCGAGGCAGTCGCCGACGGGCTTGCCGGTCGCCGCGCCGGTGTTCGTGAAGAGCCTGCGCCCGCGCTCGGTGTCCTGCGCCGCCGCGGCAGCGGCAAGGCCGCCGATGAGGCAGGCGGCGAGCAGTCGTTTTCTCATCGGTTGTTCGGCCGAGCCATCCGGTGGCGAGACGCTCGGAGGATATCCCAGGCGCATCGATTCGTGCCTGCCGGTAAAGACTGTCCAACCCGTTGCGCCCCTGTGTCGCAGTGGCGACTTGTGTACTCTCTCGTGCAATGAACGCCCCCCGCACGATTCCGTCGAAGATGCTCGGCGAGCGCATTCCCCTCGAAGGCACGGGCGCCGTCGACATCGAGCGCCAGCGCACGGTGGTGGCGGCGCTGCGGACCTTCCTGCCGGATCACTGCATCCTCTGGCGCGAGGAGGACACGCGGCCCTACGAGTGCGATGGCCTGACGCTGTACCGCCAGGTGCCGATGGTGGTGGCGCTGCCGGAAACCGAGGAGCAGGTCGCCCGCATCGCGCGCGCCTGCTTCGACCTCGACGTGCCGATCGTCCCGCGCGGCGCGGGCACCGGCCTGTCCGGCGGCGCGCTGCCGCACGGCCAGGGCGTGCTGCTGTCGCTGGCCAAGTTCAACCGCATCGTCCAGATCGACCCGCTGGCCCGCACCGCGGTGGTCCAGCCCGGCGTGCGCAACAGCGCCATCTCGGAAGCCGTCGCCCATCTCGGCCTGTACTACGCGCCGGATCCGTCGAGCCAGATCGCCTGCACCATCGGCGGCAACATCGCCGAGAACTCGGGCGGCGTGCACTGCCTGAAGTACGGCCTGACGCTGCAGAACGTCCTGCGCGTGCGCGGTGTAACAGTGGATGGAGAAGTGGTCGAAGTCGGATCCGAAGCGCCCGACGCGCCCGGCTACGACCTGCTGCCGCTGGTGGTCGGCTGCGAGGGCATGCTGCTCGTGATCACCGAGGCGACGGTGAAGCTGGTGCCGAAGCCGCTGAAGCAGCAGGTCATCATGGCCTCGTTCGACGACATCGAGAAAGGCGGCGACGCGGTCGCCGCCGTGATTGCCGCGGGCATCATCCCGGCCGGCATGGAGATGATGGACAAGCCGGCCACCGCGGCGGTCGAGCCGTTCGTGAAGGCGGGCTACGACCTGAACGCGGAAGCGATCCTGCTGGTCGAGTCCGACGGCACGCCCGAGGAAGTCGCCGAGGAGATCGAGCGCATCGAGGCGGTGCTGCGCGCGAAGGGCGCCACCCAGCTCGCCGTGTCGCAGTCGGAACCCGAGCGCCTGCGCTACTGGGCCGGCCGCAAGGCGGCCTTTCCCGCGGTCGGACGCATCTCGCCCGACTACTACTGCATGGACGGCACGATCCCGCGCAAGCGCCTCGGCGAAGTGCTGAAGGCGATCGCGGCGATGGAGAAGAAGTACGACCTGCGCTGCGCCAACGTGTTCCACGCGGGCGACGGCAATCTGCATCCGCTGATCATGTTCGACGCCAACGACCCGGATTCCGTGGTGCGCGCCGAGGAGTTCGGCTTCGAGATCCTCGAGCTGTCGATCGCCGTCGGCGGCACGGTCACCGGCGAGCACGGCGTCGGCGTCGAGAAGGTCCACCAGATGTGCCTTCAGTTCGACCCGGCCACGCTCGAGTCCTTCTTCGCGGTGAAGCGCGCGTTCGATCCGCCCGGCCTGCTGAATCCCGGCAAGGCGATCCCGACGCTCAACCGCTGCGCTGAATACGGGAAGATGCATGTGCACGCCGGCGCGCTGAAATTCCCCGAGCTTCCCCGCTTCTGACCATGGACCCGACTCTGCAGGCATTGCAGGAGCGCGTGCGCGCGGCCGCGGCGGCGAAGACGCCGCTCATGATCACCGGCGGGGGCGCCAAGGCCTTCTACGGCAACGAGCCGCGCGGCGAGGCGCTCGACGTGCGCAGCGTCAGCGGCATCGTCGACTACGAGCCGACCGAACTCGTCGTCACCGTGCGCGGCGGCACGCCGCTGGCGGAACTCGAAGCGCGCCTTGCGGAGCAGAGCCAGATGCTCCCGTTCGAGCCGCCGCACTTCGGCCCGACGGCAACCGTGGGCGGCGCGGTCGCCGCCGGCCTGGCCGGTCCGCGCCGCATGGCGGCCGGCGCGGTGCGCGACTTCGTGCTCGGCGCGCGCCTGCTCGACGGCCGCGGCAATGTGCTGTCGTTCGGCGGCCGCGTGATGAAGAACGTGGCCGGCTACGACGTGGCGCGCGCGCTGCCCGGCTCGCTCGGCACGCTCGGCGTGATCGTCGAAGCGTCGTTGAAGGTGCTGCCGCGGCCGGTCGCCGAGCAGACGCTGCTGTTCGAGATGAACGAGGCGGAATCGATCCGTCGTGCCAACGAGTGGGGCGGCCAGCCGCTGCCGATCTCGGCAACCGCCTGGTGCGGCGGCCAGCTCTATGTGCGCCTGTCCGGCGCCGCGGCCGGCGTGCAGGCCGCGCACGCGAAAATGGGCGGCAGCCCGGTGCCCGAAGCCGCGCTGCTGTGGGCCGAGTTGCGCGAGCAGGCGCACGGCTTCTTCCAGCCCGGCCACGGAACGCTGTGGCGCGTGGCCGTACCGCCGACCACCGGCCCGCTCGATCTCGGCGCGACGCTGGTCGAGTGGAACGGCGGGCAGCGCTGGGTGTGGTCGGACGCGCCGACGGAAAAGATCCGCGCGCGCGTCGAGGCCGCGGGCGGCCACGCGACGCAGTTCCGCGGCGGCGACCGCCGCTCGACCTTCCATCCGCTGCCGCCCGCGCTGGCGGCGATCCACCGTCGACTGAAGGCCGAATTCGACCCGGCCGGCATCTTCAACCCCGGCCGCCTCTACGCAGAGCCCTGATGCAGACCGCCCTCGCCGACTTCATTCGCAACACGCCGGAGGGCCGCGAGGCCGACGCCATCCTGCGCAAGTGCGTGCACTGCGGCTTCTGCACGGCCACCTGCCCGACCTACCAGCTGCTCGGCGACGAGCTCGACGGCCCGCGCGGCCGCATCTACCTGATGAAGCAGGTGCTCGAGGGCAAGGAGGTCACGCGCTCGACCCAGGTCCACCTCGACCGCTGCCTCACCTGCCGCAACTGCGAAACGACGTGCCCATCGGGCGTGCAGTACGGCCGCCTGGTCGACATCGGCCGCAAGATCGTCGACGACCACGTGGTGCGTCCGGCCGGCGAGCGGCTGATGCGCACCGCGCTGAAGGAAGGCCTGACCAGCGTGGCATTCGGGCCGGCGATGGCGCTCGGCAAGATGATGCGGCCGCTGCTGCCCGCATCTCTGAAGGCCAAGGTGCCCGCGCCGCAGGCGGCCGGGGCGTGGCCGGCGCGCACGCACGACAAGCGCGTGCTGCTGCTCGAGGGCTGCGTGCAGCCGGCGATGGCGCCGAACATCAACACCGCGACCGCGCGCGTGCTCGACGCGCTGGGCATCGAGTCGCTGCGGCCGAAGGCCGCGGGCTGCTGCGGCGCCATCCGCTACCACCTGAACGACCACGATGGCGGGCTCGCCGACGCGCGCCGCAACATCGACGCCTGGTGGCCTTACGTCAAGGACGCCGAAGCCGAAGGCGTGATCGCGATCGTCGTCAACGCCAGCGGCTGCGGCGTCCAGGTGCGCGAGTACGCGCACCTGCTCGCGCGCGATCCGGCGTATGCGAAGAAGGCCGAGCGCATCAGCGCGATGTCCCGGGACCCGGCGGAACTGCTGCCCGCGCTCGCCGCGGAACTGAAGCGGGCGCTGCCGGCGCCGGCCGAGGGCCGCGTGGTGTTCCACCCTCCGTGCACGCTGCAGCACGGGCTGAAGGTGAAAGGCGCCGTCGAGTCGCTGCTCGCGTCGCTCGGCGCGCAGGTGCTGCCGGTCGGCGAATCCCACTTCTGCTGCGGCTCGGCAGGCACGTACTCGGTGCTGCAGGCGGACCTCGCCATCGAGCTGCGCGATCGCCGGCTCGGCCACCTGCAGGCGCCGAAGCCGGACGTGATCCTGTCGGCCAACATCGGCTGCATCCAGCATCTCGCCAGCGGGACGAGCACCCGCGTGATGCACTGGATCGAGTGGCTCGACGAGCGGCTGCGCAGCCGCTGACCTGACCCCATGCTGCAGGCGCTCGCCACGCTGCTCGTGTTCCAGACGGTCGGCGAGGTGGCCTCCTACGCGCTGGCGCTGCCGATCCCCGGCCCCGTGCTCGGCATGGCGCTGCTGCTGGCGTACCTGCTGGTCAACGAGAACGCGGTCGCGGCGCTGCGGCCCACCTGCGTCGAACTGCTGAAGCACCTGTCGCTGCTGTTCGTGCCGGCCGGCGTCGGCGTGATGCTGCACGTCGCGCGCATCGCCGACGAGTGGCTGCCGATCGTCGTCGCGCTGATCGCCAGCACCGCGCTGGCGATCGTCGTGACCGCACTCGTGATCCAGTGGACGTCGCGGTGGCTGGCGCGGGAGCCGTCGCCATGACGCGGCAACTTGGCGAGATCTGGGTCTACCTGTCGGCCACGCCGCTGCTGGGCCTGACCGTCACGCTGCTCGCCTACCTGCTGGCGTACCGGTTCTACGAGCGCGTGCGCTTCAATCCGCTCGCCAACCCGGTCGCGATCGCCGTGGTGCTGCTGGTGCTCGTGCTGACGGTCACGCGCACGCCGTACGCGACGTACTTCGAGGGCGCGCAGTTCGTGCACTTCCTGCTCGGCCCGGCCACGGTGGCCCTGGCGCTTCCGCTGTACGACCAGCGCACCAAGCTGAAGCGCCTTTGGGTCCCGCTGACGCTCGGGCTCACTGCCGGCGTCCTCACCGCGATCGTTTCCGCGGTCGGCATCGCGTGGGCGCTCGGCGCGAGCAGGCAGACGCTGCTGTCGCTCGCGCCGAAGTCGGTCACCACGCCGATCGCGATGGGCATCGCCGAGAAGATCGGCGGGCTGCCGTCGCTGACGGCGGTGTTCGTGATCCTCACCGGCATGACCGGCGCGATCATCGCGCGACCGCTGCTGAACGCTCTCGGCGTCGACGCGCACCCGACGCGCGGCTTCGCGGTCGGCGTGGCGGCCCATGGCATCGGCACCGCGCGCGCGTTCCAGGTCAGCGAGGAGATGGGCGCGTTCGCGGGCCTGGCGATGGGGCTGACGGCCTTGCTCACCGCGTTCATCGCACCGTGGCTGGCGCCGTGGCTCGTGAACCTTGCGTACTGACGCGGCGGGCACCGAACCGGTTCTTCCGTTCGAAACGTCACTTTCGGCGCTTCCGCGCGCTGCTGCGACTCGGCGACGCGTCAACCGGAAGGATCGAAGGCTGCGCCGCAGGAGGCGCGACCGGACGGTCACGATGCACGCGCCACCAGGCCAGCAAGCGGGCGAAATCGCCCTCGAAACTCAGGTCCCGGAGTGCTTCTTGCACGGCCGCGCAACGCGCGCCGTCAGATTGGTCCATCACGCTGTGCATTGCTTCGGCTGAGCAGCGAAGAAAGTGGGCCTTCAGCGCTGCTTCGTCGACGCTGGTCGCGTTCGCCCGCGATGGACGGACGGCGCGGTCGCTGACGTCCTGCGCCAACACCAAGGGCGCCGCCAGCGTCAGGCTGGCGACCACGGCGCAGGCTCGCACGGACTGCAGAGAGATCCGGTGGTGAGGCTGAACGAAAGCTTCCATCAGCGCTCTTTCTTCGCCCATCGCCATTACGGACGCGCTTGCAGAATCAGGTTGAACGGCGTCTCGGTGGCGCGCCGGAAGCGCGTGAAGCCGCCCTCGGTCACCACCTTGCGCAGCCGCTTCTCGCCGGCCTGCGCGCCGAGGCACAGACCCACCTCCTGCGAGCGCGAGCACGGCGTGCACAGCAGTGTCGATGCGGAGTAGTAGATGCGGCCCACCGGGTTGATGTTGTCCTTCAGGTCGTCGTTGGCGTACGGCTCGACGATCATCCAGGTGCCGTCGGGTTTCAGCGACTGCAGCACGTGCACCGCGGCGCCGACCGGGTCGCCCATGTCGTGCAGGCAGTCGAAGAACGTGACGAGGTCGTAGTCGCGACCCGGGTAAGCCTTGGCAGAGGCCTGCTCGAAGCGCACGCGGCTTTCGACGCCGGCTCGCTCGGCGGCTTTGCGCGCGGCTGCGATCGAGCCCGCGTGATAGTCGAAGCCGACGAACAGCGACTTCGGATAGGCGTGTGCCATCAGGATCGTCGAGGCGCCGTGGCCACAACCGACGTCGGCGACGAGGCCGCCGGCCGCGAGTCTGTCGTGCACCTCGCCGAGCGCGGGAATCCAGCTGTCGACGAGATTCGCCGCGTAGCTCGGCCGGAAGAACTTCTCCGTGCCGCAGAACACGCGGCCATCGTGTTCGTGCCATCCCATGCCGGCGCCGCTGCGGAACGACTCGGTGATGCGCGGCACGGCCTTCAGCGAGCCGAGCACGAGTTGAAAGGCGCCGGGCAGATAGGCCGGACTGTCCTCGAAGGCGAGCGCGAGCGCCTGCTCGGGCGACAGGCTGAACAGGTCCGCGCGCTCGTCGTACATCACATAGCCGCCGGCTGCCTGCGAGCTCAGCCACTCGCGGACATAGCGGGCGTCGGTGCCCGTCGCGTCCGCGAGTTGCGGCGACGTCATCGGTCCCGAGGCCAGCGCCTTGTACAGGCCGAGCTCCTCGCCGATGACGACCATGCCGGCGTGGAACGCGGCACCGAGGTCGCCGACGAAGCGGCCGATGAAGGCGTTGAGCCGGTCGGCGTCGATCGCAGGTTGAACAGCAGGGGCGGCGCGGGCGGGAACTTCGGTGAAAACGGCGGACATGGCGGACCTCCAGGAGCGAGCGGGAGGTCAGTGTCCAGCGATCGAACCGCGGCGTCATGAGGCGACTGTCCTGCCGCCGGCACCGCATCGCATGCGCAGCCGGGACACGCGTCCCGGGGCGGTCAGCCTCCGCCGAAGCCCGCCTCGCGCGCCTTGACGATCGCCTCGGCGCGCGTGTGCACCGCCAGTTTGTCGAACAGCACGCTGACCACGTTGCGCACGGTCTTCGGGCTGATCCCGGCGGTGGCCGCGATCTCCTCGTTCGACTTGCCGCGGGCAACCTGCTCGAGCAGTTGCGTCTCGCGCGGAGTGAGGCCATCGATGGCGCCAGGCGCGGACTCCGACGCTCCCGCGATGAACGCGGCAAGCTCGTCGAAGAAAAGACGGAAGGCGGGTTCGCGCGGCGCCAGCGTGTGGCCGGCGCTTTCGAGGGGAATGAAGCGGGCGCCGGGGATGGCCGACGCGATCGCGCGGCCCTGCGCGAAAGGAATCCGCGCGTCCTGTGTCGCGTGCATCACGAGCGTCGGCACGCGAACCTGGCCCAGCAAGTCCGTCACGTCGAGCCGATGCGTGACCTTGACGATGCGCGCCGCTGTCTTGGCCGAGCAGGACAGCCGCTGCATCTCGTCCCAGGCAGCCAGTTCCTCGGCCGTCGCGTTGGCCATGAACTGGCTGGTGAAGATCTGACGGAACGCCGGGTTCTCGCGGCCCCACCCGAGCGCAATCGCCCGCTCCTGCAGTTCGGCTTCCTCCTCTTGTTCCCTGGACCCGCGCCGGCGGCGGCCGAGCGCGAATCCTCCGTAGATGACCAGGCGCGCGACGCGCTCTGGATGTCGGACCGCAAAGGCGATGGCGATCGCCGCGCCTTGCGACATGCCGAGCAGTGAGAATCGATCGAGTCCAGCCGCGTCGACCACTGTTTCCAGATCGCGCAGCCACGCATCAAACGAGATGTCGCCGACCTCGCGATCGGAGAGCCCGCATCCGCGCTGGTCATAGCGCACCAGCTTCGCCCGCTGCGCGAATTCGCGCAGCCACGGCCCCCAGATGATGCTGTGCGCGTCGTGCTCGATGTGCGTCAGCCAGTAGGCGGCCCGCACCACGGGCGATCCCCGGCCGATAGTCGTGTAGGCGAGGCGCACGCCGTCCGCCGAAGCGCAGAAGCGGACACCCGGGCTGGATGGAGACATGGGCAGGATCGACCGACGAGTCCTTCGCATTCGAGCGCGCCGGCGTATCGCTGTCTGTTCGTAACTCTGCTTAGGGCCGCGCTTCATCGCGCTCCGAGGCGGCCGCCCCGCGCTGGCCGCACTATCGGACGGTGCGCGCCCGGCTGCTATCGTTCCGCCCCCTGACCGACATGCCCCAGTTTCCGATGCAAGCCATTCACACTCCCGGCCCACCGCGCGCCCTGCCCCTGCTGATAGCCATGTTCGCGGCCCTCCTGTTCGTCCAGCCCGCCGCTGCGCAGGACAAGGCGTCGACAAAAGCCCCTGCCAAGCCCGCGACCAAGGCCGCCCCGAAGAACAAGGCGAACCTGATGACACGCGACGAGCTGCGAGCGTGCATGAACGAGCAGGATCGCCTGCAGGTGATCCGGACGAGGGTCGACCAGGAGCAGGCCGCGCTCGACCAGCAGAAGGCGCGCGTCCAGGCGATGGACGCCGACCGGCAGAAGCGGGCCGCCGCGCTCGATCCGGCCGACGAGGCCGGGCGCAAGGCGATCGAGGACGAAGTGGCGAAGCGCGACCAGGAGGCCGACGCCTACAACGCCCGGCTGGCCGCGCTGCGCGAGCAGGTGGCGGGGTTCGACACGAGCCGGCAGGCGTGGGTCGAGCGCTGCACGAAGAAGGACTTCGACGAGATGGACGAAGCGGCGATCAGGAAGGAGCGCGCGCAGGCCGCGCGCGCCCCGAAGAAGTGACGATTACTTCAGCAGGCTCCTCAACATCCACGCGGTTTTTTCATGCACCTGCAGCCGCTGCGTCAGTAGATCCGCGGTCGACTCGTCGCCGCCCTTGTCGGCGGCCTTGAAGACGTCGCGCGCGGTGCGGGCGACGGTCTCGTGGCCGCGCACCAGCAGCCGCACCATCTCCATCGCCTCCGGCACGCCCTCGGTGTCCTCGATCTTCGACAGGCGCGCGAAGTCGCGGTAGGTGCCGGGCGCCGGGTAGCCGAGCGAGCGGATGCGCTCCGCGATCAAGTCGAGCGCGTTCCACAGCTCCGTGTACTGGTCCATGAACATCAGGTGCAGCGTGTTGAACATGGGACCTTCCACGTTCCAGTGGAAGCTGTGCGTCTTGAGGTACAGCCCGTAGGTGTCCGCCAGCAGCCGCGCCAGCCCGTCCGCGATCCTTGCCCGGTCGCGCGCGGGAATGCCGATGTCGATCGCCAGCCCGCTGTCGTTGCCGTTGTCCGTGACCTTGCTCTTCGCCATGTAGCCTCCGTTGAAGTTGGATCGATGCTAGGCGCGCGCCGCTCGCGCTTGCAAGTCGTGAATTGCACAAGGTCCGATAGGGCCGCGCTACCAGGGCTCCACCGGCGCGTCGGGCAGCATCTTCACGCCCGGCAGCGGCACCTTGAGGATCGACTGGCGCAGGGCTTCGACCGCCGCCATGCGCGTGAACGACTTGCGCCAGGCGAGCACGACCCGGCGGTCGGGCACGGGCGGCTTGAACGGCACGTACTCGAGCAGCGCGTCGCGCGGCGGCTTCACGGGCACCGAGGTGCGCGGCAGCACCGTGACGCCGAGGCCGGAGGCCACCATGTGGCGGATCGTGTCGAGCGAGGATCCTTCGAAAGTCTTCTGCATGCCTTCGGCCGAGCTCGAGAAGCGCGACAGCTCGGGACACACCTCGAGCACCTGGTCGCGGAAACAGTGGCCGGTGCCGAGCAGCAGCATCGTCTCGCGTTTCAGGTCCTCGCTCGGGATCGCCTTGCGCTTGGCCCACGGGTGGGTCTTGGCCACGGCCACGATGAACTCCTCGTCGTACACGGCCTGCATCATCAACCCGCTCTCGGGCAGCGGCAGCGCCATGATGGCGACGTCGATCTCGCCCGTCTTCAGCAGCTCGAGCAGCTTGACCGTGAAGTTCTCGGTCAGCAGCAGCGGCATCTGCGGCACGTCCTTCAGGAGCTGGCGCACGAGGCCCGGCAGCAGGTAGGGGCCGATCGTGTAGATGACGCCGAGCTGCAGCGGTCCCGCGAGCGGGTCCTTGCCCTGGCGCGCGATCTCCTTGATCTGCGCGGCCTCGTCGAGCACCCGCTGCGCCTGGTTGACGATGCGCTCGCCGGCCGGCGTCATCGTGACGTCGTTGGTGCGGCGCTCGAAGATCTGCGTGCCGAGTTCGTCCTCCAGCTTCTTGATCGCCACCGAAAGCGTCGGCTGGCTGACGAAGCATGCTTCCGCGGCGCGGCCGAAGTGGCGCTCGCGGGCAACGGCAACGATGTACTTGAGTTCGGTGAGTGTCATGCAATCAGGAAGGCATGCCGTCCTTCGTACCAGCGCCGCACGTGGGCCGCGGCCGCGACCGGCTCCTTCGCCAGCAGTTCGGTGGCGGCCCCTCGCGCCTGCTCGACCAGCGCCGCATCGCGCTCGAGGTCGGCAAAGCGCAGCAGCGGAGCGCCGGACTGCCGCGCGCCCAGGAATTCGCCCGGCCCACGCATCATAAGGTCTCGGCGCGCCACCTCGAATCCGTCCGCCGTCTCGTAGATCACCTTCAGGCGCTCGCGCGCGACCTCGGAGAGCGCGTCGTCGTAGAGCAGGATGCAGAAGCTCGCGTCGGCCCCGCGCCCAACCCGCCCGCGCAGCTGGTGAAGCTGCGCCAGCCCGAAGCGCTCGGCGTGCTCGATCACCATCAGCGTGGCGTTGGCCACGTCGACGCCGACTTCGATCACGGTGGTCGCCACCAGCACGTCGAGGTCGCGGGCGACGAAGGCCTGCATCACCGCGGACTTCTCGCCCGCCGGCAGCTGGCCGTGCAGCAGTCCGATCCGCAGGTCCGGGAGCAGTTCCGTGATGCGCGCGTGCGTCTCTGTGGCCGCGGTCGCCTCGATCACGTCGCTCGCCTCGATCAGCGGGCAGACCCAGTAGGCCTGGCGACCCGCGCGCACCTCGGACCGGATGCGCTCCATCACTTCCTCGCGCCGCCGCATCGAAACGAGCTTCGTCACCACGGGCCGCCGGCCGGGCGGCAGCTCGTCGATCACCGAGACGTCGAGATCCGCGAGGTAGCTCATCGCCAGCGTGCGCGGGATCGGCGTGGCCGAAAGCATCAGCAGGTGCGGCAGCAGGTCGGTCCGGCCCTCGCCGCGCAGCGCGAGCCGCTGCGCCACGCCGAAGCGGTGCTGCTCGTCGACGATGGCGAGCCCCAGTCGATGGAACCCGACCGCATCCTGGATCAGCGCGTGCGTACCGACGACCAGCTGGGCCGCGCCGCTCGCGACCGCCTGCTGCGCGCCGCGCTTGGCCGCGGCCGTCAGGCGCCCCACGAGCCACGCGACGTTGACGTCGAGCGGCGCCAGCCACTGGGCGATCTTGCGGAAGTGCTGTTCGGCGAGGATCTCCGTGGGCGCCATCAGCGCGACCTGGAAGCCGCACTCGATCGCGCGGGCCGCCGCGAGCGCCGCGATCACCGTCTTGCCGCTGCCGACGTCGCCCTGCACCAGGCGGTGCATCGGGCGCACGCCCGCCAGGTCGCGCTCGACTTCGATCCACACGCGGTCCTGCGCGGCCGTGAGCCGGAACGGCAGCGCGTCGCGCAGCTTCGTCGTGAGTTCACCCGAGCCCTGCAAGGGGTGCGCGCGTCGCTGCTCGCGCGCGTCGCGCGCCGCGCGCAGTGCGATCTGCTGCGCCAGCAGTTCGTCGAACTTCAGGCGCCGCCAGGCCGGATCGGTGCGCTCGGCCAGCGCGTGCGCGTCGGCATCGGGCGGCGGGTGGTGCAGGCGCCCGATCGAGGGCTGCAACGCCGCCAGGCCGAACTGGTCGAGCAGGCGCGCGGGCAGCACCTCGACGATGTCGACGTCGCGCAGCGCGCGGTCGATGCGCTTGCGCAGCCAGGCCTGCGGCACGCCCTCGGGCGCCGGGTAGATCGGAGTGAGCGACGTCGGCAGCGCGGCGTCCTCCACGACGACGCGCACGCGCGGGTGGACCATCTCCACGCCGGCCAGGCCGCCGCGCACGGCGCCGAACACGCGCACGCGCCGCCCGGCCTCGAACTGCTTCAGCTGCGATGGATAGAAGTGCAGGAAGCGCAGCACCAGTTCGCCGCTGTCGTCGCGCACCGTGACGCGCAGCTGGCGCCGGCCGCGGTAGACGACATCGGCCGAGAGCACCTCGGCCTCGATCTGCGACTCGGCGCCGGGCACGAGCGCGGCGATCGCGGTGACCTGCGTCTCGTCCTCGTAGCGCAGCGGCAGGTGCAGGACGAAGTCCCAGTCGCGCGACAGGCCGGCGCGCGCGAGCTTCGCCGCGATGGTGCTGCGCGACGCCGCCGCGCGATCGTCGGCGGCGGGCTTCTTGCGGGCCAGTCTCGGCAAGCTCTGCGATCTAAAGGACGAGGATCGCTTCGACCTCGAACTGCGCGCCCTTCGGCAGGCTGGCGACGCCGACGGTGGACCGCGCCGGATACGGCTTGCCCACCATCTCGGTCATGATCGCGTTGACCTTGGCGAACTGCGACAGGTCGGTCAGGAACAGCGTGAACTTCACGGCGTTGGCGAGCGACCCGCCGGCGGCCTGCGCCACCGCCGCGAGGTTCGAGAACGACTGCCGCACCTGCGCCTCGAAGTCCTGGCTCACCAGTTCACCGGTCGCCGGATCGAGCCCGATCTGGCCGGACGTGAACACCACCAGCCCTGTCTTCACCGCCTGCGAGTACGGCCCGATGGCACCGGGCGCCTTCGGCGTCGAGACGATCTCCTTGTTCATGCCGGATCTCCGTGTTGACTGATCCCGCAGTCTAGTTGTGAACCCTCACCCGCGCCTCGTCGGTCAGGTCCTCTCCTGCGCGTGGTCCGGCGGAGTCCTCGCCTGCGCCTGGTCGGAGTCCTCTCCTGCGCCTGGTCGGGCGGTGAGGGAACGCTGGGAACCGCGCACGGTGCTTGGGTCGGTGGCGGACGGCATCCACATCGCGCGGCGCGCCGGCCGCGCTGCGGGGTACCGCGCGGAGCGCGGCTCTGGCGGCGGGCGTGGCCATTCGACCGGTACGGCGGGCCGGGCACGCCATCCGCCGGAAGGCACTCCAGACACGCACTTGCGGGCCTCGCCCCGAAAGCTGCGCGCCCGCAAGAAGTGCGCTGGGCCGTGGCCGACCGCCGCCGAGTCGCGCGGAGTCGCGGTGCCCCGCAGC
>Ga0209079_10000123_pt1 | contig 37346 bp, 29 predicted proteins | sample PPLLaktember2015_2_FD_187259 | JGI IMG/M metagenome (GOLD analysis project Ga0209079, IMG submission 187259) | Freshwater sediment microbial communities from Prairie Pothole Lake near Jamestown, North Dakota, USA - PPLs Lake P7 Core (6) Depth... | ecosystem: Environmental > Aquatic > Freshwater... | reverse complement strand
GTGATCAGGGCCGTAACCCCCACACTCTTGAGCCACCGGAAGAGGCGGCGAAGCTCGGCGCGCAGGATGGCCGGGTTCGGCAGGCCCGCAAAGAGCACCTCGATCGTGTCGAGGACCACACGCCTGGCGCCCACGGACCGGATCGCGTGGCCCAGCCTCACGAAGAGACCCTCGAGGTCGTACTCGCCGGTCTCCTCGATTTCGCTTCGCTCGATGTAGACGTAGTCGACGGCGAGCTTCTTTTTTGTGACCAGGGCCTGGACGTCAAAGCCCAGCGAGGCGACGTTTTTCGACAACTCCTCGGCCGTTTCCTCGAAGGCGACAAAGACGCCCGGCTCGTTGAACCTCGTCGCACCGTTGATGAGAAACTCCATGCTCAGGAGCGTCTTCCCGGAGCCTGCGCTTCCCACGACGAGCGTAGGTCTTCCCTTCGGCACCCCCCCGCCCGTGATCTCGTCGAGTCCCGAAATCCCCGTGGGACACTTCTCGAGCCCCTCCAGCTCAACCGCCTTTTTCCGGTTTGCCGCCATGATTCCCCCCCCTGAGCAAGCGATGTTCGAAGCAAGCCGTTTGTGCAGATATTTTAGATTCTTATCTCTTATCCCTTCAGAAGAGAATAAGAATTTGGCTGAAATCCATATCAGGCATTTCCTTAGATCAAAACTAAGGAAACAGGTTGAACGGGCAGATTCTGCGCAAGGTTTTCAATCTCTTTACCATACTCTGCATGAAGGTTAAAGAAAAAGGGGGTGAACTGCAACGGCATATCGACAGGCATCTCATGGCAACCAACCGGGTGAAATTTGTCTCGAATCATTTCAACGATGTCAGGACGAACCGGGTATTCCGTATCGATCCCGTGGTGAGATGCAACGTGAGAACCCTTGCAGACACAGGGGGCGCCCCGTGCGCGGATGACGCCTGGAATAGGCAGTCCGGAAACGGCAGTGGGCTTTACGTTCGTGGAAAGTAAAAAGAGAGAGGTGTTTTCAGAGTGGGGGATGGTGGGCTGACGAAGCCGAAGGGAAAGGTTTTCTGTTCGTCCGGCTGTCGGATACGCATGGGGGGTTCAGGGGCCACTACGATGATTACGTGCGTTTCCCCCGGACGATGAAATAAATGGCGCCGATAATGACGACCGCAAAGACGACGTAAAAGATCAGGTCCATGGCAAGCTCCTATACATGATCATTGGGTTGGCGCTTCATCGGTCCCGTCATGACGTCGATTCAGCGGCCCTCACATTGATGGCTGTAAGCCCATTCTGACTTTCCAGGAAATCCACGTTCACCCTCGCGCCTTCCCGAATGAAGCCCGGATCGGACTCCCTGACGGCACTGCGGAGAAACAGCACACTCTCGCCGTCGTCGGTCCTGATAAATCCGGCGCCTATCGTCCGGTTGAACCACCTCACGGTGCCGCTTGACATGGCCCTCTACCTCCTCTGCATGAATTTCGATTTACCGGGGCTAACCGAAACCCGTATCCGGTGCTCAATCCCGCGATTCCATCTCCGGCTGGTCTTCCGCCTGCATGCTCAATCTCACGACATCCCGTAATTGCTTCTCCGGCAACGGGGACATGATGGGGTGCGTCGTGTCACAAGGGCCATCGCTTCCCCTGTTGCGGCAGGTCATCGCTCCGGCCTTGAGGATTTTCCAGACGGCATCTTCATCATCGCGCGCCTCAACGCGAATCACCCGGCTGCAGGGGGCAGGACATGAAAAGGTATAGGTCATATGCCATCGCTCCATTTAGTAAATGAGACGAGTTCGCATGTATCCTTTAACCATAACCTGCAGTTCCCCATCAATCGGGCATACGCTGAATGAGATGCTTCTTATCCCTTAGCGCGGATTCCTATAAAGGATGAGGGATGTCATCGTCCCGCAGTCGCTCCCGCACTGATCCGCTCCATGAACCTTTCTCCGAGGGGGAAGTAAGGTTTTTCGACGAAACGATGATGCCTTTGCCTGATAGTATCCATCCCGGAAAATCGCATAATGAAAAAGAGATGTCCGGCAGCTTCCATTGATCGGGCTCTCCCATGTTCTCGGCGAAGGGCATGCCGGACGGACCGCTGGAGAGTCTCCCACCGCGCTTAGCGCTTTTTTCTTCAACCCCGTCCAAGGGGGTGGCATTTCGCTTTTCTCCTTTGCTATTTCATGGAGCCGGCCTCGTCAGCGGGCACACATTCGCCAAGATATTTGTGCTGATCGTTATTTGGAAAAACCGGGGAGAACATCGATGACACAAAAGAAATTCGACATCGGCATGGTTGGTCTTGGCGCCATGGGGCGAAACCTGCTTCTGAACCTGGCCGATCACGGCTACGCGGTGGCGGGCTATGACAGGGAGGCCGACAGGGTCAAGGCCATCCTTCACCACTCCCCGGGGCGAGTGATCCGGGCAGTGGAAAACCTGCAGGAGTGCATGATGCTTCTGAAGGTCCCGCGGGTCATCGTGATCCTCGTCCCGGCAGGCCCCCCGGTGGACGCGGTCATCCGGGAGCTTCTGCCCTTCTGCCAGCCCGGGGATATCCTCATGGACTGCGGCAATTCCCATTTCACAGACACCAACCTGCGGCAGAAGGCTCTGGCCAAAAAGGGAATCCATTTCCTCGGTGTGGGCATCTCGGGCGGCGAGCTGGGCGCACGCCAGGGCCCCAGCATCATGCCCGGCGGCCCCCGGGAAGCGTACATATGGGTGAAAAGCATATTCGAGGCCATCGCCGCCGACGTTGACGGTGAGCCCTGCGTCACGTACCTCGGGCCCGGATCGGCGGGGCACTTCGTCAAGATGGTCCACAACGGCATCGAGTACGCCATGATGGAGCTCATCGCCGAGGCCTATGATCTGATGAAACGGGGGCTGGGACTCACCGATGACGAGCTTTCCGATGTCTTCGAGAAGTGGGACGGGCAGACCTTTCACGCCTATCTCCTGGAGATCACCGCCCGCATCTTCCGCCATGTCGACGAGAAAACCGGCAAACGGCTGATCGATGAAATCCTCGATGAGGCGCGGCAGAAAGGCACCGGGAAATGGACCTCCCAGGCGGCCATGGACCTGCAGGTCCCCGTCCCGGTCATCGACGCCGCTGTGGCCATGCGGGACCTGTCCGCTTTCAAGGAAGAGCGCGAAGCGGCCAGCCGGATTCTCGCCGAGTCGTCCGTCGAGTTCAAGGGACCGAGACATCGCATCCTGGAACAGCTCGAAGGAGCCCTGTACGCAGCCACCCTCATCGCCTATGCCCAGGGGATGGTCCTGCTCCAGGCTGCCTCGTCCGCTTACGAATACAACCTCAACCTGTCGGAAGTGGCCCGCATCTGGCGGGGGGGCAGCATCATCCGCTCGGCCCTGCTGGAAGACATCCGGACGAGCCTGAAGAGCCGGCCGGACGTGCCGAACCTGCTCGTGGAACCCCAGCTCTACCGGGAGGCAGCCACACGACGCGACGACCTGCAGGCCGTGGTCTGCACGGCAGCGAGTCTCGGGGTCCCGGTCCCTGCGATGATGGCCGCCCTGGCCTACTTTGACGGGTACCGCAGTGCCTGGCTGCCGGCAAATCTGATCCAGGCCCAGCGCGACTACTTCGGCGCCCACACCTACGAGAGGGTGGATGCAAAAGGGGTTTTCCACACCCGGTGGGAAGAGAAGTGAGGGGGAACCGATCCCATGGATTCAAAGCCGATGGAGTTTCAGCACGTGCCGACCCGGTTGGCGGGCCTTGCGGAGATTGCGTCCAATCTCTGGTGGAGCTGGCACCCGGCGGCGCGCATGCTCTACAAGAACCTCAACCGCCAGGTCTGGAAGGAGAGCACACACAACCCGGTGAGGGTGCTCCATGAGCTCCCGCCGGAGGCTCTGGCGCCTTTCACGGTTGATCCCCTGTATCTCGGCGAGTATGACGCGGTTCTCAAGCAGTTCCGAAACGAGCTTGCCGAGGAGGACTGCTGGTGCGACGAAAAAAATCACGTCCCCGTGGACTACACGGTGGCGTATGTCTCGGCCGAGTACGGCTTGCACCACTCGCTGCCCTTTTATGCCGGCGGGCTGGGGTTTTTAGCGGGGGATCACATCAAGGAGGCGAGCGACCTCAGGATTCCGCTTGTGGCCGTGGGGTTCATGTACCCCGAGGGGTACGTCCTGCAGCACATTCGTGACGACGGTTGGCAGGAGAGCATCGACCAGCCCCTTTACCGCGACGCCGCGTCGATCAACCGCGTCCTCGACGAAAAGGGAACCCAGCTCGTGGTGAAGGTCCCCTTCATCGAGCCGCCCATTTATGTCGCCGTCTGGAAAATCGACGTGGGGCGCATCCCCCTCTATCTCATGGACACCGATATCGACCGGAACGACCCCTGGAACCGCGGCATTTCGGCACGTCTCTACATCGGAGACAGGGAGTTGCGGCTGCGTCAGGCGATCGTCCTGGGCATCGGCGGTGACGAGGTCCTGGATACCCTGGGCGTTCACCGATCCATTCTTCACCTCAACGAGGGGCACCCCGCCTTTGCGCTCCTCGAGCGGATCCGCGAAAAGGTGTCGGAGGAGAAGCTTCCCTTCGAGGAGGCGGCCAGACAGGTGCGGAACACCTCCATCTTCACAACCCACACCCCCGTGCCGGCAGGCCACGACGTTTTTTCTTTCGCGCTCATGGAGAAATATTTTCATTCCTACTGGCCGTCGCTCGGGCTTTCCCATGACGAATTCCTCCAGCTTGGCGTCAACCCCTCCCAGCCCCAGGCCGGGTTCAACATGACGGTCATGGCCCTGAAGCTCTCGGCCTTCCGCAACGGAGTGAGCCGCCGCCACGGCGAGGTGACCCGGAAGATGTGGCAGTGCCTCTGGCCCGGCACATCGCCGGAAAAGGTCCCCATCGATTCCATTACCAACGGCGTCCACGTCCCTACCTGGATCGAGCCGAAGATGCAGCTCCTGTTCAACCGCTATCTCGGCGAGGACTGGATCGAGCGACATGGCGACCCCGCCGTCTGGCAGAAAATCGACGCCATCCCCGACGAGGAGATCTGGAAGACCCATTACTGGCTCAAGATCAAGCTCATCGACGCCGTGCGCGAGCGCGTTCGCCAGCGGTGGGCAAAGGACCGCATCAGCGCCTCGAAGGTGCTCGCCGGCGGGACGCTCCTGGATCCCTCGGTGCTCACCCTCGGCTTTGCGCGCCGGTTTGCGACCTACAAGCGGGCCGACCTGATCCTGCGCGACCTGGAGCGTCTCAAGAGGATGCTCAATGATCGCTGGCGGCCCATCCAGATCATCTTTGCCGGCAAGGCCCACCCCGCCGATGACGAGGGGAAGCGGCTCCTCCAGCAGGTTTTCAGAACTGCTACCAACCAGGATCTGGGTGGCCGCATTGCCTTTCTCGAGGACTATGGCGAGCAGTTCGCCCAGTACCTTGTCCACGGGGTGGACGTCTGGCTCAACAACCCCTTGCCGCCCCTCGAGGCCTGCGGGACGAGCGGAATGAAAGCCGCTCTGAACGGCGTTCCCCAGCTGAGCATCCTGGACGGCTGGTGGGTGGAGGGGTTCAACGGGAAAAACGGCTGGGCGATCGACGGCCGGGAAGACATCCGGAACCGCGACGATATCGACGCGGCGGCGCTCTATGACCTGCTGGAGAAGGAGATCATCCCCCTTTACTACACAACCTCGGAGGACGGCATCCCCCACGGCTGGGTCCGCGTCATGAAAGAGACCATCCGCAGCAACGCGCCCCGTTTCTCCACGCGACGCATGGTCAAGGAGTACCTGGATCGCTTCTACGTCCCGGCCCTGCAAGCCATCAAGGAGTGGAAATGACTCAGGAGGCGGCACCCGCTCACAGATGAACCAAACAGGATTGCGCGCCCTGACCCCGCATACAGTGCGGGGCTTGCGGGATGCGCCCCCGGTCAAACAAAAGGAGGACCACCATGGAAAATCAATTCAGAACGAGCATGGAATGTTTTCAGGCCCGGATCAAAGAATTTCGCGAAGACGACGAAACGCGGTGGAAGTACACGGAAAAAGAATTACAGCGGCAGTGGCGCATCCTGAAAGAAGCGGGAGGCTCGGACGAACAATTTAAAGAGGGTCTGAAAAAAGCGGGAATCGACGTCGGCGTGCTGGAGAAAGAATCCAAGCGCGACGTGGAAAAACAAAAGCGCTTGTTTGAAGAGCTTCGTAAGATCGAAGCACCGCCCCGGAGGCGGGGTCGGAAAGAACGCATTCTTCTCGATCAAAGCGTATTTCGGCCGCCTTACGACATCAATACACTGATTTATCCCCCCGCTCAAGATGCCTGGGGCAATACGGAGGATTGCGGCTTCAACCTGGGTCTCGGGGAAATCAACGTCAAGGACGAGGCGACCGGCGACGGCTGGGGGATTATGGCAACCGCGTCTCCCCCGCCCGCCGCTTGCACGTTGTTGTTCTATTACTTTCCCCCGCGAGCGGGCGAATTGACGGTGGAGCCGCATGTGGATTTCCAGGGCGACGTCGCCCTCAGCGCGCACGATCACTGGTACACATCGACGTGGGCCGATCTGGACATGAAGCTGCATTTCGATCTTTTTCAGCATTACTGGGATGGCGAAGCCACGGCAACGATCCTTAACGAGCATCACCAAAACATCAATACGGCGTTTTGGGTCGACGACCATCGCGTCATGTCGAAAACGTTGAGCGTCTCGGCCCATGATCCCGTTTTCATCAAGCTCACCGTCACCCATCAGTGCGACGCGCATTCGAGCCACGCACACGTCGCGTACGATTTTCGCACCGGTTCCGACCGTCGTATTCGCGTCGAGTATATTCGGATCCATATGCCCGGAGCGCGCCTGGTCGCGTTACCTTGATCTCTCTTGCAGAGCCTGCACGCCTCGGCGGGCTTCCGCTTCCGGCAGCGGGATCGCTTCCTCCGGCCGCATGCCCATCCCGGACGAGACCATCTCGGCAGCGATACGCCCGGGTTCGGCAGCAAAAAGCCCCGTCGCCCCGTGTCAGCCATTGCCTGATGAAAGGTAAGACATTTCGAACCTCGCAACAGGCTCTCCTCCGATGGCCGGATGACAATCGATGCGATAGGATGACTGTGCTTCATCGACCGCCGACCCCGCTTCCGGGTCCTTGCTTTTCACCTGATCATCTGAATCCACGCTTGCAGGATCGCATGGGCCCTGTCGAGAAGGACAACTCACCAGGTCTTCCGCCGGCGATCAACAATCAGCATGCAGAAAGGAGGCTTCACCATGTCTCGTCCCATCCCCGCACTCGACCCCCTCGGCAGACGGGCTGAAAGATCCGGGTTTATCAGGACCGAATCCATACGCCTGCCGACATCAGACAGGACCGGTGCGCCGTCAGGCCGGTCCGGTGAAAAAGAAGAGCCGGGCGTCACCCTGTGGGCCGGTCCGAAGGCCCTTTTCATCAATGCGGTATTTCCGGGGATCGATCTCGCGGACCTGCAGATCAATATAACGGGCAGGCGCCTGGTCTTCAGCGGGCCTCTGAGCGCCGATATCGCGATTAAAAAAGCCGGGCGGCGCCGCGCACAGCGGAAGCCGATCCTGTTCAGTCATTCCGTCGAATTGCCCTACCCGGTTGATGCCGATCGGGCCGAGGTACGCAAAGAAAACGGGCTGATCTCGATCATTCTGAAAAAAGACGACTCCCCTGCGCGCGGCGGCAACGCCCATCTGGAATCGTCCATCATGAATTCCATGAAACGCTACTTCGGGGATAACGGCCGATCCTTGGACAAACGGGCCGAGGAAGACATGATCCTCCAGAGCCTCGAAAAATATTTCGATTACCTCTCAAAAGAAGAGGACACTCTGTACAGGAGGCTGCAACCCTGAAACCGACAGACAAGGATCCCCGCAAGGGAAAGAATTTGCGCGGATTCATTCCCACGCTCCGCAATGACAGATGCGTTGGCGAGAAACCCTTGAGCGATCAACAACCACATGATGCGGTGATGGGTGACGCCGTTTTACGTGCCTGATCATTTCATGAATGACGATCATACCGTGTACCTGTCGGACATCTCAAAGGGCATGGCTCACAATGCACGCACCTGGAAGAGGTGGCATTCCCACGGCCCCAGATCGACGTACAGACCGGCATCCCGCATCCCGTCGCCACTCCTGTCGTAGGATTCGCCCGACAGGACATCGCTAAGAAGCCACGTCTTTCCTCTCCGTTCATCCCAGGTCACCCTGACGAGCGCCTGGGAGGGCCCGGCCGAAAAATTCAAGACGATGAGGTAGCGATCATCGTCCTTGACCCAGCACCAGGTGAGAATATTCTCGCAGCTCCGGTTGTCGGGCCAGCCGCCCTTCTCGCAGAGGCGCCATTCGCCGTTTCGAAAGATATCATGACGGATCTCCTGCAGAAGGCGTCCGTAGAAGGCTTCGAGGTCCTGATCGACCGGCTCATCCGGTCGGCGGGCGAGAAAGACCGGCAACCTCACCTTCAGACCCTCGAACTGCCCCTCGTGCAGCAGCCTGGCCCCGGGGAGAGTGAGGACCGCCACTGCCGCAGCGCGCCCTTTTCCGTCCGGGAACGCGGCAGCGGCCCTCGGCTCGTCATGGTTCTCGATGAACCGGACCATCCCCTCCTGGTAAGGAAGATCCGCCAGGAGGTGCAGACGCACATTCTCGGCATCCCCGTGTTCCATCCGGTCGTAGAGCTTCTTGTCGTAGCAGAAGTCAAACCCCTGCTGCTGCAGTTCCCACTCCAGGTCCCAGTAGGCCTCGGCGATGAACCGAAACTCCGGCCGCTTCGCCTTGATCGCCGGGATGAGGGTGGGCCAGTAGTCCCCGGCGGGACGCGCCCCGGCCCGGGTCCCCCAGGTGCGCTCGAAGATATTGTTGAGCATGAGCATGGCCATGTCGCAGCGGATGCCGTCGCACTGCCCGGCGATCCCCGCGACCGTCTCGATCACCGCCTGCCTGAGCCCGGGCTGAAAGGCGTTGAGCTGGAGCACATCGGGCCACGCCGGGAAGAAGGGGTCCCGGCCGCAGGCAAACACTTTTCCTCCCGCCTCGATGAAGGACGCCGGATCGTTCTTTGCGTCGTCGGCGTTACCCTGAACGAAGTATTCAGGGTGATCGCCGACCCAGGGGTGGTCCGGGGCGACATGGTTCGGCACAAAATCAAGGATAAGACGAATGCCGCGCGATGCGAGAGTCTTACGGGCTGCTGCGAGCCCCTGCGGGCCGCCGAGATGCCCATCGACGGCGTAGCGCCGCACGCAGTAGGGCGAGCCGACATTGTCCTGTGCCGTAAAGTCGGGAAGGGCTCTGCGGAAGTCCTCGAGGAGCCCCTGGTTCCGCATGGAGATTTCGATTCCGGCAGGGCTTCGCTCCCAGACGCCCATGAACCACACGGCGTCAAAGCCGTAAGCGGCGATGGCATCCCACTCCTGCTCCGGAACCGTGGCGAGATTCACCGGCCTCTTGTATTTCCGGCTCAGATCCCCCAGCCAGACCCAGGTGTTGATTTCATAGACGACCGGGTGCTTGGGCCATGACCTCATCTCTTTTTACTCCTTTCCGGAACCGCTGGCGAACGCGGCCCCCTTACCCCCCTCCAGTGCCCGCTTGGCATCCAGCAGGCCGAAGAGTTGGATGGTCTTGGCCACGAGCCCGGTCCAGCCGGTCTGATGACTGGCGCCCAGCCCCGCCCCATTGTCGCCGTGGAAGTACTCGTAAAAGAGGATGTAGTCGCGCCAGTGGGGGTCGGTCTGGAACTTCTCCGTGCCGCCGTAGACGGGTCGCCGGCCCTGCTCATCGCGGAGAAAGATGCCCGTCAGGCGATCCGAAATCTCCTTGGCAACCTCGAAGAGGTTCATCAGCTTCCCGGAGCCCGTGGGGCATTCGATTTTGAAGTTGTCGCCGTAGTAGAGGTAGAAGTTCAGCAGCGCCCGGATGATGAGCGCGTTCACCGGCATCCAGACCGGTCCCCGCCAGTTGGAATTGCCGCCGAACATGCCCGTGTTCGACTCCGCCGGCAGGTAGTCCACCTTGTACTCCTGGCCGCTCACGTGGAAGATAAACGGGTGCTGCTCGTGGAACCTGGAGAGCGAGCGGATGCCGCAGGGGCCCATAAACTCGTTCTCGTCGAGCATCTTCGTTAGGATCCGGCGGAGCCGCTCCGGGTTGACCAGGGCAATGATCCCCCGGTCCGCCACGCCCAGGTGACCCGGCCCGGTAGGGTGCATGGTCGCTGCAAGTTCGGGTATCCGGCCCAGCCGTTTCTGCAATTGAGCCAACACCCGCGGGATTCGCTCCCGCTGCCACTGTTCGACGACCGTTGTGGCGCACAGGGGCAGCAGGCCCACCATGGAGCGCACCTTGAGCCGCGTGGCATTGCCGTCGGGGAGCCGCAGCACGTCGTAGTAGAAGCCGTCCTCGTCGTCCCACATGCCGTCCTGGCCGGATCGGTTCATGGCCGCGGCGATGTAGTAGAAATGCTCCACGAACTTCAGGACCATGTCCTCGTAGATGGGGTCGTGGGCGGCGAGTTCCACGGCGAGCTCTGCCATGTTCTGGCTGAAAAGGGCCATCCAGGCCGTGCCGTCCGCCTGCTCGAGGTGGCCGCCGGTGGGCAGTGGTGCGCTGCGGTCGAAGACGCCGATGTTGTCAAGGCCGAGGAAGCCCCCCTCGAAGACGTTCTTGCCGAACCGGTCCTTGCGGTTCACCCACCAGGTGAAGTTCAGCAGCAGCTTGTTAAAGGTCTCCCTGAGGAAATCGAGGTCCATCTCGCCGCGCAGGGCCTGCTCGGTGCGGTGCAGGAAGAGCGTGGCAAAGGCGTGGACCGGGGGGTTCACGTCGCTGAAGTTCCACTCGTAGGCGGGCATCTGGCCGCTCGGGTGCAGGTAGACGCCCTCGAGCATGAGCTTCATCTGCTCCTTGGCGAAGTCGGGGTCCACGATCGCAAGCGGCAGCGTGTGAAAGGCCAGATCCCAGGCCGCGTACCAGGGGTATTCCCACTTGTCGGGCATGGAGATGATGTCCTCGTTGAGCATGTGGAACCACTCCGAGTTCCGGGAGCTGCGATATCCGGCATGGAGGGGGTTGGAGTGGTGCTCGTCCAGCCAGTTGTCGCCGTCGAAGAAGAAGAACTGCTTGCTCCAGAGCATGCCGGCGATGGCCTGGCGCATGACGTTGGCCGCGTCCGGGGAGACCGACGGCGGGGTCACGGACCGGTAGAACTCGTCCGCCTCCTGCAGCCGGTCGGCCATCGTCTTGTCAAACTCCGGACCGAAGGGGGATACGGAGGCTTTGCCTTTCCCGCTTTCGCCGGCAGGGGCCACGGAGGTCAGGCGCAGCCGTATGGTTGCCGAATCGCCGGGTGCGACTTTCAGCCGGTAGTGCGCCGCGACCTTGGTGCCTTGCCTGCCGGGGTTCACCGCGTCCTGACGGCCCTCTACGACGCCGTTGTTGATGCCGTCTTTCACGTAAGGGCTGTCGTTCGGGTAGTCGGGAAAGAGTCGTGCATTGTTCGTTTCATTCTCGGTAAAGAGCAACGGCACCTCGCGTTCGCAGGAAAGGATGAATTCGCCCAGCAGCGGATGCGCTGCCGCGACCGCACTTACTCCCGCCGATGCCTCGATCTGCCTGAGGTTCGGTTTTTCGGTTGCCCTGTTGGATTCGGCAATCCATGCCGCCCAGTCATTCCGGAACCAGAGTGTCGGCAGGAGATGCAGCTCGGCTGCGTCCGGTCCCCGGTTGGCCGCCGTGATCCGCACGAGGATGTCTTCCGGGACGGCTTTGGCGTATTCCACGAAGACGTCGAAGTAGCGGTTGCCGTCGAAGACGCCCGTGTCGAGGAGCTCATACTCCATCTCGCCGCGGGAGCGCCGCTTGTTGGTGTCCACCAGGTCGGCGTAAGGAAAGGCTGCCTGGGGGTATTTGTAGAGGTACTTCATGTACGAATGGGTCGGCGTCGAGTCGAGGTAGAAGTAGTATTCCTTGACGTCCTCCCCATGATTGCCTTCGCTGTTGGTCAACCCGAACAGCCGCTCCTTGAGGATCGGGTCCCTGCCGTTCCACAACGCAAGGGCAAAGCACAGCCGCTGTTTGTCGTCGGACAGGCCGGCCAGACCATCCTCTCCCCAACGGTAGGCCCGCGAGCGTGCCTGGTCGTGGGTGAAAAAATTCCAGGCGTCGCCGCCCTCGCTGTAATCCTCGCGAACCGTCCCCCACTGCCGCTCGCTCAGGTAGGGCCCCCATTTTTTCCAGGGCACGTTCTGCGTGCGCGCCTCCTCGAGGCGATGATTCTCCGCGGTCATGACACACCTGCCTTTCGTTGGAATATCAAGTTCGTATGGATAGCTGATGGGGATAGAAACAACGGACGCCTGCTGCACCGGTCCTGTCTCGACAAGCCTGTGATTCGCATCATTTTTGCCGAATTCAAATCCCATGTCCAGAGAGGCCCCTCCCTGTCCGCCCCCGGGCAACCCCGCCTGGTTGCTACAGCAGCGCCTTGGCGAGCACTTTCAGGATGGCCTCGATCGGCATCACCAGCGGAAGCAGGGGAAGCATGGGCGCCGCGGCGACGACGGACAGTTTGATGATGTCCTGCGGACTGAACGGGAAGAGTTTCATCTGCCGGGCAAACTGATAACTGTTGCCCAGGTCGGCCAGTGACTGGATGTCGCTGCTGCCCAGGAGCGGTTCGCCTTCAGGCGCTTTGCCCCTGATCCATTTCTCCACAAAGGAATGGTTGTACACGCCGGCCAGGGTGCTGAACTCCCGGAGGCCCTGCCTGCGTGTTCTGGCCAGCAGCGGGACAAAGACGAGCAGGGGACCCAGGAAAATCAGGTTGACCAGCACAAGATACGCGCCAAAGGGGATCTTGAAGGCCTCCAGGTTGACACCATGGAAGACGATCAGGAACGCGGTGCTCCCGCTCAGGATACTGCTCAGGCCAAAAGCCAGCGAGCCGAAGGGGACCTGCGTCATGCCCAGAAAACCGAGGCCCCCCGCCTGATCCGGATGGGACACGACCAGCCGGAGGTTCAATCGGGACATGTCCCGCAGAAAACCTGTCCAGATGATCAGCCTCCAAAGCCATCGATAGAACATGAACTGCAGAAGAGGGACAGCCACCAGGAGATACCAGGCACCGGCCATGGACAACCGGATACCGCCTTCCGTCCGGATGATGTGCCAGCTCGTCTCCAGTCCCGCATAGAATGCCGCGGTCATGGACCATGCACCGAAAACGGAAATTCCCAGGATGATCAGCTCCGGCAGCAGGGCTTCCCTCCGCGCTATGACCTTTTCAACGGCCGAGTCGAAGGCGGGATAGTCATCCTCCCTGACAAGGCCGGAACGGACGAAGTGAAGGCCTGCAATCGTCAGCCGGGGGCCGATGATGATCTCTGCGAGGATGAGCATCGGGAAGCCTACAAAAAACCTGGCGTACGATGCAAAATCCAGCAGAAACGACTGCTCCGGCGTGGGTCCCAGGGCAATCCCCTCGATCAGGGAAAGGACGAGCAGCGGGAACCACGTGAGGGCCAGGAAGATGATAATTCTTCTATTAATGGAAGGGTCATCGCCTTTGACCACGTTCAACCTCTGCATGAGCCTGTAGGCGGGCCCGCCTCTTTCAAAATAGAGATGGGACTCGCTTGCCATTGCCGGGAGAGCCATTTTGAAACCACTCCATGATGACTGGTTGTCCGGTTCAACGTGAAATCTGGAGTTCAGAATGGAAACAGACGCTTGTCAGGGACTGAAGCTCTCTTGGAAAAGCCTCATGTCAAGGAGATGAAAATTATGAATTTTATATAAATACAAATAAATTATAGACAAATATAAAAGGATTTCAAGCACCCATGGAGTCTGGCAGCCTGCAAAGCGGTCTCTGAATGTTAGAAACTTACCGCGAGCCCGGTGAGACCACCATTGCTCACCGTCACACCGTATATCCCACCTTTCTCCCGGTTGAGACTCCGGATGAGATTGCGTCCGGGAATCGACCGGCGACAGGGGGAATATCCTTTGTGCCATTTCTTACATTTTTTAAGGATAAAGGGAACTTGGACCTTGGTCCTAGCCGCTTTGGACTTTGGTCCAGTATGGACAAGAAGGGAAAAAACAGGCTCGGCAGACAATAGATCCTTTACCGGTCTGTCGGCGGAGTGTGTGCGGCGATAGCCTTGCGAAGGCCCTGGCGCAGGGCATCGATCCGCGCGTCATGCAGGATGCCCTCGCGTTCGTCCATGTAGACTTTGGCGATCTCCGTGGGGAGAACCAGGATATTGGGATCCCAGCCCGTCAGGCGGAGGCAGAGTTCCCCCGAGCCCGTGAACACCCGGTTTTCCTCCACGGTGGTGCGAATCCCCGGGACTTCGATCCGGCCGAGTTCCTGCAGCCAGGCATCGATCCGGACGCCCCAGCGCAACCGATCGATCAGAGCCGTTCCGAGATTGAACAGGGGGGGATTCTCGATTCCCTTTTCGATCTGGCGGGAAATGTTATACGAGTGGATGTCGTAGACGACGCAGAAGCCGAAACGCTCCAGCAGGACGCGGATGCAGCTGCCGGCGAACCGGTAAAACGCCTCGTGCTTATCGAGGGACCGGCGCACCATGGCCTCCGCCGGGGCGGCGCGGTAGACCTGCACACCCCAGAACTGATCCGCCGTCAGCGGTACCGCCTGCCCGGCGGGACGATTCAGATCGTACTCGGCCCTCGAATCCAGCCCCCAGATGGCGTTTCCATTCCCCCGGATCATCCGGTCGGTGGCAGGGTCCTCTTCGAAGAGGCGGTCCTTTTCGGCAATCTGCATCAGGGGAAGCAGTTCCTCGCGGACGCGGTGCCCGGCATGGATTGCTAAAGCGAGCGCAGGCGTCGACAGGTCCAGATCGAAGGCGAACCCGGCGTCCGCACCTTCCCCCTCGAGCCTTTTCGCGCTCCGGAGCCGTTCCACCAGTTCGGGGTCAAAGGGGACGTTCATGGTTTTTCCTCGGAACGACAAATCAAGAACGGCGAGACTGCTTCGCTGCGCTCGCAGTGACAGTCGATGGTTCAAGGGTTCAAGCGTCCAGGAGAGCGCTTCTCTCCAGGGGCGTAGCGGCGAAGCACGTAATTTGTATGCTTCTGATCCTTTGCCGCTCTTCTGCTCTTCCTCGCTTCCGCTCTTCCTTTTTTAACCGAGCCCGTGCCTCTCCAGGGCGGAATGCACGATCAGGTGAAGCATGTTCCGGTATTCCTCCATGGGTCCGCCCGCCGAGGGGTGATAGAGCGAGTAGATCTGGGGGCTCCAGCTCTTCATGGGCTTGAGCCCCGGGATGCCGTTGATTTCCATGACCCGCAGGCGCCCCAGCGCGTCCACGCGCATGTCGACCCGGACGTGGTCCCAGCACTTCAGGGCGTCGGTGGCTTTCTTCGTCAGCTCTTTGGCCTCCTCGGCACGCTCCGTGGGGATGCTGATCTTGGTCAGCCCCACCCCCCTGAGATCGCTTCGCAGGATCCGATGCCTGCCGAAATGGGACTTGTCGACGGTGACAAGGCCGGGCAGGATCTCCTGGAGCCTCCCGTTGCCCAGCATCAGGACCGTGTACTCCTCGCCGGGCAGATACTCCTCGATGAGTGCGGCCTGCTGGAGCTTTTCGTGCACGTACCGGACGCGCTTCTCCATCTCCCGCGGGTTGTGGACCACGCTCTCGTCGCTGATGCCGATCGAGCGCGATTCGCAGTTGGGCTTGACGAAGGCCGGGAACGGGATATCGGGCAGCGGATCGCCAGGCACCACCAGCTTGAAGGCCGGGACCAGGACCCCGTTCTCATGCATGATCCGGTGCGTCTCGTATTTCTGGATCAGATGCTTCATCGTCAGGGCGTTTGGGCCGATGTACGGGATGCCCCTCTCGTCCAGGATGTCGGCGACCCATTCGTTGTCGTCACCGAGGCCGATGATGTCCTCGCGGTGCGAAAAATAGTACAGGGCACTCCAGACGATATCGTAGGTGCGGCTCGAGATGGCCTTCATGAAGTCGTCCGTGGTCACCACATAGGCGATCTCGGCCGCCAGATCCCCCGAATTCAGGGTCTCGCATAGGGTCTCGGTCACCTTCATGTCACCCCACCCCTGGGCATCGCCACCGGGGCCCGTTACGATCAACACCTTCCTCATCCCGTCTCTCCTTGCCGTCAGAATGTAAACAAATCCGGATCGTGCCGATACTGTCTCAATGCGCCGGCCGTCAGGGGCGATGCCGCTTCCAGAAGCCGGGCGATCGCCTCGATCTTCTCGTCGCTCCAGACGATGCGGGAGACGACCTTCAGGTCGATCCGGGCGTCCTTCTGTCCCGGGGGAGCGAAATCGGCAAGCATCGCATCACTCATCGCCTTGTTGGGGTTGAGAAGCGTGATCGGGCCCTCGAAGACGGACCGCAGGGCGGCCTCGAAGATGCGTTGACTGTACCCGTAATGCGTACAGCACAGGGCGGCCGCAACGGGCCCGCGCCTGTCCGGGACACGCTCGGCGGCCTGACGGATGCAGCTCTCGACCATCGCCCGGACGGTTGCGCCTCCCGGATCCTTCTCGATCTCGCCTGCCAGTCGATCGCAGGGCTGGCAGACGATGCGCCCCGCGTCAATGCCCCGTTCGACAAGGAGCGCTCGATGGGTGTCGGCCTCGATGGTTGCGGGCGTGCCGAGAATGATGACGCGGCTCTCCGCCCGGGCGCTCAGGTACGCGTGTATGAGATCAACGCCGAAATCGATGATGCCGACCACCGGCACGGGGGCTTGTTTGCTGAACGGCGTGTGGGGATAGATCGCCGACAGGGTGTTGCAGGCGATCAGGATCCGATCGGGATGAAAGCGAAGCATGGCGGTGAGCGCCCGGTCGAAGACGCGGATCCGCTCGGCCATACCGGGCAGAAGATTGTACCCGCGGTCCTGCTCCGGCCAGGCGTTGAAATAGGTCAATGACACGGCCCGATCGCTTCGACGCGCCTGCAGGCCGTTGACGATATCGGCGCAGATGGAGAGGCCGCCCATGCCCGAGTCGGCGATGACAATCGAGAGGGTATCCTTCGCCGCGGCTGCGTTCATCTCATCGCACTCCCTGTGCAGGCCGCTTTCGCGTAAGCCATTCAACGGCCAGGTCGAGGGCCCATTGCGGCGAGGCATCGATGGTCCCGTCCATGATCCGGGTCATGGCGTCGATCCAGTGTTCCCGATGCTGCATGGTAGAAATGCGATTGCGCAGCATGGCGGCGCCTTTGGCGGGCTCCTGATCCATCTTCGCCAGGATCATCGCGATCTCGTCGCGAAAGCCCTTAAGGCCGTAATAACGCAGGAACCCATGCCAGGCCTCCGCAATGCCCGCCTGGTACGCCAGCGGCAGGGAGACCTTCTTCAGGGACTCGAAGAACAGCGCGGATTCGGCCCCACGGAGCAGACGGAGACTTTCGGAGCCGATTTCGTAAGGGACCAGCTGAATATGCGCAAGGCCCGGTCGCGAGACGCCGGCCTTCACCAGGTATCCCAGCTTGCGGTAGAAAAGGTCGGTCTCCTGGTAAAAGACGAAATTTCCCAGACTGTAGCAGATCGGCACGCCGCTCAATATCTGGACGCCCTGCGGAACGTGGGCGTGATGGCCGACGATCAGATCGGACCCGGCTTCGGCGATGCGCCGGAAGGCCTCTGCCAGATACGGCGGCGGAAAGGGGATATATTCAACCCCGCCGTGGCAGACGACCAGGATGATGTTTACTTCCGGCCTGATCGCATGGACGCTGTCCACGACCTTGTCGACTTCCCATCCGAATACGCCGGGTCCGGAGACGGCGGAAGTCAGATCCTCGCCTTCACTGAAATTGATGATCCCGATGCGGACCCCGTTCAGATCGATGATCAGGGGCCGCCGGGCCTCTTCGGCGGACATGCCCGCCCCGACGGAACGGATGGAGTGTTCGCCCAGCAGCTTCAGGGTCTGGTGGAAGGCCTCCGGTCCGTAATCGAAAACATGATTGTTCCCCAGCGTGACGACCTCGAAAGGGACCGCGGTCAATCCGTTGATATGCTCGGGGCGGCCCTTGAAGACGGAGCCGCTCTTCCAGACAGGTGCGGCGTCTCCCGCCAGCGCGCATTCCAGGTTGACGATGCGCAGATCGCCCTGGCGCAGAACCGGCAACACGTCGCCGTAGACCGACTCGGGAGAGCGCGCAACGATCTCGTCGAAAGCCCGGATGGGCGCCCAGTCGGATGCGATGACGATTTCGGCCCGGGCCTGCGGGACCGCCGCATTGACCCATCGGCCCCTGCTCCAATCAAAACCTTCCAGTCCGGTCGTTGTCATCTTCGCGCTCTCGGATCTGAGCTCTCTTTCCTGCCCCGCACTCCCGGGATGCCCCTTCATCCCCGGGACCGCGAGCCGGATGAATGCGAAAAGACGCTTCTTTTCGACGGTCGGAGTATAGGATGCACCTTCGCACGTGTCAACGGAACAATTGCCGAGAAATACACCCGTATCGGGCCGGATTCTCCCTGGACGCTCAACCGAAACGGACGCTGGCGCAATATCTCGAGCTATCCAGCCAAATGGCAGGCAGGAAGTTTAAAAAAGTGGCCAGTCATGAAAAATAACTACTCAAAATGCAACATATATAAACTTTATCTTGATTGTAGTTTAAATATGTGGTTAATAGAGAAGCATGGCTACTGATAACAGAACAAAAATAAACAAATTGATAAGCCAATGGCCGCGCGGAACAGTGGCCTCAGCGTCCTACCTGAAAGAACTCGGGATATCTCAGGAACTCCTGGCCTGGTACAAACGGAGCGGCTGGCTGGAATCCTACGGCCACGGTGCTTATATCCTTGCCGGGGATAAGGTCGAGTGGACCGGCGCCCTGTACGCCCTTCAAAAACATTTGAAGATGTCTGTCCATGCAGGCGGCAGAACCGCCTTGGAACTAAAGGGTTACGGTCATTTTGTTCCGATGCGGCAAAAGGTTTTTCTCTATGGCGAAAGGGCCCTGACGCTGCCCGCCTGGTTTAAGAAGTCCATGCGAGACAGGGATTTCGCATACGTGAAGACAAACCTGTTTCCGCCGGGGTATGAAGACGGTCTGACCGAGTTCAAATCTGGCGAGTTTACCGTTATCATTTCGGCGCCGGAAAGAGCCGCTATGGAAATGCTTCACATGGTCCCGAACGTCGTTGGGTTCGAGGAATCGTCGCTGATCATGGAGAACCTGGCGGGCTTGCGCCCCGAGATTGTTCTGAAGCTTCTGGAGGCTTGCCGGTTCGTCAAAGTAAAGCGGCTCTTTCTCTACCTCGCGGAGAAATATTCTCATCCATGGTTTTCTCGACTGGACCTGTCGGAACTCGACTTGGGGAAGGGAAAGAGACTGATCGTGGCGCGTGGCATGCTGGACAAAAAATATCAAATCACCGTTCCGAGGCAGGAAAGAGACTCGACGGAGTGAAGGACACCATCTTCTATAGACAGGCTGAACTTGTTCTGAGAATCCTGCCGGACGTTCTCATCGAGGAGATCTTCGCCCTGAAAGGCGGGACGGCGATCAATTTTTTTTCAAGGACCTGCCTCGCCTTTCCGTGGACATTGACCTCACTTATCTGCCGCTGACGGATCGCGGCAAAGCCCTGCAGGATATCCATGATGCCCTTCAGCGGATCGCCGATCGGCTCAAAAGAAAACAGCCGGGCGCGAAAATCATGCCGAGGGTCTCAAGGGAAACATCCCTACTGATCGGACTCATCGTGACGCGTGACGATGCCACCGTCAAGATCGAACCCAACACGATCATGCGAGGGACGGTATACCCTGTACAGATCCGGCCCCTCGCCCGGCGGGCGCAGGAGCTTTTTGAATTTCACATCGAGGCCAGATCCCTTTCTCTTGCGGACCTTTATGGCGGGAAAATCTGTGCCGCCCTCGACCGGCAGCACCCGCGAGACCTCTATGACATCCATCTCTTGTTTCGCGCCGAAGGGATAACGGACGAAATCAGGAAAGCCTTCATCGTGTACCTCATCTGCCAGCCGAGGCCGATCCTGGAAGTTCTAAACCCGTCGATGGTTGACATCCGTGGATCCTTTGAGAAGGAATTCCGCGGCATGGTCCTCGATCCGGTGACATGCGAGTTCCTCGAAAAAGAAAGGAAACGGCTGTTCGAAGAGATCAAAACGGGATTGACCGACGAGGAGAGAATCTTCATCGTTTCCATGAAGGAAGGAAAACCGCGCTGGGACCTGATCGATCTTGCGGGTGTGGAGCGGCTGCCGGCCATAAGCTGGAAGCTGATCAATATAGAAAAGATGGCTCCCATGAAACACAGTCAGGCACTCAGGCGGCTCAAGGATTTCTTGGACTTGTAAAGCATAACCGCTGTGATGAGCAGACACGTTTCACAGCAGACGGCAGGATCCATTCGTATACAGTATTTCTCAACAAACGTAGGGATGCCGAGCAGCCGCATGAATGATATTGTCAGAATAGAAAACCTTATTCGCCAAGCTGAGAAGCGACTGCTCGATCTCGAATCGGAAAAGCTGCAGCTATATAGCGAGGTCGAACATCTAAAAAATCAGAGAGAAGCTCTTGTCAACCCACATCCCTCCCTGCCTCCCTCAAAAGAGAAAGTAATCACGACTCGATCGTCCAGAGAGGAGAAGATCGCGTTGTTCCGGAGACTCTTCAAGGGCCGGGAGGATGTCTACGCCAGGCGATGGGAAAGTAAAAAAACGGGGAAATCCGGGTATCAACCGGCGTGCGAACATGAATGGGTGTCCAGCGTATGCGGCAAACCTTCCATAAAATGTTCAGATTGCCCCAGCCGGTCCTTCATCCCCCTGACAGATGCAACCATCCGAAAGCATTTTGAGGGGGAGTTTACTCCCGGTGGGAGCCCCCGCGAGCATACCATCGGCATTTATCCTCTCCTGTCCGATGAAACCTGTTGCTTCCTAGCGGTTGATTTTGACAAGAAAACCTGGATGAAGGATGCCGCAGCTTTTCTGGAGACATGCAAGACATTGACAATACCGGCGGCGCTTGAACGATCGCGCTCGGGAAACGGCGGGCATATCTGGATATTCTTCTCCGAGCCTATCCCCGCCGTATCGGCCAGGCGGCTGGGAACCTTCTTGATCACGGAAACGATGGAGAACCGACCGGAGATAGGCCTTGACTCCTATGACCGTCTTTTCCCAAGCCAAGACACGATCCCTCGCGGCGGATTTGGCGGCTTGATCGCCCTGCCTTTTCAGAAAGAGCCCGCCTCCAAGGGGAACTCTCTTTTCCTGGATGATCGATGCTCCCCTTTTGAAGACCAGTGGGCTTTCTTATCGACCATTAGGCGGATCAGTCCGAAAGAAGTTGATGCCATCGTGGCCATGGGGGCCAGCAAGGGTCGTATCCTTGGCGTTCGCGCGGTGATTACGGAAAAAGATGTGGATCAACCATGGACACTTTCCCCTTCGAGAAAGCCCAAAGCCCCGATTATCAAAGGCCCCTTGCCCGACAGGGTCAAAATTACGCAGGGAAGCCAGATATTTATCGACAAAAAAGACCTTCCGCCACCTCTGATCAACCAGTTGATCCGACTTGCAGCATTCCAGAATCCGGAATTCTACAGGGCACAAGCCATGCGGCTGCCCACATTCGGCAAACCGCGAATTATCTGTTGCGCTGAAGATTATCCGCATCACCTCTCTCTTCCCAGAGGTTGTCTTGACGAACTGATAGCGATGCTGGACACAATGGGTATCGGTGTGCAATTGCAGGATAAACGAAACGCAGGGGAGGGTCTCGACGTTCGATTTAACGGGGAATTAAGGCCGGATCAACGGGAGACCGCCGATGCAATTCTGGCCCACGATACCGGTGTTCTGTCTGCGACGACTGCGTTTGGAAAGACGGTCATCGGCATTTATGTGCTTGCTCGAAGGGCCGTCAATACATTGATTCTCGTTCATCGAAGGCAGCTCATGGATCAGTGGATCGCGAGCGTTTCCTCCTTTCTCCGGTTGGAGTTGTCCCAAATCGGCAAAATTGGTGAAGGGAAACACAGCCCTACGAAAAAGGTCGATGTCGCGCTGATTCAGAGCCTGGGAAGAAACTTCATGATTGATGACATCGTCGCCGACTATGGTCACATCATCGTCGATGAATGCCATCACATCCCGGCAAGCAGCTTCGAAAATGTTCTTCGGCGGTGCACTGCGAAGTACGTCCTGGGGTTGTCTGCCACAATCACACGCAAGGACGGGCATCAACCGATCATCTTCATGCAGTGCGGACCGGTACGGCATCACGTCAGCGCCCGCAAACAGGCAGGGGACAGCCCTTTCTCACACCACGTCGTCACCAGAAGAACATCCTTCCGATACGATTCTCCCGATCCAAAGGACAAACCTGCCATAACGGACATCTACGCACAGATGGTTCAGGATCCCGAGAGAAATCAAATGATTTTCGATGATGTTCTAAAGTCGCTGGAGAAGGGAAGATCGCCCATCGTGATCACCGAGAGACGAGAACACCTGGAATGGTTTGCGGAGAGATTATCCAAATTCGCCAAGAACGTGATTGTCATGAAAGGCGGAATGGGGATCAGACAAAGGAAAGAAATCGCCGAAAAGTTAGCCGCCATACCGGATCATGAAGAGCGGCTGATCCTGGCAACGGGAAGGTATCTTGGAGAGGGCTTCGATGATTCTCGCCTCGATACCCTTTTTCTTACCATGCCGATTGCCTGGCGCGGAACACTTGCCCAGTATGCAGGCCGTCTCCATCGCCTGCACTATAACAAGACCGAGGTCATCATTTACGATTATGTGGACTTGGACATACCCGTGATGCAGCGCATGTATGAAAAACGACTCAGGGGCTATCGAGCATTGGGCTATGTCTTGCGAAATGAAGCAACCGATGGATCTACCGAAGCCGACAGGAGATTCCCCCAAAAGCCTTAATGATCACAAAATTGCATTGAGCATTCGCATTACATGAAAAAGGGACTTCGCATCGATGCGAGGTCCCTTTTTCATGCGGCGGTGTTACCTTCTCTGTTCAATATCGCCTGATCGTTAATCATTTCGATATCAAGCTTCAACTTTCAGTTTCACGAAGCTGCCGTGTAGTAGGGTGACGGAATTGTCGGATATGCTCTATAGACATGAACGAATACTTCCTCCGCTTTGACATTCACCTCGTCTTCGTTATAAGAGCCGACCGGCAGGCCCGTATCATCGCTCCACAGGTAGTCCCGAATCGAAATTCGGACCGCATCGCGGGTCGATTCCTTGTCCCGCCAGTGATCGACGCGGAGCGAGCCCTTCTAAAGTTGACTGTATGGCCAGGCGGTAACGCCCGGTCCGAGAGGAAGCTTGACCTCGCCCGGGTGAACCACGTAGCCGGACAGGGCCCTTGCGCCGAAGTCCTCCCGAAAGGTTTTGATCGATGAAGCCATCGCCGGCCGCGGGGTGGAGGAAAGCTTCACTTCGACCGGTACAAGCTTCCCTTCTGTCTCAACGATGAAATCCACTTCCGTCCCCGTCGATGTCCTCCAGAAGTATACCTGCGGGTCGATTCCCCGATGGGTAAGCGACTTGACGATTTCCGACAGGACAGCCGTTTCCATGATCGCACCCGCCAGTGGGCCGGCAGCGGCGTGCCCGGGGTCTTTCAGACCCGTGAGATAACAGAGCATGCCAACGTCCAGAAAGTAAACCTTCGGTGTCTTGACGAGCCGTTTGTTGAGATTGGCAAAATAAGGGCGGAGCACCATCACCTGATAGGTGGCCTCCAGTACGGAAAGCCAGGCCTTGGTCGTGTTGACGGCCACTCCGAGGTCCCTGGCCAGATCGGTCAGATTGAGCAGCTGGGCGCTGCGGGCGGCCAGCGCACGGAGGAAGCTCTGGAACTGGGACAGGTCGCCTACCTGGCGGAGGGTCCGCACATCCCGCTCGAGGTATGTCTGGACATAGCCGGCATGCCACAGATAGGCGTCGCGGTCCGGATTTACGATCATTTCGGGGAATTGTCCGCGGAGGAAGCCTTTCCAGAGATCGGTTCTCGACACCGCTGCCGTTTTCGCATCCCTGTATTCCGGCTCCCACGGCAGCGGGGCCCGGGGCCGTCCGGCCACCTCCCGGTTCGAAAGCGGGAGGAGCCGAAGTACGGCGGCACGGCCTGCCAGTGTCTCGGTGAGCTTCTCCATGAGCAGAATATTCTGGGAGCCTGTCAACAGGTACTGCCCGGAAAGATCCCTGCGGGAGTCGATGCGCTCCTTGATGTAGGGGAAAAGACCGGGTGTGTACTGGATCTCGTCGAAAATGACGGGTGGCGGGTACATCTCCAGAAATCCCCTTGGATCTTCGCCCGCGGCAGCCCTGATATCGGGCGGCTCCATGGAGATGTAGTTGTATTTTTTCGCGAAAAGATGCTTGAGAAGCGTCGTCTTGCCGGATTGACGCGGGCCGGTAAGCACCACTGCCGGGAATTCTCCGGCAGCCCGTTTCAGCACGGGCTCAAGAGATCGTTCAATGTAGCGAGGGGTCATGGCAACTCCAATGCGTGTAATTATGCATTTAAAATGCACAATTGCAAGCAATATTTACGGCCACGATTCCGCCGTTCGGGACATTTCGCGATCTCCTTTTATCCGGCGGCAGGCGATGCCGTACAGCCCCGCGCTGCGGCAACATAAAAAGGAAACCCTGCAAGCTGCGGGGTCCCTTTCTGTGAAGGGTTCCGTCTTTGCCTCAACTCCCCGGCTCGTACTTGAAGCGGTATCCGACCCCCGGTTCATTGATCAGGAATCGGGGACGGGCGGGATCGCGCTCCAGCTTGTGCCGCAACTGGGTCATGTAAACGCGCAGGTACTGGGTGTGTTCGACGTAGGAGGGTCCCCAGACCTCCTTGAGAAGCTGGCGATGGGTTATAACCTTTCCCGCATTGCGCACAAGAACCAGCAGGAGCTTATATTCCAGGGGGGTCAGGTGGATCTCAGCGGCCCCCAGGAATACCTGTCTCTTCGTGAAATCGATGCGGAGATCATCGGCTTCGAAAGCCGATTCCTCCCGGCCGCTTGCCTGCATCTCGGCATGGCGGACAGCGACACGGACCCGGGCAAGAAGTTCACCCACGCCAAAGGGCTTCGTGAGGTAATCGTCGGCGCCGGAGTCGAGCGCACGGACCTTATCGCTCTCCTGCTCCCGCGCGGAGATGACGATGACAGGAACCCGAGACCACTCCCGAAACCTCCGGATGAACTCGAGCCCGTCCATGTCGGGCAGGCCGAGGTCGAGAAGCACCACATCGGGGTTCCGGGCGGCTGCCTGCGAAAGGCCTTCTCCTGCCGTCCCGACTTCGACGAAGCGATAGCCATCGCTCTCGAGGGCCACCTTCAGGAAGCGTCTCATCTGGATCTCGTCTTCAATCAGGAGCACAAGCCCTTTGTCCACCGGTTCATCCCTCCGACATGCGGATATCCCTTTTTTCAAATACGGGGCGGTTCCCCTTCAAACGGCAGGGTGAATCGAAATACGGCCCCGCCCCCCGGCCGGTTCTCGGCCCAGATGCGGCCACCGTGCGCTTCGATGATCACCCGACAGATGGAGAGACCCAGACCCACACCGCCCCCGGGGACTCTGCCCCGCGTAAATTTATCGAAGATCCGCTCCTGTTGCCCCTCAAGGATTCCGGGCCCCCTGTCTGCCAGCTCCACGAGAACTTCCGCATTCTGAACACGGGCGTTCAGTTCGATGGCGGTGCCTGGAGGTGTATACCGCAGCGCATTCTCGAGGAGGTTTGTCAAGACCTGTTCCATGAGGAGCGGATCGAAGGGGATCAGGGGCAGATCCTCCGGTATCTTCACATTCAACGTATGTCCGTTCAGCCGGTCCGAAAGCCGATCGATCACTGCGCCGGCGATCTCCTCCAGGGATTGCCACTCCTTGCGGATCTGGATCGCTCCGGATTCCAGGCGTGTCATGTTGAGCACATTCCTCACGATCTGATTGAGGCGTTCCGCCTCCTCTCGAATGGACTGGATGAGCTCTTTGCGATTCTCTGCCGCAAGGTCGGCGCCCTTTCGGAGAAGAGTGTCTGCTGAACCGATAATGGCAGCAAGGGGAGTCCTCAGATCGTGGGACACGGAGCTCAGCAGAATATTCCGGAGACTCTGTTTCTCGGCACTCAATCTCTCCTTCTGTGCCTCCTGGGCCAGAATGACCCTCTCCATGGCCATCGCTGTTTGGTTTGCAAAGGTTTCGAGAAGGTGAATCTGGTCGGGTTCGAAGGGCTCCTCGGGGTTTCCCGGAAGAATTCCGACAACGCCGACGGGCCCTGAGGACGCGATCATGGGCAGGTAGAGTGCCTTGGCGCCCGGCAGGGTATCGGTCCCGATACCCGCCGCCTGCCTGTTCTCCAGGACCCACTGGGCGACACCCATCTCCTTTTCGTCCAAAGCGAAGGTTCCCCCCTCCGTCGAGGGCACAACGAGATGACCCCGATCATCGGGGATGAGGATGACTACCTGGCTGAGGAAAACTTCACCGATATGCTTCACGGCAATCTCGCTGAGCCTGTCCTTCTTCCTTTCCCGGGCCAGATCCCGGCTGAGGCCAAAAAGAGCTGCAGTCTTTCTCTCCCGCCCCCTGGCCGCCTCCGCCTGTTCGCGGACCCGAAGGGTGAGCCCGCTGATGACGAGGGCTACAACAAGCATCACGCCGAAGGTCACGGCATATCGGACGTCGGCCACGGCAAATGTGTGATAGGGCGGGACGAAGAAAAAGTCAAACGCCGCAATACTCAGGAGGGTGGCCGCGAGCGCCGGCCATCGGCTCGCTCGGATCGCCGCCACCACGACGCCGAGCAGATACACCATGACCAGGTCAAGCAGTTCGAAGTAGGGGAACATGACGGCTGCGATCCCGGTTGCTGCAGCCACTGTAGAGAGGGCCCAGAGCCATTCGGATGCATTCCATTGCGGCAATGCTTTCTTCTCGACGTGCCGAGGCGCACTCTCCGGGGCATCCCCCGTGATGACGTAGACATCGATATCGCCGCTCCCGCGGACGATCTGATCCAGAGGAGAGCCTAAAATTTTGTCCTTCCATCGCGGGTGGGTCGGCTTGCCGACAATGATCTTGCCCACATTCCGGAGCCTTGCGTAGCTGAGAATCTCATCGCTCACCCGGTGTCCCGTCAACGTCACCGTCTCGGCTCCCAGGCTCTCGGCCAGCCGCATATGCTCCGCAAGCAGCCTCTTGTCCTCCTCGGAGGGTTGGACATGGGAGGGTGCTTCGACATTGACGGCGATCCACTCAGCGCGCAGACCTGCGGCCATGCGCCGTGCAGCCCGGATCAGGCGGATGGAGCGGGGATTGGGTCCCACGCAGACGAGTATCCGCTCCGTGGCGGGCCAGATGGCCTTCACGCCCTGGTCCCGCCTGTAGTGCTCCATCTGCTCATCGACCCGCTCGGCCGTGCGGCGCAGCGCCAGTTCCCTCAGCGCGATGAGGTTTCCCTTCCGGAAGAAATTCTCCATCGCCTTCCGGGCCTGATCGGGGATGTAGACTTTCCCCTCCTTCAGGCGCTGCAGAAGGTCATCGGGCGGCAGATCGACAAGTTCGATCTCATCGGCCCGCTCCAGAAACAAATCCGGAAGAGTCTCCCGTATGGCAACGCCGGTGATCTGATGAACCACGTCATTGAGGCTCTCCAGGTGCTGGACATTGACGGTGGTGTAGACGGAGATTCCGGCGCAGAGAAGTTCCCTCACGTCCTGCCAGCGTTTCTTGTGGCGGGCACCGGGAACATTGGTGTGGGCCAGCTCATCGACGAGAATGATGGAGGGATTGCGGGCCAGGGCGGCATCGAGATCAAACTCGTGGAGGGTTTTCCCCTTGTAGTAAAACGGCCGGCGGGGAAGGATTTCAAGCCCTTCCAGGAGAGCGTCCGTCTCACTGCGGCCGTGGGTCTCGACGAGGCCGGCGACGATGTCGACGCCCTCCTCGCGTCTCTTCCGGGCCGCTTCCAGCATGGCATAGGTTTTCCCCACGCCGGGTGCGGCGCCGAAGAAGACCTTCAGTTTTCCCTGCCGCTGCCGCTCCTCTTCCTGCCTGACCTGCTCGAGAAGGGCCTCGGGATCGGGTCTCCTCTCATCCATACCGGGAAAACCCTCGAACGGCGGCCGATGATCGTGAGTGCCTGATGTAGTCTAACAGAATCATCGCAGGGCCTCCAGTGCCATGTTCAGCTCGAGGACCGGGACGACGGGCTCCCCGAACAAGCCGAAATCCCGCTGTCGCTCGTGGGCCAAAACCAGACCTCTCACCACCCCTTCGTCAAGCCCCCGGGCCTTCGCAACACGCGGAACCTGGTAAAGTGCGGCCGCGGGGCTGATGTGCGGGTCGAGGCCGCTGCCGGAAGCCGTGACAAGATCCACGGGAACGAGTTGGCGATTGTCGGGATCTGCAGCATGCAGTGCGGCGATGCGCTCCCTGACAGCCTTTATCCGTTCAGGGTTCGACGGCCCCAGGTTGGAAGCTGCCGAGGCGGCTGCGTTGTATGGAAGGGGAGACGTCGCAGAAGGCCGCCCCCAGAAATAACGGGGATCATCAAAAGCCTGCCCGACCAGGGCCGATCCGGCAGGGCGGCCGTCCCTGACAATGAGGCTTCCGTTGGCCTGATGGGGAAAGACAACCTGGGCAAGTCCCGTGATGACGAGGGGATAGAGGACCCCGGTCAGCAGGGTCAGCAGGAACAGCAGCGCGACAGCGGTTCGGATGAAGTGCCTCATGGTGAATCTCCTCAAGCCAGTCCCAGGGTAGAAAGGACCAGGTCGATCAGCTTGATGCCTATGAAGGGAATCACAAGGCCGCCGGCGCCGTAGACAAGCAGGTTATGACGAAGCACCGCTGCGGCGCTCATGGGGTGATACCGGACGCCTTTCAGGGCAAGGGGTATCAATGCGATAATGATCAGGGCGTTGAAGATGACCGCTGAGAGGACCGCGCTCTGCGGTGTGGCGAGCCCCATGATGTTGAGAGCGGCAAGCGAGGGGTACATGCCGGCAAAGGCGGCGGGGAGGATGGCAAAGTACTTCGCCACGTCGTTGGCGATGCTGAAGGTGGTCAATGTCCCCCGCGTCATCAGAAGCTGTTTGCCGATCCTGACGATCTCGATGAGCTTCGTGGGGTTGGAATCGAGATCCACGAGGTTACCCGCTTCCTTGGCGGCCTGGGTGCCCGTGTTCATCGCCACGGCCACGTCGGCCTGGGCCAGGGCCGGAGCATCGTTGGTCCCGTCTCCGGTCATAGCGACCAGGTGTCCCCCCGCCTGATAATCCCGGATCAGTTTCAGCTTCGTCTCCGGTGTTGCCTGGGCGAGGAAGTCGTCCACACCGGCCTCGGCAGAGACGGCCGCCGCCGTCAACGGATTATCGCCCGTGATCATGACCGTGCGTATGCCCATCCGTCTCAGTTCGACAAAACGCTCCCGAATCCCGCCCTTGACGACATCGGCCAACTGGATGACCCCGAGCGCACGGGCCCCGTCGGCCACAACAAGCGGCGTGCCGCCGCGATGTGAGATGTCGTTGACGATCGAGCGAATTTCGGAGGGGAAAAATCCGCCCCGATCCGCCACATAGGCTTCCATGGCATCGGCGGCGCCCTTGCGGATCTCCCGCCCGTCGAGATTGACGCCGCTCATCCGCGTCTTTGCCGTAAAAGGAATGAAGCGTGCGCCGAGGGCCTTGATATCCCGCTCGCGCAAGCCGTATTGTTTCTTCGCCAGGACGACGATGCTGCGGCCCTCGGGGGTCTCGTCGGCCAGGGAGGCGAGTTGGGCCGCATCGGCAAGGAACCGTGCTTCCACACCGCCGGCGGGAAGAAAGGACGTTGCCTCCCGGTTGCCGAGGGTGATGGTCCCTGTCTTGTCGAGCAGCAGGACATCCACGTCGCCTGCCGCCTCGACGGCACGGCCGCTCATGGCGATGACATTGGCCTGGATCATCCGGTCCATACCGGCAATGCCGATGGCCGAGAGGAGCCCCCCGATGGTCGTCGGGATGAGGCAGACGAGCAGGGCGACGAGCACGGTGATGGTGACCGGTGATCCCCGGCCGGCCGCCCCGACGCTGAAAATCGAGAAGGGCAACAGGGTGACCGTGGCCAGGAGGAAGATGATTGTGAGGCCGGCCAGGAAGATGTCGAGGGCGATTTCGTTGGGGGTCTTCTGCCGCTTTGCACCCTCGACCATGGCAATCATCCGGTCGAGGAATGTCTCTCCGGGGCTTGACGTGATGCGGACGACGATCCAGTCGGACAACACCCTTGTGCCGCCGGTCACGGCGCTCCGATCCCCGCCGGACTCCCGGATGACAGGTGCGCTCTCACCCGTGATGGCGCTTTCATCGACGGAGGCGATCCCGACGACCACTTCCCCGTCGCCGGGGATCACATCACCCGCCTCCACCAGCACGAAATCACCCCTGTGGAGCTGCGAGCCCGCAACGAGGGTCCGTTCCGAGCCGGGGTCGGGACCGGAGAGGCGCTTGGCCGACACGTCCCTGCGGCTGCTTCGCAGTGCCCGTGCCTGGGCCTTTCCCCGGCCTTCCGCCATGGCCTCGGCGAAATTGCCGAAAAGAACGGTGAACCAGAGCCAGATTGACACGGTAAGGATGAACCCTGGGCGTTCCTCCGCCTGCCCGAAGAGGGAATGGAGAAAGAGCATCGATGTGAGCACGCTGCCCGCCTCGACGACAAACATCACCGGCCGGCGCATCATGTGCAGGGGATTGAGCTTCACAAATGCGTTGACGACGGCCTGCCGCATAATTGCGCCTTCAAAGAGGGTGAGGGACTTGATCTTTTGTTCCTTCGCTTTCATTTCCCGGCCTCACGATGCCATGAATTCCGCAATCGGCCCGAGGGCCAGTGCCGGCAGGAACGTCAGCGCACCCACCAGGAGCACCACCCCGGCAAGGAGAACCACGAAGAGTGGGGCGTGCGTCGGAAGGGTGCCGGGACCGGAGGGGATGATTTTTTTCCCTGCAAGGGATCCCGCCAGAGCCAGTGCGGGGATCATGACCCAGAAGCGGCCGATGAGCATCGCCAGCCCCAGGGAGAGATTGTAGAAGACGCTGTCGGCACTGAGCCCCGCAAAGGCGCTCCCGTTGTTGTTTGCCGCCGATGAAAAGGCGTAGAGGACCTCCGTGAAGCCGTGGGGTCCCGGATTGGAGATACCGGCCAGTCCGGCTTTTGTGATCACCGCGACGGCCGTGCCCGCGAGGATCAGGGCGGCGGGGATAAGGATGACCAGGGAAGCCATTTTCATCTCGAAGGCCTCGATCTTCTTGCCCAGGTACTCCGGGGTCCGGCCCACCATGAGACCGGCCACGAAAACGGCGATGACGGCAAACACGAGCATGCCGTAGAGGCCGGAGCCCACGCCGCCGAAGACGATTTCGCCGAGTTGTATGAGCCAGAGCGGGGCGAGCCCACCCAGGGGGGTGAACGAATCATGCATGGCGTTGACCGAACCGTTCGAGGCGGCGGTGGTGGCCACCGCCCAGAGTGCCGAATTGACGATACCGAAGCGCGCTTCCTTTCCTTCCATGTTGCCGCCGGGCTGCTGCTCCCCCGGCGCGTGGTCAATCCCGAGGCCGGTCAGGGCAGGATTCCCCGTTTGTTCGCTCCACAGGCACAACATGAGCAGTGGGATGAAGACAAGCAGCATCGCTGCTAGGATCGCCCAGCCCTGGCGCGTGTCGCCCACCATCTTTCCGAAGGTGTAACAGAGCGCTGCGGGAAGCAGGAGAATGGCCAGAAGCTCAAGCGCGTTTGAGATCGGGGTCGGATTCTCCAGGGGATGGGCGGAGTTGGTGTTGAAAAAACCCCCGCCGTTGGTCCCGATCTGCTTGATGGCAACCTGCGAAGCTGCGGGTCCCCGTGGAATCACCTGCTCCGCAACCGCCTGATCCTTGCCGTCGATGGTACCCTGGAGCCTCGTCACATGGACCGCCGGCGCCAGTGTCTGCACAACACCCTGGGAGACAAGCAGGATCGAGAGCGCGATGGAGAGGGGCAGGAGTATGTAGAGGACCGTGCGAACCGTGTCGACCCAGTAATTGCCGATCGTTGCCGCTTGCTGTCGCGCAAGCCCGCGGATGAAGGCGGCAAGCACCGCCATGCCGCTGGCCGCGGAAACAAAATTCTGAACCGTGAGCCCCAGCATCTGCGTCATGTAACTCATGGTCGTCTCGCCGGCATAGGCCTGCCAATTTGTATTCGTCATGAAGCTGACCGCCGTGTTGAAGGCGAGAGCCGGGGCCACTCCCGGCATGTTCTGCGGGTTGAGGGGAAGAAATGCCTGGCAGCGCTGGAGCAGATAAAGGAGGAAGAAACCGGTCGCATGGAAGAGCAGGATGGACATGGCATAATCCTTCCAGTCCATCTCTCTCTCCGGATTCACTCCGCAGACCCTGTAGATCCATCGTTCAAGCGGACCGACGATGCGGCCCAGGAGGACCGATTGTCCCGTATAGACCCGTGCCATGTAAGAGCCGAGCGGCTTTACCAGGAGAAGCAAAACAGTGAATAAACCGCAAATCTGGATGATGCCGTTGAGGGTCATTCAAACACCTCCGGCTTGAGGAGGGCGAAGGCGAGATATATCAAGAGTCCCAGGGCGACCATCCCGGCAAGGACATAGAAATAATCCATCAACGGTCTCCTTCGAGGTTTTTGAGAAGGAGAATGAAGCCCCCGCTCAGCAAAAAGAACAGGATGGCAACACCTACACCGAGAATATCCGTGACATGCACCATAGGAGTGACCCCGCGTCAGTGTGTCGCCTTTGCGATTTTCTCCCGGAGGCTCATGCGCCGCGATTCCAGTTTCGTCGTCTCCTGCCGAATCTCGTCCATCCGTTTGTGAAGTGCGGGCAGCTCGGTTGTCCTGAGGTGATTTTTTGACTCCTGGCTGGTCTCGCGGAGAACGGAATTCCATTCGGCGGCATTTCCGCTGCGAAAATCTCCTCTCAATTTCCGGTGATGTTTGATCATGAGATCTTCCAGAGCAAGGGAATTGGAGAACTCATTAAATTCCGATGCGTCGACGGTGACGTACGTGGACCTGCCCTGCACAAGGACGGGAAGCCTGTACGATTGTGACTTCCCGGCGACCGACGACAGCCTGCGATCATGGACTGCCAATTTCTCCAGAACATCTTCATTTTCACTTATCGCGGCTTCGACCTGTCGCATTTGGTCGCTTAACACTTCCGGGGATGGGTGTATGGCGAACCGGATCAGGAAACAGGCCACCGGAATCACTATGCATGCAGCAAACAAAATGAAGAGGAGAATCTTTCGGTTCATCCTCGACTCTCTTTGCCGGAGTATGATTCTTTGATGGTTGGACTGCATGCCTTCATCCAGTAATTTTTTATTCAATATACCGGGCAGGAAATAAGGATGTCGTTAAAATGGATGGGAGTTCCATCAAGAATTTATAAAAGCAACCAGATAAGATCGTCAGGGGCGAAGAAACGCTATAACCGGCCTCGTCGCAATACCAACCGCACGAAACAAGTTCATTTGATCTTATCGATATCCGTTTCCTTGCCCACGACGATGAGGACCTCGCTGTCCTTGACGACGAAATTGGCCGCCGGGACCATGCTGATATTCTCCGTCAGCATGTCGCGGACTGCAATGACGTCGATGCGGTGCCTGCTGCGGAGCTGAAGCTCCGAGAGGGTCTTTCCGATGAAGCCGGAAGGAGGTGCGATCTCGCAGATCATATAACCGTCGGCCAATGGAATGTAGTCGAGGACGTTGGGCGAAACGAGACTTTTAGCGATCTTATCGGCCATCTCCTTCTCGGGGATGATGACCTCGGTTGCACCGACCTTTTGCAGGATCAGCTTGTGCTCCTCGTTGGGCGCCTTCACGATGATGTTCTTCACCTTCATCTGCTTGAGGTGCAGCGTGATCAGAGTGCTCGCAGCCAGGTCTTCCCCAAAAGAAACGACGACGATGTCATCCTCTCTGAGCCCGATCGCGTTCATGACTTCCTGATCGGTTCCGTCGGCGACGATGGCCTTGCTGGCACAGTCTTTGGCCCTCTGGATGGCCTCCTTGGACTTGTCAATGGCGACAACCTCGACGCCGCTCGCGCAGAGCTCCTTGACGAGATTCAGGCCGAAGATGCCAAGACCGATGACAACGACCCGCTGCTTCATGATTTTGCCTCCTTACCCGACCATGACGGACTCTTCCGCGTAGGTGATCCCTTTCTGTGTGCTCCTGCGCGCCAGCGAGAAGGCCAGCGTCAGGGGCCCCACCCTTCCTGCGAACAGGATCAGGATGATCGCAAGCTTCTGCAGATCGTTGAGCATCGGCGTGACCCCCATGGAAAGTCCCACGGTGCCGAAGGCGGACGTCGTTTCGAACAGGTACTCTACGAAGAAGTGCCGGCTCTGCAGGGGCTGCAGGTTTTCCGCTTCGGCAAGGAGCAGCACCGACGTGATCAGGAAGACGGAAAAGGCCGCCGCGAAGATGATCGCAATGGTGCGGGTGATCAGATCCTTCGGGATCGTTCGGTTCCAGATATTGACCTCGTCGCTTCCCTTCCACTTGCTCCAGATCAAAAGCGTCAACAGGCTGGCGCTCGTTGTCTTGATTCCGCCGCCCGTGGAGCCCGGGGAGGCGCCGATGAACATGAGAACGATCATCATGAGGAGCGTCGCGTTGGTGAGCTGGCCGATGTCGACGGTGTTGAAGCCGGCTGTCCGCGGGGTCACGGACTGAAAGAGCGACACCAGGACCTGGGTCTGCAGCGACATGTTCTGGACGACGTGGTTGCGCTCGAAAAAGTAGAAGGAAAGGGCCCCCGCGGTGATGAGGATGCCCGTGGTGACGAGCACGAGCTTCGTGTGAAGGGAGAGCTTCTTCTCGCCCCCCTTGATGCGGTAGAAGACCTCGTGGATCACAACAAAGCCGATCCCGCCCATGACGATGAGGCCCATGATCGTCAGGTTGACGACGATGTCGCCCTGGTATCGGACCAAGCTGTCGGAAAAGAGCGAGTAGCCGCAGTTGTTAAAGGCCGAAATCCCGTTGTACACGGCGTGGAAGAAGGCCATCTCGAAAGGGAAGTCCTGGGAAAAGCGGATGAAAAGCAGCAGGATCCCGATCGATTCAATGATGAAGGTCGCGATAAGCACCGATTTCAGGATGACGAAGAAGTCTCTTCTCGGCGTGTGCAGAAGCGTGCTCTGGACAATCTCGCGGCCCTTGAAGGAAATGCCGCGTCCCATCATTCCGAACAGGAACGCGGAAAAAGTGATGATCCCCAGGCCACCGACCTGAAAAAGAATGATCGTCAACACCTGGCCTGCAAAGGTAAGATCCTGCCCGATGTCGATGACGGCAAGCCCTGTCACGCAGACAGCCGAAGCAGCCGTGAAGAGGGCATCTACAAAGGAGAGCCCCTTTGTGGAAGATAACGGAAGATACAGGGTGATTGCGCCGGCGAGGATCACTCCGGCGAAACTGAGGATGAAAATCCTTTCCGGTGACAGAATCCGTGAGAGATCAAGCCCTATGCTGTTCCGCTTAAGTGCCACAAAATAAAATTAACAAGGATAGTATAAAGATGTTGTTAAAATCCGGGGGGAAAGAATTAAGAGATTATTAATATTGAGGCTTGTGGGAAGCAGATCCTCTTAATTAAAGATAATGCAGTTATTGCAATTACAATGGTAATCAACATTCTGTCCAGTCAAGCAGGTGAAGAGTAGTGTAATACCCTCCTGGTTCAGGTCAAGACAGGGCCGGCACTTTGTCAGACAATCTGGCAAAGACCGCTGTTATTTTGATCCGGACTCTGTCAGAAGCGCCTGTATCTGCCGGTCTTTTTCCAGCCACAACTGCTGTACCCATTTGTGCATGGCGTCGCGAAATACCGGATCGCCTTCGTAATCGCCCTGCATCAATTCTTGCGGAACTTCTACGGTCTTCATGCGCACAGTGATGCGCTTGACTTTGCCGCAGAGAAATTCCCAGAAGGTCGGAATCCCGTCCGGATACACAATGGTGAGATTCAGCAACGAGTGGAATTTACCGCCCAGCGCGTTCAGTGCCAGCGCGAGTCCTCCGGCCTTGGGGCGCAGGAGGTATTTGTACTCACTCTTCTGCCGGGTGTGCTTTTCCCGGGTAAAGCGCGTTCCCTCGAGAAAATTCATCACGCTGGTGGAAATCGTGGCAAATTTCTCGCAGGCCCGACGCGTTGCCTCGTAATCCTTGCCCCGTTGCTCAGGATGCTTTTCCAGGTATGCGGAGCTGTGGCGATACAGGAAGGGATAATCCAGCGCCCACCAGGCGAACCCCATTAGCGGCACCTTGATCAGTTCCCGCTTGATAAAAAATTTCAGCAGGGGGATGCGGCGATTCAACAGGTGCTGCATCACAAGAATATCAACCCAGGTCTGATGATTGCTGACGACCAGATACCATCCGTGATAATTCAGCCCCTCCAATCCCTGCACGTCCCACTGTGTTTTTTGAGTAAGGCGCATCCATCCGCTGTTGCAGGCAATCCAAATTTCCCCAATCCAGTGAAGAATCCTGTTCAGCGCCCGGCGCAAGGGCGGGATGGGCAAAAGAAATTTCGGAAGGGCGAACACTAACAGGATAGGCACCCATACCAGCACATTGACGGTCAAAAGAAATCCCGCGATTACTCCAACAAGATAGGACGGCAGAAAATTCAGCATAATGATATTCCTACAGGAAGGGTTGCCACATGAAGTCGCTTACATGTCGCTCAACATAGAAAAAGGGCCAAGCCGCCGCTTAACCCTTTGATTTTTCTGGAGCGGGCGATGGGAATCGAACCCACGACGTTCAGCTTGGGAAGCTGACATTCTGCCTCTGAATTACGCCCGCTCTTGTGGTGAATCGATTGTCTTGAAAGAGATTCATAACTTAGCCGGATTGGCTGATTTGTCAAGATTTTTTTGCCTTTAGACGCGCGAGGATGGACTTCCCGTGGGCGTCGAGCCCTTCCATCGAGGCAAACTCGGCCGCCGGCTTGCCGTATTTCGCAAGCGCTTTTGCGTCGAAGGACAAGACGCTGATCCGCTTCACGAAATCGTAGACCCCGAGCGGCGAGGAGAACCGTGCCGTGCCCCCCGTGGGGAGGATGTGGTTGGGACCGGCCAGGTAGTCTCCCAGTGCCTCAGGCGTCCAGTGCCCGAGAAAGACGGCGCCGGCGTTCCGGATCCCGAGGAGAAGCGCCTTCGGGTCTTTCACGAGAAGCTCC
>Ga0209079_10000121_pt1 | contig 37601 bp, 33 predicted proteins | sample PPLLaktember2015_2_FD_187259 | JGI IMG/M metagenome (GOLD analysis project Ga0209079, IMG submission 187259) | Freshwater sediment microbial communities from Prairie Pothole Lake near Jamestown, North Dakota, USA - PPLs Lake P7 Core (6) Depth... | ecosystem: Environmental > Aquatic > Freshwater... | reverse complement strand
CCGCAGGAGCGCAGGGTCGAGGATCTCGGGCCGGTTCGTGGCGGCCATGAGGATAACCCCCACCTTGGGATCAAACCCGTCCATCTCTTTCAGAAGCTGGTTCAGCGTCTGCTCGCGCTCGTCGTTTCCCCCGCCGGGAAAGTTCCCGAAGCCCCTTGCTTTCCCGAGGGCATCGAGCTCGTCGATGAAGATGATGCAGGGGGCCTTCTGCTTGGCCTGCTCGAAGAGATCGCGCACGCGGGCTGCACCGAGGCCGACAAACATCTCGACAAATTCGGAGCCGCTGAGACTGAAGAAAGGCACACCGCTCTCACCCGCCACGGCTTTGGCAAGCAGTGTTTTCCCAGTCCCCGGGGGTCCTACCAACAGGATGCCTTTGGGGATCCTGCCGCCGATCTCCGTGAACCTACCCGGGTTCTTCAGGAACTCGATCTCCTCCATCAACTCCTGTTTCGCCTCGTCGACGCCGGCCACGTCCTTGAAGGTGATCTTGATCTCGTTTTCCATGTAGATCTTGGCCTTGCTCTTGCCCAGCGTCATGAACCCGGCCTGCTGCCCTCCCATTCTCTTCATGAGGAGGTACCAGATGCCGAAAAAGATGATGATCGGGAAGACCCATGAGAAGAGATCCCGCAGGAAGGTGCTCTCCACCTCCCCCTTGAAGGTCACCTGGTACTTGTCCAGAAGTTCCGAAAGGTCGCCATCGACCCGGATGGTCCGGAAGGGCTGTGGCTCGCCGGGTTTGCCCTCCACCTTCATCTTCCCCTCAATGCGGTTGGCCGTTATGGCTACCTCGGAGACTTTCCCCTCCTTGAGGAGTTTGAGAAACTGGCTATAGGGGATTACCTGGGAGCTCATCATGGAGGCGAGGTAGCTCTGGATGAGCAGAACGGCCCACACCGCCAGAAGAATGTAAAACAGGGAAAATTTGTGTTCCTTCTTCATCGTCGTCGCTGTGCTCCTGTCACCTGTCGGCCGTTTTCTGTCCCATGGATCGAATCTCCATTCTTCGTTCGAAATGCGAATGGGCTTCCCACATCAAGCTACGGAGTATCCAGCAAGATTGTCATGCCCGTGGAAACGGGCATCCAGAAATACTCGCTGGATTTCCGCTTTCGCGGGAATGACTTAATCGAAACGCGCTTCGGGATCTGAATCCGTAACGGATAAAATATCAATTTGCGGCTGCCCTGTAAATCGACATTTTGCGATCATACAAATAAACCCGGCACGATTGCGCCGGGCATCCCGATTTTTCACTTCCCTCACTTCTTTACTTCCTACACTTCTTCCACTTCTTCCACTTCTTCCACTTTTTCCACTTCTTGCACTTCTCTCACTTTTCCCACTTCATCACGGCAGTTTTGCCTGATACTCCTCCAGCAGCGCGTTAATTTTTTTCTCCAGTTCGACAAAGGCATCCTTCATTTTCTTTGCTTCCTCCGTCAGGCGCATGCCCTGGCGGTTGTCCGTCAACTCCACGAGGGGCATTCCCAGGCGGTCCTCGGAAGCCCTCAGGCGGCCCCAGGCTGCCCGGTAGGACATCTTAAGTTTTTTCGCCGCCGCACTCAGGCTCTGGCACTCTTCGACGGCCTCCAGCAGTTCAAACCGACCGGGCCCGAAGATCACGCGGCCATCTTTTTCCAGCCACAGTTTATGCTTGATATTCATTTCCTCTCCTTTTAGTCGGCTTGAACCGAGATACGAAGCTGCGAACTTGCGACCTATTCTGCACGAACAGGCACACCTATGTCAAACATGGCATAACTTATTGATATAATTGCACTTTTCGTTGAATAACCATTGACTTCACTTCGGATATACGATTATAGTCCTTTTCAAACGCAGACCTCAAGCTGCGTGGCGCTCGATAGACAAAGGCATCAAGTGCCATGTGACCCGGACAACGAACAACTGCGTCTGCATGAACCGGAAGATAATAAGAGAAAGGCAGCTTGAAAGGAGGTGTGCCCGGTTTAGTCTCATTGATGTGTCAAGCCGTTAACACGAGGCAATCCAATGGAGGTTGGACATGGAAGAAAAGAAACTGCCTGAAGTCCTCAAGAAGGAAACGACCCGTCGTGACTTCCTGAAAGGAACCGCTACGGCGGCGGGAAGCGCGATTGCGATCACCGCCGTCGGCGGCATCGCCCCCAGGAAGGCCGAGGCGCAGTACTCGGTCCAGACCGCGCCCGGGACCAAGCCCTTTGCGCAGAAGTTCCTCTACGCCGCACGCCATAACTGCACGGGCTGCCGCAGCTGTGAGCTGGCCTGCTCGCTGTTCCACACCGGAAACGTCCGGCCCGACATGGCCCGTATCTGGGTCGAGAAGTACAAAGACATCGTCGACGTGCCGGTCATCTGCTGGCAGTGCGACGACGCCCCCTGCATCGCGGCGTGCCCCACGACACCGAAGGCGATCACCCGGGACGCCAAAAGCAACGGCATCATTCTAAACGAGAAGGTCTGCTTGGGCGCCAAGTGCATGAAGTGCGCCGAGGCATGCCCGGCCCAGTACGTCCGCGGCAACCCCGACACGGGCCAGCCCCTGATCTGCGACCTCTGCGGCGGCGACCCCCAATGCGTCAAGGCCTGCCACGCCCAGTCCGGCAATCCCCAGGGACCCTGTCTCATGAGCCGGCCCGTAGGCATCGGCATGAACATGTCCTTCCGTAACGTGACGCCGGAAGAGGCGGGCAAGGACCTTGCGAACCTCTTGTTCTATCCCAACGTCGAGGGCAAGAGGGTCGTGCCCGTGAAGACCAGGAAGGGGAGGTGATCACCATGGCAACACCCAAAGGCGGAAATTTCGGAAAAGTACTGGAGATCGACCTCAGCAAGCTCACCTACAAGGCGCGGCCGGTTTCCGATGAGATCCTTCAACAATACATCGGCGCCAGAGGCCTCGGGGCTTACTACGCCGTGACGGAGTACAAGGCGGGCAAGAACCCGCTGGACGAGGATGCCTTCGTCTTCGTGGGGCCGGGGCCACTGGCCGGGACCATGTGCGTCTCCCCGAGGACCAGTATCGTCAACAAGAACCCCTACACGGGCCTTCTGAATCATGGCGAGTGCGGCGCCCACCTGGCGAGTGAAATCAAGTGGGCCGGCTGGGACGGCATCTACATCAAGGGCCGGGCGAAGAAACCCGTCTGGTTCTCCGTGGTCAATGACAAGGTGGAGTTCAAGGATGCCTCGAAGATGTGGGGCAAGACGACGGACGACACCCACGAGATGATGGTCAAGGAGATGAAGGACTCCCGCATCCGCTCGATCGTCATCGGCCCCGCCGGCGAAAACGGCGTCTTTTATTCCTGCCTGATTGTCGAGCGCTTCCGCGCCGCGGCGCGCAGCAACGCCGGATCCGTATTCGGCGACAAGAAACTGAAGGGCTTCGCCGTGCGCGGCACCAAGTACGCCGTGCCCGTCGTGGACAACGCCAAGTTCCTCGCGGCCGCCCAGGTGGCCAAGGAAACCAACATCAGCGACCCGGGGGCGGGAAGAAGAAAGGTGTGGGGAACGGCCAGTTCGCTCGAGACCAACAACTTCGTGCTCGGCTCGCTCATCGTGAAGAACTTCCAGACCACCTGGTGGCCCGACGTCGTCAAACTCGGCGCCGAGGAAGCCGAGAGAAAATTCTGGAAGCGGCATGTCTCCTGCACCAATTGCCAGACGCACTGTTTGAAGCTGGGCGTGCTGCGCGAAGGCAAGTACAAGGGTCTCATCGCCGAGGCCCCCGAGTACGAGTCCGGCGGCCTGCTGGGCACGAACCTGGGCATGAAAGACTTTGACCAGATGACCGCCCTCATCGAGGCCTGCGATGCCTACGGTCTGGACTACATCTCCACGGGCGGCGTGCTGGGCTTCACGACGGAAGCGGTCGAGAAGGGCGCCCTGAAGCCTTCGGACCTCGACGGACTCAAACCCAAGTGGGGCGACGGCGACACCTACATGAAGATGATCGACAAGATCGCGTACAAGGAGGGCAAGGCCGGCAAGCTCCTCTCCCAGGGTGTGGCCCGGATGTCCAAGCAGATCGGAAAGGGCACCGACGCCTATGCCAATGTCGTGAAAGGCAGAGAGCTTGCGGCCCACGACCCGCGGGGCGACAAGTCCAGGTTCTACACCTATTGCATCGGTACCAACGGCGGTGACCACGCCGAGGGGGCGAGCAGCAGCGATCTCTGCCGGGTGGCCATGAACGACTCCCTCTGCGTGTGCACCTTCTGCTCGTCCGGGGTCTGGGGCGCTTCTACGGACAAGATCGTCACCGACATGCTCAACCCGTTGTGCGGCTGGAACTGGAAGACCGATGACTACTGGATGGCCGCCAAGCGGATCCTGACGGCCGAGCGCGTCTTCAACGTCCGCGAGGGCATCAGCGCCAAGGACGATCGGCTGCCCAAGCGCATGTACGCCGAGAAACTGCCGGCGGGCCCGAAGAAGGGCGTCGTCTTCACCGAGGAGGAACACAAGAAGTTCTCGACCGACGCCTACAAGTTCTTCGGCTGGGACGAGAAGGGAATCCCGACGGAGGCCTCCCTCAAGGCCTACGGTCTGGACTTCCTCATCGATGACCTCAACGCGGCCCGGAAGAAGTACAACGTCTAACCGATTGATTTTTTGACGGCAAGGGCGGGTGATGCGCTCACCCGCCCTTGCATTCTTTTGCCTCTATTTCCGGATATCGCCCCTCCCCCGCCCATTCAAGGGCCAGACCAGCTCTGAAGTACCGTATCAGCAGAATCGCCCGCCCGCCTGCATGGCAGGGCCGCCTATGTCAAACATGACATAACTCTTTGATATAATTATACAATTTTCTAAAAAATGTTTGACTTCACGCTTGGGATGCGTTTATATTGCGCCACGAACGAGGACCGCTCAACGCGTTTCTTGTTCGTAATCCAAGGGTTCCTATCCTGCTCGCCGTTCCGAAGGGTATCCTTGTGAGGGGGAGGTAGCAGTCAGAGGGGTCGTTGTTTGGAAAGCCAGATCGATAAACGGCTTTCGGCGGGTGTATTTCATCCGCAGCGCAACAGAATTGGAGTTTCGATGGATCCCAGATGATTGCAGCATCGCACGATCTTCACACATTTAATTCGAATCTCACGAACAATACGCCATTTCTGTGTCTTCACGTTTTTCCCCTCGAATCAGATAATCTCTCATGCGGACTACCTGCCCACCAGGCATGGTTCGCGTATTTGAAAGGAGTTTGAAATGAAGAAAGGTTTGATTGTTTTCGCCATCGTTCTCGCCGTAACGCTCGCTCTGACGGGCATTCTCTTCGCCCAGGCCAAAAAAGGCCCCGCCGCCGACGGCAAGGCCCTTTGGGATTTCATCCAGAAGGAAAAGTACCAGAGTTGGAAGATGTGGCCCGGCACCGAGGCCCAGTACAAAGGGCCCGAGCCCCACGGGGCGTTCCTGACGAGCTATGTGAACCAGATCGCCTTCGATTCCATCAAGGCCAAGAAGGGCAAGTTCGCCGACGGGGCCATGATCGTCCAGGACAACTTCGACAAGAGCAAGAAGCTCAAGCACGTCGACGTGATGTACAAGGTGAAGGGCTACAACCCCAAGGGCGGCGACTGGTTCTGGGCGCAGTTCAAGCCCAGCGGCAAGGTGGACCAGGAAGGCAAGATCGACGAGTGCATCAAGTGCCACGAGGCCCAGAAGACCAACGACTACGTCTACACGAGCAAGATGAAGTAAACACTCCCGTTGGAATCCCTTTCGATTCTGCAGGAGGGAACGCATTGAACTTGAAAGAAACATAAAGAGAGACAGCTTGAAAGGAGGTGTGCCCGGTTTCGTTTCATTGATGTGTCAAGCCGTTAACAAGAGGTAAATATATGGAGGTTAGACATGGAAGAAAAGAAACTGCCTGATGTCCTCAAGAAGGAAACGACCCGTCGTGACTTTCTGAGAGGAACCGCCACGGCGGCGGGAAGCGCAATTGCGATCTCCGCCATCGGCGGCATCGCACCGAAGAAGGCCGAGGCGCAGTACTCGGTCCAGACCGCGCCGGGCACGAAGCCCTACGCGCAGAAGTACCGCTTCGCCGAGCGCCAGAACTGCACGGGCTGCCGGAGCTGCGAGTTTGCCTGCTCCCTGTTCCACACCGGCAACGTCCGCCCGGCCCTGTCGCGCATCTACATCGCCAAGTACAAGGACATGTGTGACGTCCCAGTGATGTGCTGGCACTGCGACGACGCGCCCTGCATCGCCGCATGCCCCACGACGCCGAAGGCGATCCAGAAGGATCCCAAGACCAATGGCATCGTCCTCAACGAGAAGATCTGCCTGGGCGCCAAGTGCATGAAGTGCCAGGAAGCCTGCCCGGCCAAGTACATCCGCGGAAACCCCGACACGGGCCAGCCCCTGATCTGCGATCTCTGCGGCGGCGACCCCCAGTGCGTCAAGGCCTGCATGGAGCAGGCCGGCAACCCCCAGGCGCCCTGCCTCCAGGGGCGTCCGCTCGGCATCGGCGTGAACATGGCCTTCAGGGATGTAACGCCCGAGCAGGCGGGTAAGGACCTCGCGAACCTCCTGTTCTATCCCAACGTCGAGGGCAAGAGGGTCGTGCCCGCGAAGACCAAGACCAAGAAGGGGAGGTGAGAACGATGGCAACACCCAAAGGCGGAAATTTCGGAAAGGTACTGGAGATCGACCTCAGCAAGCAGACCTACAAGACGCGGCCGGTTTCCGATGAAATCCTCCAGCAGTACATCGGCGGCCGAGGCCTCGGGGCCTACTACGCCCTGACGGAGTACAAGGCGGGCAAGAACGCCCTGGACGAGGATGCCTTCGTGTTCGTGGGGCCCGGGCCCCTGTCGGGCACCATGGCCGTCTCTCACCGGACCTGCTTTGCCCACAAGAGCCCCTACACGGGCCTTATGACCCACGCCGAGACGGGAGCCCACCTGGCCAGCGAGATCAAGTTCGCGGGCTGGGACGGCATTTACATCAAGGGCCGGGCCAAAAAACCCGTCTGGCTCTCCATCGTGAACGACAAGGTGGAGTTCAAGGACGCCTCGAAGTTGTGGGGCAAGACGACGGACGCGACCCACGAGATGATGGTCAAGGAGATGAAGGACCCCGAGATCCGGACGGCCGTCATCGGCCCCGCCGGCGAGAACGGCGTCCCCTACGCCTGCATCATCGTCGAGCGTTACCGCGCAGCCGCCCGCAGCGGCACCGGCATGGTCTTCGGCGACAAGAAGCTCAAGGGCTTTGCGGTTCGCGGCACGAAGTACGCCGTGCCCGTCGCGGACAACGCCAAGTTCCTCGCGGCAGCCAAGGTCAACAAGGACGGCAACGTCGCGGGCGAAGCCTGGGAAGGCATCAAGAAATGGGGCACCGGCGGCCTGATGGAGCTCAAGCACTTCCTCCATGGCTCGCTCATCGTGAAGAACTACCAGACGACCTGGTTCCCCGATGTGGTCAAGATCGGCGGCGAAGAAGCCATGCGGACGTTCTGGAAGAGGCATGCGGCCTGCACGAACTGCCCGACGCACTGCCTGAAGCTCGGCGTCATCCGCGGCGGCAAGTATGCAGGCCTCGTCGCCGAGGGCCCCGAGTACGAGTCCGGCGGCCTGCTGGGCACGAACCTGGGCATGACGAAGTTCGATGAGATGATCGCCCTCATCGAGGCCTGCGACGCCTACGGTCTGGACAACATCTCCACGGGCGGCGTGCTCGGCTTCGCGACGGAAGCGATGGAGAAGGGCGCCCTGAAGCCTGCCGACCTCGACGGCCTGAAGCCCAAGTGGAATGACGGCGACACCTACATGGAGATGATCCGCAAGATCGCCTACCAGGAAGGCAAGGCCGGCAAGCTCATGGCAAAGGGCGTCAGGAAGATGTCCAAGGAGATCGGCAAGGGCTCCGAAGCCTACGCCAACCACGTGAAGGGTAAGGAACTGGCGGCCCACGACCCGCGGGGTGACAAGATTCGCGCCTACAGCTACACCATGGGCACCTGCGGCGGCGACCACCACGAAGGCCAGGGCCCCGCGGCTCTTGGCATGACGGCCATGGCCGACTCGCTCTGCATCTGCTCCTTCACCAACTTCCTCGTGTACGGCGCGGGCACGGACAAGGTGACCACCGACATGCTCAACCCGCTGTGCGGCTGGAACTGGAAGACCGAGGACTACTGGACCACGGCCAAGCGGATCATGACGGCCGAGCGCGTCTTCAACGTCCGCGAGGGCATCAGTTCCAAGGACGACCGGCTGCCCATCCGCATGTACAAGGAGAAGCTCCCGGCCGGCCCGAGGAAGGATGTCATCTTCACGGACGCCGATCAGAAGGACATGGAGACGAAGACCTACGGTTTCTTCGGCTGGGACGCCAAGGGCATCCCGACGGAAGCCACCCTCAAGGCCTACGGCCTCGACTACCTGATCGCCGACGTCAACGCGGCTAAGAAGAAGTACAACCTCTAACCGTTTGATTTTTGCAGCAGGGGCGGGTGGCACGCCCACCCGCCCTTGCTTTTCCTTACTGCTTTCGTTATAGTGTCGAAACTTTTGGTCCGTAACCGCGGAGGAGAGGGGTCGGTGATACGGAACCTGGAACAATCAGGGGATAAGTACGCCCATGGCCTTTTCTCGAAGGGACACGATCCAGCTTCTCGTCAGCGGTGCCGTCTCGACCGTCCTGTTCGGCCTCTTTAAGGTAAGCGGGGCCAAGGAAATCCCGCGTCCCCCCGGAGCCCTCGAGGAAAAATCCTTCCTGGAATATTGCGCCCGCTGCTACCGGTGCGTCGACGTCTGCCCCACCGACGCGATCCGCCCGGCAGGCATCGCCGGGGGCATCACCAGCTTCGGCACTCCCGTTCTCCGACACAAGGAGTGCATCTTCTGCATGGCATGCATCAAGGAGTGCCCGACGGGGGCCATCGCCAAGATATCCCGCGACGAGATTGATATCGGAAACGCCGTCATCAACCGGGAAACCTGCCTCGCCTGGACGGGCCAGGAAGACTGCACGCGCTGCTTCGATGCCTGCCGTTACGATGCGATCAAACTCGAGAAGGACAAATACCCCGTCGTCCTCGAGGATCCCTGCACGGGCTGCAACGCCTGCGAGAAACGCTGCCCCACGAAGCCCAAGTCCATCGTCACCTATTATGACAAGGTCAAGAGGACCCCTCCCCCCGAGAAGCAGATCGCCATGCGCCTCGAGGAGGATGGCGGACGCGGCCACGGCCGCGAAGAGAGCTTCACGGACTGGCTGAAGAAGCGAGTGCAAAAGCTTGGGGAGCATTACGGCATTATCAAGGAAGAAGAGGAAGAGGAATAAATGAAGAGGAAGCTTTGAAGCTGGGAAGTTGGGAAGCTTGGAGAAGCCGATGTGTGATGAGTTGCCTGCAGCCTCTCCAAACTTCCTAACTTCGCAACTTCTCAACTTCCATCTCGCAAGACCAACGGAAATATGCGGACCATGACAGGGAACAAGAAGACCATACTTGTAGTAGGTGGCGGCGTGGCCGGCATGTCGGCGGCCATTGATCTGGCCGGCAGCGGGCACAGAGTCCACCTCGTCGAGAGCGGCTACGACCTTGGCGGCCAGGTGGCCAAGCTCGACAAGTTCTACCCGACGGACCACTGCGCCTTCTGCCCCCTCTGGACGGAGATCCGCCGCTGCAAGGAGAGTCCCTATATCTCCACCTATACGAACACCCGGCTCGAAACCCTGGATAAATCCAACGGGGGCTACCGGGCCGTCATCGCGAAATCGACGCCGGTGATCGATCCCGATCTGTGCATCGGCTGCGGCCGCTGTGAAAACGCCTGCCCCAAGGGCGTCGCCCGCCCCATCTGGGAGCACGCCTACCCGCCCGTCTATCTCATCGACCGGGATCGATGCGGGGATTGCCGCACCTGTGTGGATGAGTGCCCCACAAAGGCCATCGGCTTCGACCGCGAAGAGGAGAAGTCGGAGGTGGCCGTGGACGAAGTCATCTGGTCGGCCGGGTTCACCGAGGTGAGCCTCGCGCCCCTGAAGGAATATGGATGGGGAACGCACCCGGACATCCTCACGTCGCTCGAATTCGAGACCTGGAAGGCCGAGTCGGGCGAAAACAGGGGGACCATCCTGCGTCGCTCCAACAGGGCCGTGCCCCGAAGCATCGCCTTCATCCAGTGCGCGGGCGCCCGGGACCTCAGGCTCCTGCCCCACTGCTCGGCTGTCTGCTGCATGCACGCCCTGAAGCAGGCCCAGTGGGTCAAGCGCAGAAACCCCGATATCCATTGCGTCATCCTCTACACGGATCTTCGCACCGTGGGACGGGACTATTACGAATACGCCATGCGCGAGTTCGGGGGAAACGGCGTCCGGCTCGTTCGCGGCCGGCCCTCGCTCATCTATCCCCTTCCCGGCGGCGACGGCATCGCCGTCAAGTTCGAGGACACGTCGACCCAGAAAAGGGAAATCTGGAAGTTCGACATGGTCATTCTCAACGGAAACCTGAAACCGACCCTTTCGTCGCAAGCTGCGGGGCAGGTCATCCCCGAGTTGGACGGCGAGGGCTTCGTGAAACGGACGGCCACGTCCTGCGGCTTCGTCATGGAACCGGCGGACGTGACGGAGTCGGCGATCCAGGCGTCGTCGGCCGCACTCAGATCGATTACGGACAAGAACTGAAATGGCAAGAATAGGCGTCATCCTCTGCAACTGCTTCGGCGAGATCGGGAAGGTCATCGACCTCCATTCCTTGAAAAAAAGGATGGAGAACGACCCTGCCGTAGATTCCGTCACGATCGTGGAATCCCTGTGCCTGCCCGGGGACCCGGCCAGCGCCCATTCCCTGATCCGCGAGCGCGGGATCGGCAAGGTCCTCATCGGCGCCTGCTCGCCCTTCGGGAAAATGGAGTTCGTGAAGCTCGGCCTCGCAAAAGAGGGGACCGATGTGCGGACGGTGCGCACGGTTGACCTGCGGGAAGGCTGCGCCTGGGTACACGGCAAGGACGCCGAAGGAGCCACGCACAAGGCGGCAAACCAGCTCGACATGGAGCTCGCGCTGCTGCAAAACATGCGCGATTCGAAAGACATCGACATCCGGGTGCAGCAGGAAGCCCTGGTGATCGGCGCAGGGCCTGCCGGCCTTGCGGCCGCCGCCGGCCTGGCCCGTCTCGGGTTCAAGACCCACCTCGTCGACCGCGGATCGGCGCCGGGCGGCCTTCTCAACATGGTCACCAGGACCTATCCCGCCGACGAACCGGGACCGGAAAGGATCGGGTCCCTCATCGAGGAGACGGGCAAAAATCCCCTGATACGGTTTTACGCAAAGACAAAGGTTTCCGCCGTCAAGGGGTATGCCGGCGACTTCAAGGTCAGCCTTGCAGGCCCCGGGGGCAACACCGCCCTTCGCGTGGGGGCCGTCGTGCTCGCCACGGGGGCGCGGATACTGTTCCCACAGGGCCTGTTCGGGTACGGCAAGGTCAAGAACGTCATCACCCAGATGGAGATGGAAAGGCGGTTTGCCACAGGGGCTGCCGGCTGCAAGACAGCCGTATTCGTCCAGTGTGTCGGCGCCAGAAACGGCGAGCGGCCCTACTGCTCGACGATCTGCTGCCCCCTTTCGCTGAAAAATGCGATGCGGGTCATGGACGAGAACCCCGGGGCAAAGGCCTATGTGCTGCACCGGGACATCATGACCCCGGGAAGCGTGCTGGAGGCTTACTACCGCAAGGCCTTGCAGAAGGGCGTCCAGTTCATCCGTTTCGACGCGGACCGCCCCCCGGAAGTGCGCGGGCCCGATCAGGTGAGCGGCGTCGAGGTCTTCGACACGATCAGCGGTGTGAGCCGCTCGATCGAGACGGATCTGCTCGTCCTGAGCACGCCCTTCGTCCCGGACCCCGAGGCAGCGGCGCTTGCCCGGATGTTGAACATCCCCGTGGACAAATACGGGTTCTATGCCGAGGTCTACCCGATCCACCCCGTGGAGACGAGAAACGACGGCATCTTCATCAGCGGGACGGCCCGGTGGCCCGTCTCGTCGGACCAGGCCATCGCCCAGGGCGAAGCGGCAGCCATGAAGGCGGCCTCCTTCCTGGGGCGGCAAACGGTGTCGGCCCTCACGATGAGCCGCGTGCCGGGCGGCAAGCTCGGGCACGCCGTCGCCGACGCCGCCGCCTGCACGGGCTGCGGCAACTGTGTCGCCGTCTGCCCTTACGGGGCCTGCCGGCTGCAGCGGACGGGAAACCGGTCCGTGAGCCGAGTCATCAAGGTCCGTTGCAAGGCCTGCGGCGGCTGCGTCTCCGTCTGCCCGAACGGGGCCATGCAGATGCCCGAGCAGAATTACCGGGTCACGGGCGAAATGATCCGGCGGGCCTTCCGGGAGGTGCGCTGATATGTCCGCCGAAAAGGGAAACGTGAAAATCCTTGTCTTTGCCTGCCGCTGGTGCGGTCTCATCGGGGCCGACGGCGCCGGGCGAAAACGGATCGAGCTGCCCGCATCGTACCGGGTCATCCCGGTGGACTGTGCGGGGTACGTGGAGCCCGACGCCGTGATCCGCGCCTTTGCCAGCGGCGCGACGGGTGTCGCCGTCCTGGGCTGCCACGTCGGCGGGTGCCGCTTCAACGACGCCAACCACCCTGCCCTCAAGCGCCTGGAGCTTCTCAAGACGCTCCTCGACACGACGGGCATCGGCGGCAAGCGCCTGCTCCTGGGATTCGGCACGGCCCACGAGTCGCACCAGTATGCCGAAATGATCGTGGACTTTCACCGTGAAGTGGAGGGTCTCCCCTCGATGGCGTCCTGGCTGCACATAGCAGAGTAATTAGTTGATTAGTTAATTGGTTGACAAGGAAATTTAGCATCCGTTCCTAATCAACTTATCAGCTAGTCAACTTATCAACTAGTTTGGAAGATAAATGCTGGATCAAGTAAAACAGAAATCAAAAGAGATCCTCGAGAAGAAGGAAGCCGACGGCGTGCTGGGCCTGAAGAAAGGCCCCTGGGATGTGATCCATCCCCACGTCTTCACGACGCCGGCCGAGGTCGACTCGCTTGTGCTCGAGCCCAAGTGGCTCTTTGCCAAGATGGCCCGGGCGATCCTGCGCGAAAAGCCCCAGGCATGGCGGCTGGCCGTCGTCGTCCGGGGCTGCGACGAGCGGGCCGTCGTGGAGCTCGTGAAGCGCAACCAGATCGATCGTGAGCGGCTTCTCACGATCGGTTATGCCTGCGACGGCAACCAGGCCAAGACCTGCCTCTGCAGCCGCCCGTATCCCCGGAAGCTCGATGCGGGAAGCGCCGTGGAGGGCGTCGACCCTCTGGCCGACGAGCGGGTGAAGGCTTACCTGGAGGGCGATGCCGCCGAGAGGATGGAGAAGTGGGCCGCCCAGCTCAAGCGCTGCATCAAGTGCTACGGCTGCCGCAACTCCTGCCCCATCTGCGTCTGCGTGCCCTGCAAGCTCGAAGACGACGTCTGGGTTGAGCGCGGTGTCGTCCCGGCGGAGATGGTCTCCTTTCATCTCATCCGCGCCTTCCACCTGAGCGACACCTGCGTGGCCTGCGGGGCCTGCCAGGAGGCCTGCCCGGTGGGCATCCCCCTCATGACGCTTCAGCTCTCGATGCGGGAGGCCCTGAGGAAAGACTACAACTACGAGGCGGGGCTCGATGCAAACCGCAAGTCCCCTGTCCTCTTTGATTTTGAAAAGGAACCCCGTCCCGGGCAGGCCGTACCCGACTGGGTCGACAGCATGGGGAAAAAGCCATGAACCCCGAGTTTATCCGGACAATCTGCCCTTACTGCGGCACGGGCTGCGGGCTCGTCCTGAAGGTGGAGGAGGGCCGCGCCGCGGCCACCTACCCCGACCGGGAAAACCCCGTCAGCCGCGGGTCGCTGTGCGTGAAGGGCTGGTTTGCCCACGAGTTCGTCCATCACCCCGAGCGCCTCACGTCGCCGCTTTTGCGCAAGGGCGACCGCTTCGAGGAAATCTCCTGGGAGGAGGCCATCGCCCTTGCGGCGCAGAAGCTGAAGGAAACCGCCGCGAAGTACGGCCCCGACGCGATCGGCGGCCTCTCGTCGGCCAAGTGCACCAACGAGGAGAACTACCTCTTCCAGAAGCTCATCCGTGCGGCCTTCAGGACCAACAACGTGGACCACTGCGCGAGGCTCTGCCACGCCGCCACCACGGTGGGCATGCTCCAGACGCTGGGAAGCGGCGCCATGACCAACTCCATCTCGGATCTCGCCGGCGCCGACTGCATCCTCTTTATCGGCTCCAATGCCGCCGAGAGCCACCCCGTCCTCATGGGCGAGGTGTACAAGGCCCTCGACCGGGGGGCGAAGATGATCGTCATCGACCCGCGGGAGACGCCGGTTGCGCGAAACGCCCACAAGCTCCTCAGGCTCAACCCGGGGACGGACATCCCGCTTCTGGCCGGCATGATGCGCCACATCGTCGACAAGGGGCTCCACAAGACCGGCTTCATCGAGAAGCGGATGGAGAACTTCGAGGCCCTCGAGACCTTCCTGCAGGCATGGCCCGTCGAGAAGGCGGCAAAGGAGACGGGGATCGACGAGGCGGTCATCCGCGAGGTGGCCGAAACTTATGCCAGGGCCGAAAACGCCGCCATCGTCTACTGCATGGGCATCACGCAGCACGCCTGCGGGGCGGCCAACGTGATCGCCGTATGCGACCTGGCCATGCTCTGCGGCCACGTGGGGAAGCCCTTCTCGGGCATCTACCCGCTTCGCGGCCAGAACAACGTCCAGGGAGCCTGCGACATGGGGGCCCTCCCCAACCTCTACCCCGGCTACCAGAGCGTGGCCGACCCGGCGATCCGAGAGAAATTCCAGAAGGCCTGGAAGGCGGATCTATCCGACAAGCCGGGGCGCACGGTGACGGAACTCATCAACGCCGCGGGGAAGGACATCCGCGCCCTCTACATCATGGCCGAGAACCCCTGTGTGAGCGACCCCGACGTGAACCACGTCATGGAGGCCCTCCAGAGGCTCGATTTCCTGATCGTGCAGGACATCTTCCTCACGGAGACGGCAAAGTTCGCCCACCTCGTGCTGCCCGGCGCCTGCTTTGCCGAAAAGACGGGGACCTACACGAACACGGAACGCCGCTTCCAGCTGCTTCACAAGGCCGTCGACCCGCCCGGGAAGGCCTTGGGCGACTTCGAGATCCTCTGCCTGATGGGCAAGGCCCTGGGGCTTGCCTTCGACTACACCTCGCCTGCCGAGGTCATGTCGGAGTACGCCAACCTCGTCCCCGCCTACGCCGGGATCAATTTCGACCGCCTGGAGCGGGCGGGCCTGCAGTGGCCCTGCCCCGACGAGAAACACCCGGGTACGCGCTTTCTCCACGGCGAGAAGTTCACCCGCGGGCTCGGCCGCTTCGTGGTCCCCGACTACACGCCGCCCATGGAAAAGCCCGACGCCGAGTACCCCTACTATCTCAACACGGGGCGCGTGTTCGCCCACTATCACACGGGGACCATGACGCGGCGCTCGCCGTTCCTGAATCGCGAGATCGAGGAGCCCTACGTGGAGATACACCCCGACGACGCAAACGCATTGGGCGTCGGCGCAGGCGACTGGGTCCGGGTCAGCTCCCGGCGGGGGAGCATCGTCACGACGGCCCGGATCACGGATCGCGTTGTGAAAGGCAGCATCTTTGCGCCCTTCCACTTCACCGAGGCGAGGGCCAACATGCTCACGAACCCCGCGCTCGACCCGGCCTGCAAGACGCCCGAGTACAAGGTCTGCGCCGTCAAAATGGAAAAGGACCATGAAGCAAAGGCACGATAAGATCGAGGAAGCCAAGAAACTCTCCGGGGCCCCGGGCTGCGTCGAGTGCGGCCGATGTGTGGCCGCCTGCCCCATGGCGGAGATGTACGTCAATTTCGGCATCGAGATGTCGCCCCGCGGCATTATCAAGAAGACTCTCGTCGGCGACAACATCGTCGAGGACAAGAATATCTGGTACTGCACGGAGTGCAACAGCGGAACCGATGCCTGCCCCCAGGGGGTGAGCTGCCGGGACCTGATCCGCAAGCTCCGCGAAGCAGCCATCGAGGAAAACCTCGTCACGGACGCCAGGCAGTGCGGCTCCTGCGGCCGGTACTTCCTCGCCGTGCCCGTGGAGGAATTTGTCTTTGGCAGGCTCAAGACGGAGCCCGCCAACGTCCTGAAAGCCCTCGAGACGTGCCCGTCCTGCCGACGGGAGATCTACCTGCTTCGCAACGCATAAAAGCAGGGTACAGGGATCAGGGTGTATGGAAGAAAAAAGTGACTGAGTGTTTGAGTGTCTAAGTGTCTGAGTGAAGACATAAGAAAACGGTCATTGCGAGCCGATCCTCTAGCAACGCACTTCCATAATCTCCCTCTCCCTTGACGGGAGAGGGTCGGGGTGAGGGTGGATTTTCCGAGGCGTGGCAATCCCGAAGGTTGCGAGGACGCAGTCCGTGGCAATCTATCTGGAAGACAGATTGCTTCGTCGCTGACCGCTCCTCGCAATGACAAATGAACGAACCAACGAAATAAACGAAAAGACCCCCTCACCTCAATCCTCTCCCGCCAGGGGAGAGGAAGAGCTAGGAAGGGGTCTTCACAGGACCCAAAAGACGAAATAGACCAAACAGGCGAAACAGACATAAAGAATGGAAGCCTCAAAAAAGCCCGAGACCCGATACCCGATACCCGATACCCAGCTGCAGAGCGGCTTGAGACTCGAAGACCTCCGCCCCCGCGTGCCGGAGAAAAGGAAGTTCTCCGACTGGTTCATGCCGCGGCGGAACAAGTACATCCTCTTTGACCCGGCGAAGTGCACGGGCTGCGGGACCTGCGAGATGATCTGCTCGACGCGCAACGTCACCAAGGTGGCCCCCGCCCAGGCGAGCGTCAAGGTCCTCACCGACGAAAAGCTCGGAAAGAACTTCGCCGTCCTCTGCCAGCACTGCCGTCGGCCCCTGTGCCTCGAGGCCTGCCCCACGCGGGCCATCGAAAAGGGCGACGACGGCATCGTCCGGATCAACGACCTGTTTTGCACCGATTGCGGGATGTGCACCATGGCCTGCCCCGAGGCGGCCCCGATTCGAGACCCTGCCAACCAGGTCGTCCACAAGTGCGACCTCTGCGAGGGCGACCCGCTGTGCGTGAAGCACTGCCCGGAAAATGCCCTGACGTACACGCGCGGCAAGGCCCTGCGCTGGATCAAGGCGGCCCGCTGGAGCGTCCAGGCCCTGTCGTTTCTTTTCCTCGTCATCCTCGTTGTGGGGACCTTCTGCTACTTCAAGGCGGGGACGGTGGAGCTCTCCTGCCCGACGGGAACGCTTCAGAACATCGCCTCGTCGGGGACTCTCATCCTCGTGGGCGCCTCGTCGGCCCTCGCGCTGCTCATCCTCACGGTCCTCTTCGGCCGGGTCTTCTGCGGCTGGGTCTGCCCCTTCGGGTTCGTGCTGGACCTGGTGGACAAGATCACCCCGAAGAGACTGGGCTGGCCCGATTTCCTGAAGAGCCGCATGGCCAAGTACGGCATCCTGGGCGGCGCCGTCGGAAGCAGTGCCGTGCTGGGCTACCAGGCTTTCTGCACGGTCTGCCCCATCGGGACGCTGTGCCGCTCCTATGGCGTGCAGTCCGTCATGCAGAGCGCCGAACTGGCCATCGTGCCGGCCCTGGCGGCCACGGAACTGGTCGAGCGCCGGTCCTGGTGCCGCTACCTCTGCCCCGTGGGGGCCACGCTGGGCATTGCCAGCCTGCTTCGGCTCCTCAAGATCGTCATCGGGGCGCGCAAGTGCAAGAAGTTCTCCTGTATCCAGTGCGCCGAGGTCTGCCCGGTGGGAATCATCGATGCCGGCGAGCTTCGTGAAGGCGTCTCCCCGAAGATCCCCATGACGGAGTGCATCATGTGCCTGCGATGCGTGGACCGCTGCCCCTACAGTGCGGCGAAGGTTCGGTTCCGCTGGCAGAAAGCAACCCCCGGGGAGGCAAACACATGAGCCTCTACCGGCCTTTCTACAACGGGAGATACGGCGTCGTCGACCTGACGAGCCTGTCGGCCTATACGGCGGATCTCCCCTGGGACGCCTGTCAGGACCATATCGGCGGCGCGGCGATGAATGCCTGGCTGCTTTCGCAGTACGAGAGCGACAGCCTCATCCTCGGGACGGGACCGCTCACGGGGAGTTTCGCCCCGGCCTCGGCCCTTCTCGTCGGGACGTTCCGCTCCCCCCGCCATGATCACCTCTGCCATGTGCCCTTCATGCTTCGCAGCGGCCCGGAGTTGAAATTTTCCGGTCTGGATTACCTGGTCATCCGGGGTGCGGCAAAGGAGCCCTGCGCCCTGTCCGTCGGCCGCGGGCAGATTCGTGCCCTGACCGTTCCGGAGTTGCCCGGCAAGCCTGTCCCGGAGCTTCTGCAGCTGCTGAGGCGAAGTGCACCGGGGTTCCGCGCATCCATTGTAACGGGCCCCGCGGCGGACAATAGCTCGCCTTTTGCCTCGGCCTCCATCGGCAGCCACGGGAGTTTCGACAAGGTCGGACTTGCCGCCCGGATGGCAGCGAAAAACCTCAAGGCCGTCCTCTTCAACGGCATCGAGGGCCTTCCCTTCCGCGAGGATCACCCGGCCCTGTCCAAGGCGACGGAAAAGATGCTTCGCGACTCGGGAGCCCTTGCCGCCGAGGGCTTTGTCCCCGTCCTGAAGAAGCTTGCCGACGGCTCCGAGGCGGCAGGAGCGCTCCGGGGAAAACTAGGGAGAAACAGGGCCTGCTATCACTGCCCCTGCCCCTGCATGACCTATGCGGCCCCCGGAAAACCGGGACCGGAAAAAGAGGGGGTTCTCCTGATGGATCACGCAGGCTGGGCCGCGCTTTCCCGAAAATCAGAGGACGCCCTGCCCTTGCTCAAGAGGTGCCTGGAACTCGGGCTCGATCCTTGTGCTGTTGGCAATGTTCTTCGCGAGGACCGTCCGCTCCGGGAGGCAATGAATGCCGTCGAAGCGCTCGCCCAAGCCGGGGCATCCGTAGACGAGGAGGATTACCCGTCTGCCCCCGGGATCGAATCCCGGACCTACCGGCTTTTCGGCGGTGGGGTCACGCCGCTTGCTTCCGGGAGTGCCTGGCCGGACCGGGTGGCTGCCGCCATGCTGCTGGGCATCTGCCCCGTCTTCATGCAGATCGCCGGACGTCTTGACCGCTCCGACCTGCTGCGTTTCCTGTCTTCCGACGCTGAAGAGATCAAGTCGCTCACGGTGAGGCTCGACGGACAGATCGAGATGGTTCTCGAGGGGAAAATACCGGAAGAAGAGGGACGAGGGACCGGGGTGTAGGGACCAGTAATAAACGGCAATAAATAATAAAAAAGGATCGGAAAATCTCCCGATCCTTTTTTTCTTTGATCTTTTGCCTATACCCTGCCCCTGGTCCCTGGTCCCTTGTCTCTGGGCCCTAGTCCCCCAAAAAGGCAGGGGTCAACTCAGGCGTCCTTCCCTGGAGTTTCTGGAGCTTCTCCTCGCGGGTCTTGCACTCGATGCAGAGCGTGGTGACAGGCCTTGCCAGGAGGCGCTTGACGCCAATGGGCTCACCGCACTCCTCGCAGGTCCCGTATTCCCCCGCATCGATGCGCTCGATCGTTTCCCTCATCTTCACGATGAGTTTCCGCTCGCGTTCCCGCATGCGGATCTCCAGGTTGAGCTCTGCTTCAAGCGACGCCCTGTCGTTGAGATCCGGCAGCTTCTCTTCCTGGCCAGCCATATCGACGACGGTTTTGCCGGCCTCGGCTATCAGCTCGTTGATCTTCGCCTGGAGAAGAGCCTTGATCTGTTTCAAGTCTTTTGCGGTAACGGCTTGAACCTTAGCCACGTTACTGTCCCCCTGACCTTATATCAATGGATCACGACCCTGGATATCTCGATCATTCATGATCTGTGCCAATGAGTTTTTTCCCATAGCACATTTCACCCCGCTTTTGCTATATTATAATCACTTTCACGACAGGAGGCAACACCCCGTGAACCCTGAAATGATCAAGAAAATCGATGCCGTTCTCGATCGGGTCAAGGACCCCGAGAGCGGGCTGTCCGTTCTGCATCTAGGGCTGGTCAAGAGGGTTCGCTTCAGCGACGCCCAAAAGAAACTTTTTGTCTTCACGGACTTCCAGAGCCACATGCCGGACTGCAAAACCTGCGTTTTCATTGCGAAACTCGTTGGCGACAACATCATCCGCAATCTTGCCGTCGAGTTCAGCCTCGAATTCCCCGATCTCGAGGTGGAGTTCGTCTGATCAAAAAAACCCCGTTTCCGGCCAGTGAAACGGCCCGGAAGCGGGGAACTTCCTGTCCGAAATGGAGCGCCATTCAGCAGAGCTTGCCGAATCGCTCCGCCGCGTAGATCGGGTCGATATCGGCCCTCATGCCAGCTATCTTTGCCATGTGCGCCTTCTCGTCCCGGATCATGGCTTCAAGAATCTTTTTTTGTCCCTTGTCCTTCGACAGCTTTGCCAGCTCCGTGTAGAGGAGGATGGCGTTCTTTTCAGCCTGCATGGCGACCCGGCAGGCGTCCTCCACCGTTTTGATCTGATCGAGCCGCTCCGCCTCCTTTTCGCCCTTCGGCAGAACCCCTTCCCGGACAATGGCCTCCAGGTAGTCATCGATCTCCACGGCCCGGAAGCATTCCTCGACCCCTTTTCGAAGGGCGGAAGCCTGGAGGTCGAGCAGATCTCTCAGATGCTTTGCCTCTTCCTTGGCCAGTTTCACGAACAGCCCGGCAAGCTCGGTGCCCCTGAATTTCTCCGCCGCCTTCGTGTAGAAACTCACACCGTGTTTCTCCTGGCGCACGGCAAAGTCAATCACGCTGATCTCCGCTTTCGCCATATCGGGCCTCCTTTGCCAAGCAATTCCTTTTTTCCTATTACTGCGTCAACTAAACATCGCAACCATGTCATACCGGACTTGATCCGGTATCCAGTCATTTGTGGATTCCCGCCTTCGCGGGAATGACGCTATTGAGGTATTTTGTTGCCTGTCTAATAATAAGAATGACGTCATCAAACAGGTTGCACAAACACCTTCTCAACACGGAACTCTGTCATTCCGGGCTTGACCCGCAATCCAGTCTTTTCGTGGATTCCTGCCCCTGATCACGTCAGGGGCAGGCTCTGCGCAGGAATGACAAGGCCTGCAAGGTGTCTATTTTCCCTGCTCCATGTCCAATCGATTTGTCGGTCCCGGTCATAGCGCAGCTCAGAAAAACCTGCCGAATCTCATGGCCGCATAGGCCGGGTCGTAGTCGGCCCTCGCGGACCCTACCATGACGATGTGGGAACGCTCTTCCTTCGTGATGTCTTCGAGAATCTTCTTCTGCTCCTTGTCCTTCGAGATTTTCGCCAGTTCCGAGTACAGCATGATGGCGTTTTTTTCCGCCTCCATGGCGATGGCGCAGGCCCCGCCGACGTCGTTCACCTTCTCGAGCCGCTTCACCATGCTGTCGCCCTTCGGGAAGAGGCCCTCCCGTATGATCGTGTCGAGATAATCGCTGACGGCCTCCGAGCGAAAGCACTGGTCAGCGCCTTTCTTCTCCGCCTTTGCCTTGATCCCGATGAAGGTCTCCAGGTGCCTCGCCTCTTCTTTCGCGAGCTTCATGAAGAGATCCCGCAACTCCCTGTCGTTGAACTTTTTGGCTGCCCTCGTGTAGAAACCGATGCCGTCCTTTTCCGCCCTCATGGCGAAATCGAATATGCTCATCTCCGTCCTGGCCATGGCTCAACCTCCTTTTCTGTTGACCGTGATACCCCAGATGAAAAAACACATTGTTTATACCCGAATCCAGCGATAAGAAGCAGAAACGCCGTTTGAACGGGTCATTGCGAGCACCCGCAGGGTGAGCGGCAATCTCATGGAGATGGCGAGATCGCCACGCTGCCCCCCGCGCTGCGCTCGGGGCTTCGGCTCACCGCGACGACGTGGTTTATCGCTGCATTCATGTTATTTTAAAATGCCGGCCCAGGAAACACAATCCATTCTTTTCTATCCAGGGAAACCCGACGCCGGGAACCAGCCGGGTTCTGCATGCGGGGTGTCTTACTTTTTTGCGGGGATGAGCGAGGGGATCCAGCGGTATATGGGCTCGAAACAGGTTTTTACCATCCCTTTCTTCGGAATCATGAAGACGAAGCACTTCTTCTGGTCGGGAACGATGGCGATGTGGCGCAGGATCCCCGGGTCTGTATGGATCGTCGTGAATTTCTTCAGCTGGTCGCGCATCCGGCCGCTCTCGTAATACACAAAGTAGTTGTAGTCGCCCCACCGGAGCGCCTCCCGGTTGAGCCGCGCCTCGTTGGTGATCCGGGCGTGCCGGTAGCGGGAGTATTTCTCCTCGATGAGGTGCCCCTCCTCCTTCGGCGACTGCCGCAGGTGCAGGGTGATGAAGAGCCGGTCGTGCTTGCGGATCAGGATCGAAACGGGCAGGTACAGCAGCGACTGCCGGGCCAGGAAGGTGATCGTCGCTTCCACCTTCTCGATGGGGGAATCCTTCCGGGTGACGAAATTGCCGTGATACCCGATGAGGCCGCCTATGTTCGTGAAGACCTGGTCGATGGGCTTGATGACATCCACGAGACCGTTGAAGGCCGAGAGATAGATACGCTTGTTCTCCTTCTCGCCCCAGTAATAACCCCAGACGAGGACCGCCGTGGCGGCGATGAAGAGCCAGAACAAAGGCTCCGATACGAGATAATCGTGTTCGAACATTCTCATCGTCTCCAGTTGAGGTTAGTAACCAAATTTTCCGGGATTTCGTAGAGTATCGAATCCAGGCCGCAGGCAAGCTGGGTGGAGAGAGCCACCTGCAGCAGCGGGATATCCCCGACCATTTTCCGCAGCTCGGCGACCACCTGGCCGGCGACGGCGCGGTTTTCCTCCGAGACCTTGTTCTGGATGAGCAGCCGCAGCGGCAGGTTGATGTCCCTCAGGCCTTCCACGAGTCTCTCGGACTCTCGCAGGGATAGCATATCGGGGTTGAAGACGAGGACGACGCCGCAGTCGGGTCCCTGCAGGATCCCCGTGAGGGACTCGTAGTTGCCTTTCAGGGCCATGAGCCGGTTGAGGACCGGGTCGTCCTTCTCGTCGTAGGCCAGCTTGATCTCCTGTTTCTTCTCCTCGTCGGTCGCGGGCCCCCGGATCTTCTGGATGGTGTGGCGTTTGTCCAGGATCTGCCGACGGATCTGGGCGAGGCGGTCGATCCAGGTGATCGTGATCTGCGGCAGGGCCAGGAAGCGCAGCGTCAGGCCCGTGGGCGGCGTGTCGAAGATGATCGTGTCGAAGTTCGAGCCGTCCTTCCGGATCGTCTCCTCGATGCTGGTGAGCAGGGCGTACTCCTCGATGCCCGGCGAGTACTTGAGAACCGAGAAATAGCGGTCGAGATTGAGGGTCTGCAGATAGCTGTAGGTCCGGGTGAGAACGCCGATCTCCCGCTCCAGGTAGTCCCGTGAGAGCTTGTGCAGATCGACCTCCCGGAGGACCAGCCTGTCGTGCATCTTCTTTTCTTTGCCGTTGAGGCTCACGCAGAAGATGTCGCCCAGGTTGTGGGCGGGGTCGAGCGACACGATGAGGACGCGGCTTTTCTGAGAGAGCTGCCAGGCGGCCGAGGCGGCCATCGTCGACTTGCCGACGCCGCCCTTGCCGGTGTAGAAGAGGATCTTCATCAGTCCACCCCCAACGTCCCCATCATCTGCCCCAGCATGTCGCAGGCATCCTCGGCCCTCTGGCCGAGGATCTGCATCTCGCGCTCCATGAAGGGCAAAAGCTCCACGGCCAGGAAGGTCGGCGGGGCCGGAAACCCGACAAAAGAGCCCAGGAGAAGCAGGGCAAAGACGTTCTCCAGCTCCTGCTGCTCCATGCAGGTCAGGCTGAGGACCTTCTCACGCTGGCCCTGCCCGAATCCCTGCATGAAATGCCGGAGATGCTCGAGGATGGAAGGTGACATGCTGAAACGGTCTCTCCTTGTGCCGCAATTGAAAAATCCCCCCCGCACCCCGCCTGGGGTGCGAGGGGGATTTAATGTTACTCCATATCGACTTTCACGTAAATACCCGAAGGGTTATTCCTTCTTCCTGCTCGACTTCACGAAGTCGACAATGAAGAGGATGTTGAGGATGAACATGATCCCCATGATGATCTGCACGGTCCAGCCCATCCCCGGCGTCTTGGCGATGGAGCCCGGCATGACGACGGCCATGAACCACACGATGGCGCAGGTCACCGTGAACCACAGGAACCAGGCGGGTATAATCGCCACGATGGCGAACTTGGACTTCAGCTTCTTCGACACGAAGGCGGCCCCCGTCATGAGGGCAATCGAGGCGATGAGCTGGTTAGCCGCGCTGAAGGAGGGCCAGAGGATGTTGAACTGGCCGGTCCAGGCCAGGTAGATGCCCAGGAACGCGGGGATGAAGGAAGCGACCCAGCGGTTCGTGATGACGTTGTAGAAGCCTCCCAGTTTGTCCTGGACGGGCTCCAGCATCTCCACGAGGCAGTAGCGGGCCAGGCGGTTCGTCGTGTCGAGGGTCGTGAGCGCGAAGGCCGAGATCCAGAGCCCCGCGATGACCTTCACGATGGCCGTGGGGATGAAGGAGAGGAAGGTCGAGGCCACCATGACGCCGAAGGCCTCGACGATCATGCTGGGGGGCGCGAGCTTCAGGGCCCCCGTTGTTTTCGCATAGGTCGTGGCCCAGTTGCCCGCATCGAGGGTCATGGTGTAGTTCGCCGCTGCCGCCTGGTTCTGCATGACCGTCATGCCGAAACCTCCGATGGCCACGATGATGACCGTCGAGAGGAAGCCCTCGGTGAACATGCCGCCGTAGCCTACGAAGAGGGCGTCCGTCTCCTTCTGGAGCTGCTTGGACGACGTCCCCGAGGCCACCAGCGAGTGGAACCCCGAGAGGGACCCGCAGGCGATGACGAGCGGGATCGCGGGCCAGAAGGGCGTGGGCTGGCCGCCCAGCAGGACTGGCGCGAAGGCGGAAAAGGCAGGCGCCTCCATCCCCTTGAAGGTTACTATGGCGGCGATGAAGCCGATGGCGATGCCGAAGTAGAGCAGAAACGAGTTCAGGTAGTCCCGCGGCTGCAGCAGGAGGTTCACCGGGATGGACGCCGCGATGATGATGTAGACAAACTGGATGACCATCCACGTCTCGTAGCTCATGGGGAACGGGAACTCGGGCCCCATCCAGATGGCGATGGCCATCAGGACGATCCCGATGAGCGTGGCAAGTGTCAGGTTCCATTTCCACCGGTAGATCATGGCCCCCAGGAGGATGGCGGCGAAGGTCATGAAGATCGAGGCCGACCCGATGGAGGGCGTCCGGGCGAACATGGAGCCGATGACGTTGGCGAAGGCCGCCACGACAAGGATCAGCAGGAAAAAGACGATCCAGTAGAACGATTTCCCCGTCCGCTTCGAGATGAGGTCCGTGGCCACGAACTGCACCGACTTGGCGTCGTAGCGCACCGAGGCCATCAGCGCCAGGTAGTCGTGGATCGAGCCGATGAGGACGTTTCCGAACCAGACCCAGAGAAGCCCCGGGAGCCAGCCCCAGACCATGGCCATGGCAGGCCCGACGAGGGGCCCCGCGCCGGCGATGGACGAGAAGTGGTGACCGAAGAGGACCGCCTTGTGGGCCGGGACGTAGTCCACGCCGTCGTAGAGACGCTGCGAGGGCGGCGCGTTCTTGTCGTCGGCCTTGACGACGTCCTTCTCGATCTTCTTGCCGTACGTCCAGTACAGCACCATGTAGATGAGGAAACCGATGATGATGATGACTGTGGTTGATGCTACCATAATCCCCCTCCTTCAGTAGATAGGAATGTATCAAGGATGACCGCAGAAACGATCCCGGGACGACCGGTATGGAACGGGCATGAATCTCCTCCTCGTACCCGTTTATTCTCTATTCTTTTGCTAGCCCGAAGTCAAACACAAATTCCGTGCATTTATTTCCTCTTACAGGGTCATTCGATTGTGTTGCATGGATAGCGGATACCCATCCAAGACGCCTTCCCCGCGATCGCAACGGAGGAGCACCCATGCAGAGAGGAAATCAGGCTGAAGGCTTGAATGTCATAAAAAGAGGGAGGACCGAAAGATCCTCCCTCTTTGATGCCCCGGTTTTTGCGGCTTACGCCAGGGTCTTGTCATCGGGCGGACGGTCGGCGGGGACGATCGGGCAGTACACGAATTCCCTGTCGTCGTTCATTCCGATGGGCTTTTCCGTCTTCAGAAGCCCCATCCACACCCGGATGTTGTCCACGATGATAATCGTCACGAGAACAATGATGACGATGCTGAGAACGGCGTTGAGCATCATGTTTTTGGCCAGATAGGTCTGGACATTCATGATGCCGGCCACGAAGGTCGTGATGGACACGAAAGCGCAGGGAACCAACGTGACCAGGGCGTAGATCTTCTTCTGCGCGATCCGGAGGATGATCGTCGTGCCGATGGCCAGGGCCAACCCTGCCAGTGTCTGGTTCGTCACGCCGAACATGGGCCAGATCGAGGAGATATCCCCCGTGAAGAGGATGTAGCCCCATGCGAAAGAGACTGCAGCGCTCGTCGCGATGACACCGGGTATCCAGTCGGTCCTCTTGATGGGCTCCCAGACGTAGCCGATGAGGTCCTGGAGGAGGTAGCGGGCCACGCGGGTCCCCGCGTCGATGGTCGTGAGGATGAAGAGGGCCTCGAACATGATGATGAACTGGAACCAGTACTTCATCGTGTGACGCAGCCCCTCGCCGATGTTGGCGAACACGTGGGCCATGCCGACGGCCAGCGAGATGGCGCCGCCCGGGCGATGGGAAACGTCGAGGCCGACCAGTTTGTTGAGCTCGGGCAGGTCGACGACGGGCATGTTGAGCTTCGCGAAGACCGCCGACGAGGTGTTGATGGCGAAATAGTCATTCGGGACCAGCGTCACGGCCGCCAGCAGGGCCATCAGGCCGACAAAACCTTCCGTCAGCATGGCGCCGTAGCCCACCATGGGGATCTGGCTCTCTTTCTCGAGCAGCTTGGGCGTGGTGCCCGAGCCGATGAGGGCGTGGAACCCGGAAATGGCGCCGCAGGCGATGGTGATGAACACGTAGGGCCAGACCGGTCCAGGGATGATGGGGCCGCCGCCGTCGACGAACTGGGTCGTGAAGGGCATCTGGACCATGGGGTTGACGAAGAACAGGCCGATGGCCAGTGCCACGACGACGCCGATCTTCATGTAGGTGCTGAGGTAGTCGCGGGGCGCCAGGAGCAGCCACACGGGCAGGGCCGCCGCGCAGAAGCCGTAGACGGGAAGCAGAACCGAAAGGGTCTTCTTGTCGAAGGTGAACCAGCCGGCGATGCCGGACTCGGCCACGGGGGCACCGAGGAATACGGCGGCGCAGACGGCGATGACGCCAACAATGGACCCGGAGAGGATGGCGCCGGGCCTGATTTTGAACATGTACAAGCCCACGACCATGGCGATGGGAATCGTCATGGCGATGGTGAAAACGCCCCAGGGGTTGTTGTAGAGGGCGTTGACGACCGCCACGGCGAGGCCCGCCAGGGCGACGATGATGATGAAAAGGATGACGAAGGCCGTCGCGAGGCCCGTCACCTTGCCCACGTCTTTCTTGGCTATGACGGCCAGGGACTGGCCCTTGTGGCGAACGGAGCCGAAGAGGATGATCATGTCATGGACACAGCCTGCAAAGACGGAGCCCAGGATGATCCAGAAGAACCCCGGCCCCCATCCGTACTGGGCGGCCAGGGTGGGGCCGATGAGCGGTCCCGCGCCTGCAATGGCTGCGAAGTGGTGGCCGAAGACGACCCACTTGTTGGTCGGAACATAGTCGCGCCCGTCGTTGCAGGACACGGACGGGGCGATGTTCCTGTCGTCGAGCATCAAAATCTTGGCGCCGATAAACGCCGCGTAGTACCGATACGCAAGGGCAAAGACGCATATGCATATCAACATCAGATAAAGCGCACTCATACGGTTACCTCCTGATCAGGCTGTTGATCCGTCGTGGAGCCATATCACAGACACGAGCCCCAACAACACGGATCTGGTCGGGCGGCTGTACGAGGTTCCGAGCGGTCGCTGCGGCACCTTCAGCGGTTAGCGCTGAAACGGGGGGAGGGATCAGAACTGGAGGGTTTCCTTGAGTTTCTTCAGATGTCGGCGGCTCACGGGCACCCGCTTGCCCGATTTCATCTTGATCTCGGCAAGCAGGTTTTCCTGAAGAAGGATCTCGTCGATGAGGTCCAGGTTGACGAGAAACTGCCGATGACAGCGGACGAGGCCCGTTCGGCTCTCCAGGGTCGCGAGCGACAACTCCGTGTAATATTCCGCTGAGGCCGTCACGACGTAGATCCCGGCCTCACTGGATCTCACGTATTCGACGTCGTCCACGTTGACGAGCTTCACCTTGGAGGACAGCAGGCAGGGAATCTTCCGGATGGCCTGCCCCGCATACACGGGGTGCTCCCCATTTTTCTGCAGCCTCCGGATCTTCTGGATCGTCTTGGCCAGCCGGGCTTTTTCCACGGGTTTCAGCAGGTAGTCGAGGGGACTTTCCTCGAAGGCCTTCAGGGCGTATTCGTCGTAGGCCGTGACGAACACGACGATCGGCATGTGCGACTCGTCGATCATGCTGAGCAGTTCGAAGCCGTTGATGGCGGGCATCTGGATGTCCAGGAAGAGGACATCAGGTTTTTCCCTGCGGATGGCCTGGATCGCCTCGAGGGCGTTGGCACACTTCCCCGCCACCTGGAATTCGCCCGTCTCGTTCAGCAGGGCTTCCAGCTCCTCGCGGGCGTGAAACTCATCATCGACAATCAGGGCCTTCATGACCATCACCCGCCCCCCACCGGAATCCGAACCGTTACCTTCGTCTGCTCGCCCGGCCTGCAGGCAACCGTCGTACCGTAAGCCGCCCCAAAAAGAATCTTGAGGCGCTTGTCGACGATCCGGATGCCGTGGCCGTCCCGGACCTCCTTCTCGACGAAGCTGCCGGCATTGTCCTCAATCTCGATAAGGGCTATCCCGTTGTCCCGCCGGGCCCGAATGACGGCCCGGCCCGGCTCCAGCATGTTCGAGATCCCGTGCTTGATGGCGTTTTCGATGAGCGGCTGCAGGGTGAACGTGGGCATCCGCAGGCCGAGGAGCGTGGGGTCGATCTCCATGTCGACCTGGAGACGGCCCGCCAGGCGGGCTTTTTCGATTTCCAGGTACGAATGGACGTGTTCGAGTTCCTCCTCGAGGGTGGAAAGGTCCTCGCTTCGATTCAGGTTCTTGCGGAAGAGGTTCGACAGGTGAATCAGGAGGTCCTTGGCCCGGCCGGCGTCGTTCCGGAGAATGGAGACTATGGTATTGAGCGCATTGAACAGGAAATGCGGGTTCACCTGGGCCTGCAGCAGCTTCAATTCCGACCTGACCAGGAGGCTCTTCTGCATCTCGTACTGCGACTGCAGCAGCTGGTTGGACAGCAGGCTCGCGATCCCTTCGCCGAGAGCCCGGTTCATGTTCAGGAATCGCTGGCTGGACCGCTCGTAGAGCTTGATGGTCCCGATGACCCTGCCGTCCACCTCGAGAGGCACGACCAACACGGAGTGCAGGGGGCAATCTTTCGAGAGAGGACAAGCATAGCTCGCCCTGACGCCGTCGACGAATACAACCCGGTTTTCCTCAATCGCTTCCCGGGTCAGCGCCGAGGCGATAGGCTCCCCGGGCAGATGATGGTCGGATCCGTAACCCACGAAGGCAAGGACCTTCTCCGTGTCCGTGATCGCGACGGCGCCTACGGCCGCTTCCTCGTGGATGACCTGGGCCAGGTCGGCGGCCGATTCCCGGTTGAACCCCCGCCGAAGGATATTCACTGTGCGCTCCGCTATCTTCAGCGCGCGGGCTGACGTCGTGGCGGCGACCCGGTCGAAAATGTTCCGCTGATCCTGCACCATGTTCAGGAAGAGCGCGGCACCCATGGAACTCGAGAGGATCATGGGCACGGCGATGGTCTGCACCAGAGAGAGGGCGTCCCCGAAAGGTCTCGAGACAAGCAGGATGATCGCCATCTGGACCAATTCCGCGAAAAACGTCGTGAGAAATCCGACCTTCGGGTCTAGGCGCTTTTCCTGCCTGCCTTTTCGGTACAGATACAGGCATACAAGACCTCCGATGGTCCCTTCCACAGTCGTCGACACACTGCAGGATAAAGCCGTAAAACCGCCCAGAAAATAGCGGTGAAGCCCCCCCGTGAACCCCACTGCCGTCCCCAGCAGCGGCCCACCGATCAACCCCGCCAGCACGGGGCCGATGGCCCGGGTGTTCGCGATGGCATCCTGGACGGGCATGCCCAGGTAGGTCCCCAGGATCGAGAGGAGGGAGAAGAACAGATACAGTACGATCTTGTCCCGCGCGCCCAGCGATCCGAAGACTACCGGCCTGAACCAGGGTGACTTGCAATAGGCATAGGCAATGACGACGAAGACAGCCATGGCCTGTATGAGATGCAGAAGTAAGTGCATAGAGACTCTCCCGAGGGGATGTATTATCATGAATTGCTGAGATGTCAATCCGCTATCGGCAGGCTTTCCTCTCATCTTCATAGTCTGCAGAACCCCGGGGTGTCCATGCAAAAGGGAGAAATCGATGATTCTCCCTTCTTCTTTGCCGCCCCGGCGACTTCTCAGGCGAGCGTCTCGTTATCGGGCGGATGATTAGCGGGGATGATCGGGCAGTACACAAATTCCCTGTCGTCGTTCATGCCGATTGGCTTTCCGTCTTCAGGAACCCCATCCACACCCAGATGAAGTTTTTCTACTTTACATCCTCAATAGGTTGGCATAAATTTAGGCATGTTTTGGATGACTTTACTTTTGGGATTTCCCCTGGTATTCGAGCGCCGGGGCGGCCGGGATGTCAGGGAATATGTGACGCGCCACTTCTTCGAGGAAGCGGAAGGAAAATCCATGATTTCCGTAACCGAGGCAGCTCGCGAGCACATTCTGGCTAAGGGAGGGACCATTTATCTGCTGGACACGAAGCCTGTTGGTCTCTGTTGCGGGCGTGTGGCATTCGAACCGCAGTTGACGCTCGGGGTGCCGGCGAAACCTGAAAATTATGACCGGAATGTCATCAACGATATCCAGGTCTACATCCCTAAACGGTTTTCGGTCCCCTATCCTCTTACCATTGATGTGAAGAAGCATTTCGGGCACAAGTTTCTCCGCCTCAACGGCTGGAGGCTCATCTGACGGCCCGAACAGGCAAAGGGTCTTTCCCGGAAACCTCAGGGATTCTTTCTCAATAAATACGGAAAGGTTCCGCACAGGGGCCTTTTTTTCACCGGATTCCTGTCGCATAGTGGCAATGAGGTGCGATCAATGGACGAAAGCTAGGTCTGGGGTCGAGCGATTCATGCGGCCGGGGAATCAAGCAACGCTGCCAGAAAATGCATCCGACTCTTCCGCACCCTAACGGAGGTACAGCATGACAAAGAAGAAATCCGATTCCCACCCGGGCGACGAGAGAATCAAGATCGGGGCGCGCATCCGCGACTGCCGACAGAAAAAGCAGCTCACCCTCGAGGACATGGCCACCAAGACGGGGCTTGCCAAGGCGGTACTCGCCGGGATCGAGAGCGACGAGACCATCCCGCCCCTCGGGACGCTGCTGCGCCTCTCGAAAGCCCTCGACGTAAGCATGGCCTTCTTCTTCGAGGACGAGGTGGAGATGGAGAGGCTCTCGGTGACCCGCAGCGGGGAGCGAGTGAAGGTCAAGCGGCGGCCTCACCACCGGGAGGGCGAGGTGGACTACGTCTACGAGTCCCTCGAGCCCAAGAACCCGAAAAAGCACATGGAGCCCTTCCTGGTCGAGTTCCAGCCCATGGAGACGGGCGACATGGTCTTCATGAGCCACGAGGGCGAGGAGTTTCACTTCGTGCTCGAGGGAAAGCTCGAATTCCGGACCGACGACCGGGTCGAGGTCCTCTTTGCCGGGGATTCCCTGTACTTCGAGTCGGAAATGAACCACAGTTTCCGGTCTCTCGAACCGAAACCGGCAAGAGCCATCGTCGTCGTCTGGAACAGGCGTGATTGACCGTATGAATTAAGAAGTTGTGAAGCTGAGAAGCTGGGAAGTTTGGAGCAACTTCGGGTTCATCGTATGCCGACGGATTCTCCAAGCTTCAGAACTTCATAATTTCATGACTTCGCTCTTTTCAAGAGGATAGACCATGCTGGAAATACGCTTCCACGGCCGCGGCGGTCAGGGGACCGTTGTCGCGACCATCCTGATGTCCAAGGCGTTCTTCCGTGCCGGCTTCCAGGTCCAGAGCTTTCCCTTCTTCGGGGTGGAAAGGCGCGGGGCCCCCGTGGAGGCCTACCTGAGACTTGACCGGAAGAAGATCCTCCTGAGAACGAACGTATACACCCCGGACCACGTTGTCGTGCTCGACAAAACGCTCCTCCAGGCAATCGACGTGACGCGGGGCCTCAAGCCCGGCGGATCGATCCTCATCAACAGCCCCACCCCCCCGGCGGATATCGACGCCTACTCCCGATTCCGTCTCGCCTGGGTCGATGCCAGCCGGATCGCCATGAACAACCAGATCGGCAGCCGCACCCACCCCATCGTCAACACCTCCATGATGGGGGCGGTAGCCCGCGTCCTCGACATGCCGCCCCTGGAGGACGTCGTTGCTGCCATCCGCGACGAGGTGCCGGGCGATGCCGAGCGAAACGTGGCAGCCGCAAAGGAGGCCTACGAGGCCGTCCGGTTTGTGGAGCCCGCTCAATCCGCCGCCTAGCGGAGCCCTTGCAGCTCCCCAGGGGGCGACAACCCGATCCATAACACTCATCAAGGTGAGCTTGATGGCACAGAAATCTCAAGCACAGGTGAAGGCAGAGAATCCCATTCACATCATGCCCCGCTCGACCCAATCGACGGAAGCCAACAAGACCGGTTCCTGGCGCTACCTGAGGCCCCGCTACGAGGAAAAGACGGCGCCCTGCAGCGCCGCCTGCCCTGCCGGTGAAGACATCGGCCGGGTCGAAATGCTCACCGCCCAGGGACTCTTCAAGGAGGCCTGGGAAACGATCCTCCGGGAAAACCCCTTCCCGGGTGTCTGCGGCAGGGTGTGCTTCCACCCCTGCGAGGGTGCCTGCAACCGCGGGGAATTCGACGACCCCATCGCAATCCACTCCCTGGAGCGTTTCCTTGCAGACACGGCGGAGCGCGACGACCTCAAGCCCCTGCTGGAACGGCTCCCCTCGCGCCCGGAAAAAGTGGCCATCGCCGGGGCAGGCCCCTCGGGACTGGCGGCAGCCTGGTTTCTCACGCAGTTGGGTTACACCTGCGACGTTTTCGAGGCGTCCGCCGAGGCCGGCGGGATCCTGCGCTGGGGGATTCCCCTGTACAGGCTTCCCATTGTGGCCCTGCGCAGGGAAATCGCCCAGATCGAGGCGCAGGGCGTCCGAATCCAAACGGGAAAGCCCGTGACGGCCGATTTTCTGAAAGACCTCGAAAAATCCTACCAGGCAGTCTATCTCGCCTGCGGCCACGCCAGAACGACGGCACTTCGCGTTCCCGGCGAGGAACTGGAAGGCGTGGGAAACGGTCTCAAGTTCCTGGGGAAAATCCGCAACGGCGAGCAGCCACCCGTCAAGGGGGTTTCCGCCGTCATCGGCGGCGGGAACACGGCCGTCGACGTGGCGCGCAGCATCGTCCGGCTCGGCGGCGAGGCCCTGATTCTCTACCGCCGTCGCCGTCAGGACATGCCCGCCTTCGGCGACGAGGTCCAGATGGCCCTCGAGGAAGGGGTGAAGCTGACGGAACTTGTCGCTCCGGCCAGGGTCGAAGAATGCGGCGGGCGCTGCGTCGTCACGCTGCGGCAGATGAAAGTCACCGGCGAGGAAGGCGGCCGCGGCCGTGTGGAGCCCGACGGAGATAAAACAATCGAGGTTGTCGTGGACCGCCTGTTCAAGGCAACCGGTGCCGAGGCCGCCGAAGGGTGGCATAACCCGCCGGCGGCGGGAAAAGGGCTCCTTTCGCTGTCCCACTGCTCTCTCGTGATCCCTGACGGCCGCCCTGCTGTCGCTTACGGGGGTGACGTGACGAACGATATCAAGAGCGTCGTCCACGCCGTCGCATCGGGCAAGCAGGCTGCCATCGCCCTCGACGCGCTGTTCCGGGAGGGACCCGACGCCGTCCTGCCGAAGATCGAGGCCTGTACCGTCGGCAACGGACCGTCCCTGTCCATGGAAGTCTACATGGGCGGCGAGCGGCGCCTGCGAAACCGGCATGTGGTGGCCTACGGGGAAATCAACAAGGACTACTTCCGGTATGCCCCCCGCATGACTCAGCCCCGCCTCGTGCGCGAGGAGCGCGTGCGGACCTTCACGGAAATCGACCTTCGCGTCTCGGGCAACATCGCCATGCGCGAGGCCGAGCGCTGCTTCAACTGCGGGCTGTGCAACCAGTGCGACAACTGCCATCTCTTCTGCCCCGATCTCTCCGTCATTCACGATCAGTCGGCGCAGGGGCGGCACATCAACTACGATTACTGCAAGGGCTGCGGCCTCTGCGTGGTGGAATGTCCCCGCAATGCCATGACGCTCGAGGAGGAAATCCGATGAAGCAGGTCCTCGAAGGAAGTCAGGCCGTGGCTGAGGCCGTGAGGCTCGCCAGGGTCCAGGTCGTCTCGGCCTACCCGATCACGCCGCAGACGCACATTGTCGAGATGCTCTCGGATTACTGCTCCACGGGGAAGATGGACGCCAAGTTCCTGCGGGTGGAGAGTGAACATTCCTGCATGGCCGCCCTGATCGGGGCGCAGAGTTCGGGAGTAAGAACCTTTACCGCCACCTCCGGGCAGGGGTTGGCCCTGATGCACGAGTTGCTGCACTGGGCATCCGGCGCCAGACTTCCCATCGTGATGGCCGAGGTCAATCGGGCCCTCGCGCCGGGGTGGAATATCTGGGTCGATCAGACCGACAGCCTGGCCCAGCGCGACACGGGGTGGATCCAGTTCTACTGCGAGGACAGCCAGGAGGTCATCGACACGACCCTGCAGGCCTACAAGCTCGGCGAGTCGGTGGCCCTGCCGGTCATGGTCGTTCTCGACGCCTTCTTCCTTTCCCACACCTACGAGCCCGTTGATGTTCCGACCCAGGAGGAGGCGGACCGGTTCCTGCCGCCCTACGAGGCGCGCTTCGAACTCGACACGAAAAACCCCTGCTCCTTCGGGCCCCTGGTGCCGCCCGCCGTCTACATGGAGATGCGCCACGACATGGCCGCCGCCATGGACACGGCCCTGACAAATTTCGCCCGGATCGAAGACGATTACGAGCGGATCTTCGGCCGCCGTTACGGGGCCGTCGAGGCCATCGCCTGCGACGACGCCGAGATCATCTTCGTCACCTCGGGAACGATCACCAGCACCGCCCGGCTCGTGCTGCAAAACCTGAGGGGCCGCGGGGAAAAGCTCGGGATCCTCAAGATCAAGCTCTTCCGGCCCTTCCCCGTCGAAGAGATCCGCAAGGCCCTCAAGGGGGCGAAGAAAATCGCCGTCATCGACCGGAACTTCTCCTTCGGGGCCAGCGGCATCTTCGCCCAGGAGGTCCGCGCTGCCCTGTGCAACGCACCGGTCCACGCGCCCGTCTTCGGCTACATCGCCGGCATCGGGGGCCGGGATGTCACCCCGGAGGTCCTGGAAGAGATCTATTGGAAAACAAAAAACAGCGCTGCCCCCGAGCGGGAAAGCGTCTGGATCGGCCTGCAGGAGGTCCGCCATGGAAATTGAACTGACCGAACGCGAATTCATGTATCCCGGCCACGTCGGCTGCCCGGGCTGCGGCGCTGCCATCGCCATGCGGTTTGTCCTGAAGGCCCTGGGCGAGAAGATGATGATGGTCATGCCTGCCTGCTGCTGGTCCGTCATCGCGGGGCCCTACCCGACGTCCACCCTGAAGATCCCCGTCATCCACTCCGCCTTCGAGACGGGCGGTGCCACGGCAAGCGGCGTGCGCGCCGCCCTCGACATGAAGGGCGACACGGAAACGACGGTCGTCACCTGGGCCGGTGACGGCGGCACCTTCGACATCGGCTTCCAGGCGCTCTCGGGCGCCGTCGAGCGCAACGAGAACTTCATTTACGTCTGCTACGACAACGAAGCATACATGAACACGGGCATCCAGCGCAGCTCCTCGACGCCATACGGGGCCTGGACGACGACCACCCCCGGCAAGGACTGGAAGAAGATGCGCAAGAAAAACATCGTCGAGGCCCTGGCGGCACACCGGATCCCCTACGCCGCAACGGCGAGCATCTCCCACCCCGAGGATCTCATCCGGAAGGTGAGGAAGGCGCATGCCATCAAGGGCTCCCGTTTTCTCCATATCTTCGCCAGCTGCCCCACGGGCTGGAAGATCCCCTCGGAGATGGCCGTCAAGATCGCGCGGATGGCCGTCCAGACGAACATCTTCCCACTCTACGAGGTGGAGGACGGCCTCCATTACACGATCAATCTCAAGCCGAAGCGATTCCCCGTCCGGGAGTATTTCAAAATCCAGGGCCGCTTCCAGCACCTGACGGATCAGGATCTCGACGTGATCCAGAAGATGGTCGACGAGGACTGGGAGCTCTTGCTCCGCAAAGCGGGAGAGCACGCCTAGGAGGATTGATTCCCCCGTTCTCTTCCCCTGAATGCCGTATCACCATGTCATTGCGAGAAGCGACAGCGACGAAGCAATCCCGCAAGCGATCTAAACCGCTGAGATTGCCGCGCGCCCGTCGGGCGCTCGCAATGACCGGACTGCCTGATGGCGCATTCGCAGACCTCATGCCCGACCCGCCGCCGCTCTTCGCCGGTATATTCGTCTCGGTCTTAGCCGTCATTCTTCTCCTCCTGTTTGCGGATGTCTCATTGGCCGATGTGTTCGTATACGACGCCGTGGCGGTGCAGGGGGAGGAAGTCCGCCTGAAGGCCGAGACGCGGGGGGCGTTGTTCATCAGGGGGGGAGAGCTCGTAGAGTTTTTCGTCGATGACGTTTCCCTGGGCAAAAACCTCTCGGGGGGAGACGGTGCGGCCTACCGGTTCTACAAGGATTCCCGCCCCGGGCTGAAAACCATCCGGGCCGTATCCCGTGAGATGACCGGCACGGGGTTCCTGCTGGTCGTGAAGCCGGGCGCGGGTGTGGTTGCCGTCGACGTGGAAGGCGCCCTGCTCCTGGAGGGCTTCATGTCTCCGGGCCGCCCGGACAGCCGCAAGGCTGTCGAGTCGATCGCAAAGCGCTTTCCCCTGATCTACCTGCAGTCCGGGGAGACCAACCTGAAAGCGGTCCGTTACTGGGTGCAGAAGAACGAATACACCGACGCACCCCTTCTGCCCTGGGACGGCGGCGCCGTATTTGACCTGCTCGCGAAAAAGGGGCTGAAGATCCGGACCGTCATCGGCGGGCCGGCCGTCATCGAGTCCGCTCTCAAGCACAAGCCGCAGGCCTTCAGTTTCACCTCCGTGAAGGGCGCCGTGCGGTTGAAGAACTGGAAGGAACTCGAGGGACATCTGAAATAACAGAAGGTAAGAAGGGTTGAAGGTGAGAAGGTTGGATT